>FMJZ01088397.1_pt1 | contig 13772 bp, 9 predicted proteins | sample 1987881 | NCBI WGS metagenome assembly FMJZ01 (sample SAMEA4378227, study PRJEB15110) | soil metagenome | biome: soil; feature: Field; material: Soil | place: India | collected 2015-03-11 | depth 0 m | reverse complement strand
TCTTTATTTTTCTAACGGACTGAGACCACCCGGAGTTTCTATTTTATCCTGAAAATCATAAATTTATTCGGGTAAGATTTAATTTTGATGAAAGACGCATAAAATTAAGCAGTTGACGAATTTCAAAAATTAGATAAAATTCTCTATGCCTGCAAATTTACCGCCACAGTATTTTGAGGTTGAGAAAAAATATAGGGAAGCCAAGACCCTCCAGGAAAAGTTATTTTATCTTCAGGAATTGCTTGCTATAATACCAAAGCATAAGGGAACTGAAAAACTTCAAGGTGAACTCAAGGCAAAAATTTCTAAAACCAAAGAGATGATGGAACACAGTAAAAAGTCAGGAGGTTCAACTGCCTGGTATCAGGTTGATAGACAGGGTGCGGGTCAAGTTCTGCTGGCCGGTCTCCCCAATTCAGGAAAGTCTTCTTTACTTAATCTCCTTACGCGAACAAATGTTGAGGTTGCTCCTTATCCTTTTACAACAACGACATTTCAGGTTGGAATGATGGAATATGAAGATATAAAGATTCAAATTGTAGATACACCTCCAATTTCAGAAAGTTCCCCGGCTTGGTTATTTGCATCTTTTCGTTTTGCAGATATGCTTTTGATATTACTTGATGCATCAAGTGATGACCTTCTTGAACAGATGGAAATAATAAAAAAAGAACTTGAATCAAGAAATATAAATATTGAAAAAGAAAAACACGATGCAAAGAAAACAATTGTTCTCTTAAACAAAAGTGATATAAATAAAGGTGAAGAAAATAGTGAAGTCTTCTTAGAATTTTATCAGAATAAATTCAATATACTGAAAATTTCTACAATCACTGCTTTAAATATAGAGACTTTAAAACATTTAATTTTCGAAACCCTTGATATTATACGCGTATATACAAAAAAAATTGGCCAGCCGCCGGTAAAAAAGGAACCAATAGTTTTAAAAAGCGGTGCTACCGTAATTGAGGCAGCTGAACATATCCATAAAGATTTTAAAAAGAATTTAAAATTTACAAGATTATGGAATGATAAAGGTTTCAGTGGACAACGTGTTGAAAAAAATTATATCTTACATGATGGCGACATTGTAGAATTTCATGTATAAGAATTTAAATCCCAATTTCCCAATCTCCAATCCCAAACAAATATTAATTTTAAAAAACTTGCTCAGGATTTGGGTGTTGGGATTTGTAGATTGATATATACTATAGGTATATGGGTGAATTGTCTTTAATAAAATATATCCGCAAAAAGTTTCCGCAAACCAGATATGAAATTGCAAAAGGTATTGGTGATGATGCTATGGTGTTAAAAAATGGGACTGTAATATCTACTGATTCTTTTGTTGAAGGAATTCATTTTGATTTTAAATATTTTTCAAAATTTGCTTTAGGGTTTAGAACGATGGGCGCAAGCCTTTCTGACCTTGCGGCAATGGCAGCAAAACCAGTGTGCGCCCTTATCAGCTTATATCTTACTCCTAAAATAAAGGACTCAGACATAAAAGATTTATATAAAGGCTTTTATAAAATCTGCAATAAATTTCAGTGTGATATATCCGGTGGCGATATAATTGAAAGTCCATTCTGTGGGATAACAATTACCGTTATAGGTAAAACAAAAAAACCATTATTAAGGTCAGGCGCACGGCCTGGCGATTATCTTTATACCACAGGTTATCTTGGTCTCGCAGAAACAGGCAGAATAATACTTTCCGAAGGATACAAAAAAAGCCTATTTCCGGAATCAATAAAAAGACACCTTTATCCAGAACCCAGAATATATGAAGCACTTAAACTGAGACAATATCTCAATGCCGGGATTGATACTTCGGATGGATTATCAACAGATGCCTTCCATCTTGCTGAAGAAAGTGGCGTTAAAGTTATTATTGAAAATATACCCGTCCATCCTGAAGTCAGATTATTATGTAAATTGAAAAACATATCTCCTGTGAAATTTATTCTCTCTTCAGGTGAAGATTTTGAGCTATTGATTACAGGTAAGAGATTAACTAATCTTACAAATATAAAACTCTTCAGAATTGGAAGATTACAAAGAGGCAAAGGAGTCTATATCTTATCAGGAAAAAAATTGAAAAGGATTTATCCTACTGGATATGAACACCTCAAGTAATGAAGTAGTAGTTGAACCCCACAGGAGAAACATAATTCTTTTTGTTACGACCATAGGTTCATTTTTAACCCCGTTTATGGGTTCATCCCTGAATGTTGCCTTGCCTGCCATTGGTAAAGAATTCAATATGAATGCACTGTTACTCAGCTGGGTTCCAACTTCTTACTTACTCGCTGCTGCAATGAGTCTTGTTCCCATGGGCAGGATTGCTGATATGATAGGAAGGCATAAGATTTTCTTTTTCGGTGTAACAATTTTCGGCGTTTTCTCATTAGTTGGTGGGATTGCAAATAATGTCACTCTTTTTTTGATTCTGAGAATTTTGCAGGGTATTGGTGGTGCGATGATATTCGGAACATCAGTTGCAATATTGACAGGCGTTTTTCCTATTCAGCAAAGAGGCCGTGTCCTGGGGATTAATGTGGCTGGTGTCTATCTCGGGCTTTCCCTTGGTCCATTTTTAGGTGGATTTTTGACACAAAATCTTGGCTGGCGCAGTTTATTTTTTCTAAATTCATCCCTGGGATTTTTAATGTTAATTTTGATTATTTTTTTTCTACGGACCGAAAAATTTATATCTACAATCAAGGGTTTTGACTACATTGGAACTTTAATATACAGTCCAATGCTCTTCTTTTTTATGTATGGGTTATCTCTCTTACCGGGCATTTCGGGTGCGATCTTGATAATCACCGGTGCGATTTTTGCCTTTCTTTTTATCAAATGGGAATTAAAGATTGCCAATCCCTTATTAAACATTAAACTCTTCAAAATCAATCCCACCTTCTTTTTTTCCAATCTTGCTGCCCTTATCAATTATAGTGCTACAAATGCAGTTTCTTTTCTTCTCAGTCTGTATCTTCAATATTTAAAAGGATTTTCACCACAAAATGCAGGGCTTATACTAATTGCCCAGCCGGTTACGATGACGATTCTTTCCCCATTTGCTGGTAGGCTTTCAGATAAAATCCAGCCCGGAATAATCGCCTCTATCGGCATGGGCTTGACGAGCCTTGGACTCTGCCTTTTTGCCTTTATTAACAGTGCTACTCCTATTGATTTGATGACAGCAATTTTGATTATTCTTGGTTTTGGCTTTGCCCTTTTCTCCTCTCCCAACACAAATGCGATTATGAGTTCGGTTCAAAAAGAATATTACGGCATTGCCTCAAGCACCCTTGCAACGATGCGCTTACTCGGGCAAATGTCAAGTATGGGTATTGTTATGCTGATCTTTTCGTTAACGATGGGCAGAGTCAAAATTAGACCTGATGTATATCCATTATTCCTGAATGCCCTCAGAATATCTTTCTATATTTTTACTGGACTGTGCATCATCGGCATCTACGCTTCATTAAAAAGGGGAAAGATAAAAAGAGGATAGATATTATTTTTTGAAATTGTTTATCGGTTGTATTCTCATCTTTCCCTTGCGGGCAAATCTTATCGCTTCGATTTCAGCATAAGCAGAATTTAAGGCGGTAATAAATGGGATATTTAGCTCTACTGCTAGACGGCGCATTGTATAACCATCCCGTTTTGCACTATAACTCATTGTTGGTGTATTGATTATCAAATCTATCTTTCCTTGTCTCATCATGTCAAGTGCATTGGGTGATTTGTGTTCACTTATTCTATATACTGTCTCAACATCTATTCCATTTTCTCTAAGGTATTGGGCAGTCCCCCTGGTTGCCACGATTTTAAAGCCGAGGGATTTTAATTCTTTTGAAATCTTTAGAATCTCTTTCTTATCTTCGTCCCTAACTGTTATATAGACCGTTCCTGAACTTGAAAATTTGTTATCTGCAAGGATTGCCTTGTAATATGCACCGCCAAATGTCTTATCTATAGCCATCACCTCTCCAGTGGATTTCATTTCCGGTCCAAGTATTGGGTCAACACCGGGTAGTTTAAGAAAAGGAAATACCGGACCTTTGACCGATATGAAATCTAATTTTATTTCGTCAGGTAGTTTAAGTTCTTTAACTGTGGAGCCGAGCATTATACGGGTAGCCATCTTCGCCAGCGGGATACCTATTGTTTTAGATACATATGGCACTGTCCTTGATGACCTTGGATTTGCCTCAAGTACATAGACCACACCATTTTGTATTGCCAGTTGTATATTTATCAAACCTATGGTTTTTAATGCCACTGCAATTTCAAAAACAATCCTCTTTATTTCGTTGATAGTCTTTTTTGATAGGCTTCTTGGTGGCATAACACAATATGAATCTCCTGAGTGGACACCTGCCTGTTCAATATGTTCCATAATACCTGCGATGAAAACATCCTTTCCATCACATAGTGCATCAACATCAACTTCTGTTGCGTTTGTAATGTATTTGTCAACGAGAATTGGATGTTCAGATGAAACCTTCACTGCCAGTCTCACATATTTTTCAAGTTCGTGTTCGTCATATATTATCTCCATTGCCCTGCCACCAAGAACATAACTCGGGCGAACCAAAACCGGATAACCAATTTTTCTTGCTATATCTTTTACTTCATCAAAACTGAAACCTGTAGCAAAAGGGGGTTGAAAGATATTGAGTTGCTTAAGGATTGAAGAAAAGGCCTTACGGTCTTCTGCACGATGCACATCAAGCGGACTTGTTCCTAATATTTTTGTCTTCAACCTATATTTTTTTATTGCTTCATATAACGGCAATGCAAGATTGACTGATGTCTGACCACCAAATTGTAAGATAACTCCATAGGGTTCTTCTTTAAATATCACATGCAATACATCCTCAAGTCGCAAAGGTTCAAAATAAAGACGGGATGAAACATCAAAATCAGTAGAAACAGTTTCAGGATTGTTATTGATAATTATTGCTTCATAACCCATTTCTTTTAAGGCAATTGCTGAATGGACACAAGCATAGTCAAACTCTATGCCCTGCCCTATCCTTATCGGACCAGAACCAACGATCAAAATATTCTTTTTATTTCTGGAACTTGTTTTTTTATTATCAGATTCACCCCAGTATGTTGAATAATAATATGGAGTATATGCCTCAAATTCACCGGCACAGGTATCTACAATATTGAATGCGGGTTTAATCTTATTTTTGATGCGTTTTGCTGTTATTTCGTCCTTATTAATACCTGATACTTTGCTTATATATTCATCACCAAATCCCATCTTCTTTGCCTGATGAAGTGTTTGAATGGATATTCCATACTTTTTAATTGATTTTTCCATTTTTATAATATTTTCAATCTTTGATATAAAGAATTCATCTACTTTGCTGAGTTCAGCTATTTTCTTTTTTGTGTATCCACGGCGCAGAGCCTCAGCAAGTGCAAAAATAAAGCGGTCGGTTGGCTCTTGTAACTCTCTTATCAACTCGTACTCCCTCCAGTTATCAGATTCAAGACCGACTTTGTCAATTTCAAGTGAACGAATTGCCTTAAGGAGCGCTTCTTCTATGGTAGAACCGATTGCCATTACCTCACCGGTAGATTTCATCTGGGTACCGATTCTGCGGTCAACAGTTGGAAACTTGTCAAAGGGCCAGCGAGGAATTTTTACTACAACATAATCAAGCGCGGGTTCAAATCCAGCTATAGTCTTTTTTGTAATGGCATTAGGAATTTCATCAAGGTTAAGCCCCACTGCTATCTTGGCACTCACACGGGCAATTGGATAACCGGTTGCCTTTGATGCAAGTGCCGATGAGCGAGATACCCTGGGATTGACTTCAATGACCCGATACTCCCATTTTTCAGGATTAACCGCGAATTGAATATTACATCCACCTGCAATCTTTAACGCACGAATAATCTTTATCGCAGCACAGCGCAATGTTTGATGTTGTTTATCAGTCAATGTCTGGACAGGAGCAACGACCATGCTTTCGCCAGTGTGTATGCCCATTGGGTCGATGTTCTCCATACTGCAGATTATAATACAGTTATCGTTATTATCACGCATCACTTCATACTCGTATTCCTTCCAGCCCAGGACACTTTCTTCAATTAACACCTGTTTAATCGGTGAACGGATTAAACCTGTCATAACTGCATTATAGAATTGTCCGCTATCATAAACGACACTACTTCCAGTGCCACCGAGTGTATAGGCAGGACGAATTAAAAGTGGAAAATTCATATCTTTCAAGACTTTGCGTGCTTCATCATAACTATGCACCGCGAAACTACGGGGTATAGGTTCGCCAATTTTATTCATAAGCGTACGAAAATAATCGCGATTTTCTGCCATTTCAATTGTCTGGAGATTTGAACCGAGCAATTCCACTTTGAATTTTTCAAGTATACCACGGCGTGCAAGTTCATACGCTAGATTTAATCCAGTCTGTCCGCCAAAACCAGGAAGAATACCCTGGGGTTTTTCTCTTTGAATTATTTTGCTTAATATATCAGGAGTCAAAGGTTCAATATAGATAATGTCTGCGGTCTCGAGGTCGGTCTGAATCGTTGCTGGATTAGAATTGACGATTATAGTTACGTATCCTTCTTCATGCAAAGATTTGCTTGCTTGAGAACCAGAAAAATCAAATTCTGCAGCCTGTCCGATAATAATCGGTCCAGAACCGATTATCAAAACTTTTTTAATATCCCTTCTTTTAGGCATTTAACATTTTGAAAAATTTCTCAAAAAGGAATGAAGTATCATATGGCCCTGGGGATGCTTCGGGGTGGAATTGAACTGAAAAAATAGGGAGAGATTTGTGTCGCATACCTTCAACAGTTTCATCATTTAGATTAATCCAGTCAAATATTATCTCTTTGTTTTGTTTGTCCTTTGTGATTGCATATCCGTGATTCTGTGAAGTAATATAAATCTTTTTGTTATCTAAAAACTGGACAGGATGATTATAACCACGATGTCCAAATTTTAATTTATATGTTTTCAAACCGAATGCAAGTCCTAATATCTGATGTCCCAGACATATTCCAAATAAAGGATAACCATATCTTATTAATTTTCTTAGTGTTTTAACGGTGGTTTTTACTATTTCGGGATGCGCGGGATCCCCTGGACCGTTTGAAATCACAATTCCATCGGGATTTAATTTCTTTATTATTTCAAAATCAGTATTATAAGGAACCTGAATTACTGAAGAATATTTTAAAAGAGAATTGAGAATACTTTTTTTGACTCCACAATCAATAAGCAAAATTCTATTCTTATTTTGACCTCTGTGAAAAATAGTTGTCTTACAAGAAACCTCTTTAATTAAATTTTCTGAATGGGGATGGGGCATATTCTTTATGTTTCTTGATAACTTTTCAATATTGATATTCCGTTTTGAGACTCCAAGTATTGCCCGCACCGTTCCATAATTTCTTAGTTTTAATGTTATCTTTCGTGTGTCAACATCCCATATACAGGGTAAATTATTCTTTTCAAGATAATCTTCAATCTTTCTGCTATTTGTAGAAAAAAAAGCAGGCTCTTTAATTACGAGACCACGGATCTTTGGAGAACTTGATTCTTGGTGTTTGAGTTCAAAACCATAATTCCCGATCAATGGGTAGGTCATTAATAAAATCTGACCTGCATAAGATGGATCGGTAAATGCTTCTTCATATCCAGTCATTGCTGTATTAAAAACAAGTTCACCATAAGTAAATTTATCAGGGCCAAGCCCTTTGCCTTTTACTATTGTCCCATCGTCAAGGATTAATATTCCAAGTTTCATCAAATTTCTATTATATTTAAAATTTATAAATTGTCAATAATTGTGAAACATTATACATCAAGCTTCTTAAATTTTATATAAATGGGGACAACCAAGTTGATTACATTCTTTGCGTCGAGTGTTTTCTGAATATAAGGGTCTTTGATATAGTTCAAGATAATCGTTATGAATATTGAATCTTTAAATCGTTCTGTTTCGTCGTAATTTGAATCACTCCTTTTTTCAATGAATTTTTTTATTCTGTTCAAGGGTTCTCTAACAACACCCAAACCATTGTAATTTATCCCCCCTATCCGTTGTTTCGCTTTTTTAATTTCTTGATCCGCGGTCAAAAGTGTAAGTTCAATCTTTGTTTCATAATCATCAACTAAAATTGATAAGTCTTCTTGAGAAATTGAATAATTATGCAAAGTAGTGGTATCAATATGTTGATTTTGATTCAGAAGACCATATAAATCTCCGACACGACGGATATAATGCTGTGTTTTTTCACTAAGTCTATTAAAAAGACTTTTCTGTTGGAGCCAGCGTAGAGAAACCGCAACTTTTATTCGCCTCTTTGTTTTATCAACATGGGTCTCCCCTGGCTTATTATTTGTCTCTTCAAGAATTTTTTCAATATTTTCGCTATTCAAAAAAATCGGTTCATAGGTTGGTTTTTTAAGGAATTTATGTATATCTTGAATTATTTTGTCTATCTTTTCTTTTTTACCAACTTCGGATAACTGTGGATATGTTTTATCAATGAAAAATTTAACGAGATATTTGTTAATTGTGTATCTTCCTTCTTGCAGTTCCTGCTTGCTCACCGCCCTCGGGCACCATTCGGCAAATATTTCCACATCAGGTCTTTTGAGAAATTCAAGGTCATAAGGCAACTCAGTGATAACCGTATCAGGCTGAATCAACCACTGGAGATTCATAAGTATTTCTTCAAGGTTATCAAGATGATTTTTACCCGTCCACAACATCAAGGCTCCTTTCGGCTTGCATTTGAAAGATATTTGATCTCCATAAGACTTATTACGATTTTATGCAAAAATTTGAAAATGTCAATTATTAAAAACAAAAGTGCCTGCCATATCTATGGCAGGCACAAAAAACCAAATCGGTTTCCGAAATCCTTCTTTACTCACCACCCTTCAAGACTTTCAACCTTGCCTCAGTTCTCTTTTTGTAATCCTTTGCACCTTTGTGATTGGGGTCAAGGGCAAGAACCTGATTAAATACCTTCAAAGCCTCATCAAAATTGTTTGCAGAAAACAGACTCACTCCCTTCTTATAGAGGGCTTCTATCTCTTCAGCAGTGGCTTTTTTGGTTGGTTCTTTTGGTTTAGTCGTTGTTGGCGGCTTCTTTTCTTGGGCAACTTTTGCTTTCAAGCGATTGATTGCATCATTTGATTCAGTATTCTTCGGGTCAAGGTCAAGTACCTTTTGGTAAAACTCAATTGCCTTGGCAAGGTCGTTAGCCTTTTCTCTATTCCTTGCCTCAGTTAGATAAGCATTGATCAACTCTGTCCTGCGGGTTTCAATATTCACAAGATAATCCTTTGCCTCTTTATTATCCGGGTCAAGTGAAAGAACCATCTCAAATGATTTTTTTGCTTCTTTCAGATTGCCTTCGGAGAAATATATCTTACCTTGAGAAAGATAACTCTTTATGCTCTTTTCCCTCTCCATCGCTGCAATTTCACGTTGTATTGCCTCTTCTGTCTTTTTCAGATTGAAGACTAATTTGCTCTTTACACCGGCTTTCACACCTACCTTTGCAATGTAGTCAACATAGTTGGGGGTACTTACAGTAATTGTGTAATTCCCTGCGGGCAAACTCAAACTAAATGTTCCAGCTGGTGCACGGTACCGTTTATTAATCTCTTTTATATCTACTACACAATTGGGTAATAATTCCTTTGATGTCTGATCTTGAATTACACATTCAATTGAACCGACTTTAGGCGCTGCTACTGCAGTGCGGTTGTTTCCTTCAAGACCAAATGTCCAGCGTGGAGACCAGGGTCTAAAATTACCTAAATACTCCACTTTACAAAGAGCAATTGTAGCAGTAACGACCGGAAAGTGATACTTCAATCCAACATTTGCATCTCTGCCATCCATTTCAACCGACGCTTCAAGTCCAAACGGGAATTTTAAAGAACCACCCATAAATAGACCAAACGCCCACCAGGAGTGCTCTTTTGTCCTGTAATCATTACCAAGCACAAGAAAATCAGTATTGAATATATGACTGCGCCATCCATAACCGACAAATCTGCCTCTGCCCAGTCCTAATACAAAATTTGCTACTTTACCAAAATATTTTTGCATTGCGATATAACCGGAAAACAATTCCCAGGGTCTGCCATTAGAATACTTGTGATAACTAATTTCTTCTATTGTTCCATCATTACCACCAGCACCCAAAGTTGAGATATGTTTAGCATACGAAATGTCATCCATGCCACAAAACCAGGCAGTTCCGCCTTCTTTTCCTTCTTTAAGTAAATAGCTCACACTTGCAACCCAGGTTGTAGGGGTGAACATAGCGATAGCAACTTCTCCTTTCCCAAATCCATATTTAAACGCCATTGAAAAATCTTTTGGGTCAACAAATAAACTATCATTGGGATTAGGATCATTTGTATACATAGGAAAAGAAAACATAGTAGTTATCCCCCACATCCCTTTTATATCATACTGGGGAACAGTGGGAATATCAAGATAACCTGATGTTCTACATAATTGTGAGAATAAGACAATATAAATAATTACCATGATACCTCCTTTATATTATGTAATAAAGTCATTCTGGTTCCAATTCTATTATAAATTATAATCAAAATTTTTATCCTGTCAAGCCCCATTTTGAAGTCTTTAAAAAATTTAATTTCTTCCTTTTTCGTTCCCAGGTTCCTTTAAAGGTAATCAAAAAGGAAATTACTATTAATTTTATATCTAACAATAAGCTCATCTTTCTGACATACAGAAGGTCGTATTTAAATTTGTGCTTCCTTGGCAAATCACGCGGGGCAAATATCTGGGCAATACCGGTAAGACCGGGGCGAACTTTTATTCTTTTTTCATAGCCTGGAATTTCCCATACATGTAAATAGCAATCATTTTGTTCAATCTCAGAAGGCAGGAGTGCCCTGGGACCAACAAAGCTCATATCACCAAGAAATATGTTAATTAACTGCGGCAATTCGTCCAAGGCAGTCTTGCGCAAAATCCTTCCCATAATCGTAATTCTTGCGTCGTTATCTCTTGCCTGGATTTTTATCTTTTCATTGAGGGCATTTTTACGCATTGAACGAAATTTTATTATCTTAAAAATTCTTCCGTTCTTACCAATCCGACTTTGTTTTATACAACAAGGAGAACCATCTTCAAACCATATCCCAATCCATATCAAAACCCATAGCCAGGAAGAAAGAATTAACCCAAAACTACTCAACAAGATATCAAAAACACGCTTGGATAAAGATTCCCTTACCTCCCAGGTATTGCTAACTTCCCTCACCTCTTCTACCCTCAAAGTCAATCCGTTCAACACCTCCATAACATTCCTCCGTATTTCAACCCCCTTTCTAATGTTATAAGACAACCCTAAAAAATAAAACTTACTTATTAGGATAGAGTTTTCTGATTAATACGAAACATTAAATTATATTTAAAATTAAAAAAATGTCAAGTTAAAAAATAACCTTTATTTTGTTAGTTCGATTTCACTATCTTTTAACCAATCCCTATTTTTATCATTCCATTCAATAGTTCTAACTACCCAGTCTTCAAGGTCTGCCAATGGCTTCCATCCAAGATCTAACCTTGCTTTTTTTATGCCCTAATTGTCTTTAAGTCAACATTTGGAAATGGTTTCTTTATAATCTTTGCCTTTTTATTTACTACGTTTTCAATCAATGCAATTAATTTGTTTAGACTATGGGGTGGGATATTACCAAGATTTATTATCTCAAAACCTTTTATAGTTAGTGCTTTTATCGTTCCTTGCAGTCTATCATAAACATTGGTAAAATCTCTGTTCTTGGCTCTCTTAAATTTAATCTTTCCAACGCATTTGTCATCGTACCTTTAGACTGTGAGATTTTTCATAACTATAACGAATACCTATCTGGGCTTAAAGGTTTATCACTGCATCAAACCTATTTTTCTTCGCAAATAATTTCTTCAAACTTGAAAAATCAAAATTGCCATATCTTTTTATAAGACATATTCTCCGACAAACGAACTTACCGCAGTTCAACAATCACTTTATATTGACTTGTGGCAACAATAAATGTATAATAACTTGCAAGGTTCTTATGATGATACCTCTTGAGCTATTGATGTTCATTGGAGCCATTATGGTTCTATTATGTATTTTACTCTTCAGGTACTTTGACAATTTTGGTATACCCATTCTTTTACTCTTCCTCGGAATTGGCATGCTGGCAGGAGCCGAGGGACCAGGAAAAATTTATTTTGATGATGCACGCCTTGCACAAACAATTGGTATCATCGCATTAATTTTTATTCTTTTCGCTGGCGGGCTTGATACAAAATGGCATGCTGTGCGACCCGTGGTCAGACCTGCTGTAATGCTCTCCACCTTGGGCGTATTACTGACCGCTTTGATCACTGGCCTTGCAGCACACCTAATCCTTAAAATACCACTGAAAACAGGATTTGTTATAGGTGCGATTATTTCTTCTACAGATGCAGCTGCTGTATTCGCCATCCTGCGTTCACGACATGTCAATCTGCGAGCTCCACTTCGACCACTGTTAGAGTTAGAATCTGGAAGCAATGACCCTATGGCAATATTTCTTACGGTTGCGCTCATTCAGTTAACGCTTGTTCCGCAAACAAGGATAACATCGGTAATTATGCTTTTTGTTCTACAAATGAGCATAGGAGCAGTAGTTGGGTTTTTTAGCGGAAAGTTTGTTGTATTTACAATAAATCGCCTCAAGTTATTCTACGAGGGACTTTATCCAGTTTTCTGCCTTGCCTCTCTGGCATTGACTTACGCAGTTGCAACCCTGGTCAAGGGCAGTGGTTTTCTCGCTGTATACATAGCCGGCATTGTTATTGGCAATTCCTATATCGTGCAAAAAAAAAGTTTGCTTAGATTTTTTGATGGATTTGCCTGGTTCGGGCAGATAACGATGTTTCTTTTTTTGGGACTGCTCGTTCTGCCCTCACACCTTGTTCCGATAATCATCCCTGGTTTGTTGATTTCTGCCATCCTTATTTTTGTTGCCCGCCCTTTAAGTGTATTTGCCTCAACTTTTTTTTGTGGTTTTAATTGGCGCGAGAAACTGCTCGTTTCCTGGGTGGGATTAAGGGGCGCTGTTCCAATCATTCTCGCAACATATCCGCTTCTTGCCGGACTTGAACATGCGGAACTGATTTTTAATATTGTTTTTTTTATTGTTTTCACATCAGCCGTGATACAGGGGTGGTCATTGCCACTTGTTGCAAAGACACTTGAGGTAACATGTCCCCCCGAAAACAAAAGGAATTACCCGATTGAATTTGAACCAAAACCCGGGATTGACGCTGATCTTACAGAAATCATCATTCCTTTTGAATCGGCTGCAGTAGGAAAGAGTATTGTTGAACTTGGATTTCCAGAAGATAGTTTGATCGTGCTTATTGTGCGCGGGGAAGACTATATAGTTCCCAGTGGAGGAACAGTGTTGGAATCGGGTGATGTGTTACTTGTGCTATCAAGCAAAGCAAGTCTTAAAAGAGTACTAGATATCTTTCTGCAACAGAATCCGGGCGAAGCATAAGAGTAAAAAATAATCTTTTGTCAATCTACTTTCTTAAAGTATCCTTGTTACAACGAGCAAAAATGAAAAAAATTTTTAAGATCAAAGTAACGCATTAAAGAAATCATCAATCAATTTTAAACCACTTGGCTTTGGAATTACCCGGACCGCCATTGCTTGATAAACT
>FMJZ01088021.1_pt1 | contig 13789 bp, 10 predicted proteins | sample 1987881 | NCBI WGS metagenome assembly FMJZ01 (sample SAMEA4378227, study PRJEB15110) | soil metagenome | biome: soil; feature: Field; material: Soil | place: India | collected 2015-03-11 | depth 0 m | reverse complement strand
CTCCCGCCGTGAGGTGGGAGAGGGGGTTGGGGGGTGAGGGGAAATAGCCACAAAGACACACAAAAAACACAAATATTTTTGCGGCTTCTGTGGCTTTTTGTGGCTATTCCTCATTGCGGCAAGTACAGACTATCCACCGGAGATCAATAACAAATGATCAATCGTGCAACCATCCACCGGCGTACCGTGGTCAAGATTCGCGATGGGCGCTGGCGGCATGAAAAAGATGCCATTGTGGTCGAAGAGCCGCTTGAAGTCCGGCTGGCCTTGCCCGGCACTGCGCGCGCGATCGCGCTCGCGACGTTGATGCGCACGCCGGGAGCCGATGTTGAGCTAGTTGCCGGCTTCCTCTTCAGCGAAGGTCTGATCCGTGACCGCTACGACATCAGCACCATCCGCTACTGTGTTGAGGCTGAACTCGATGATGAGGCGCGGTTCAATACCCTCATTGTCACACCCCGTCCTGATCTCGACCTCGACCTTGAGCAGGCCCGCCGGCTGTTTTTCGTCTCGTCGTCGTGCGGAGTGTGCGGCAAGGCCTCGCTCGAAGCGTTGCGCTTGCGCGGTTGCGCACCGCTGGCCGATGATCCGCCGGTGCGGATCGCATACGCAGCCTTAGCCGGATTGAATGATGCACTCCACCAAGCGCAAGACCTCTTTGCCCGCACTGGCGGTTTGCACGCCGCCGGTCTGTTTGCTGCCGATGGCCGGCTGTTGGCGCTGCACGAAGACATTGGTCGCCACAATGCGGTTGATAAACTGATCGGCGCCTACCTGCTCAATGGCCAACTTGATCGTTTGCGCCAATCGGTGTTGCTAGTCAGCGGGCGGGCTAGTTTCGAGATCATGCAAAAGGCGCTGATGGCGCGCATTCCGGTGGTGGCCGCTGTCGGCGCGCCGTCGGCGCTGGCAGTGACCTTAGCCCAGCATTTCAACATGACCCTGATCGGCTTCCTGCGCGGCGCCTCGTGCAATATCTACGCCGGGGCCGAACGGGTCATGGTCCCGGCGTGACCGAGCCGCACGTTTACGCAATCGTGCGCGCCATCCGCCGCCGCACCGCGTAGAAGATGGCGAGGAAATTGTAGGCCATGTGGAACAGGTAGGTGAAGGGCAACAGTACAAACAGCGCCAAGCCGAGCAGCGCGTGGACATAGACGATGCCGGGCACAATGTGCAAACGGGCCAGCAGTTCCGTCCAGATAATGCAGAAGATAATCGTGCGGATCACGACCCGATCCCACGGCAAGCGGCCCGGCGTGCGGATGCCTTTTGAGGCGTGATCGATGTCACCCACCACGGCGCCGCTCCACTTGCGCAGCAGCGCGAACATCAGGTGCAGATTACCGGCCACGGCAAAGGCCACCGCCACCCACGTAATGCCGATGAAGTAGGGGGCAAAGTCGCCAAACAAAAACTGTGCTTGGAACTTCTCGCCATTGCCAAAGATGAGGGCGAGCAGATTAGCCGGCGAGTAGTTGTAGCTCTCCTCAACGTGAGCGGCCACGTCGGGCACTGGCCGGCCAAACAGGATATGCGCGAAGACGATCAGGGCCGAGATGCTATAGCCAATCACCTCAGTAATAATTGCCACGTGGTAGAGCAGGTAGCCGCGCCCCCACGTTGGGTTTGATCGCTTGTAAAAATGCTTGAAGGGGCCGAAGAGCACTGCGTTCAATGCCTCGAAGAAGCCCAACCGGCGCGGCGGCGACACAAAGGTTGGCGACACGCCGTGTGGATGGCGTCTCGTGATCAGTGCGATAGCAAACCGGCCCAACCGCAACCCCACTCCCACCACAAAGATCGCCATCGCCACTGGCGCGATTGCATTCAACAGTTCAATCATCACACACCTCCTCAGCGGATGGTAAGTATTGGTTTATCCACACTTCCTTGGCGCGCGGGCCGCAGGCCTGTTATCGTTTTCCGGTATATACCCGTTGGCAGGCGGCGCTCATCCCTGCTACTAGGGTTGTTACTCCCTCCCCCAACGGGAGAGGGTTGGGGTGGGGGCAAAGACCACCCCTCCCGCCCTCAACGATCGCATCTGCCCTACCGGCAGCACTCCGGATCGAGCGCCATCTCACGCAGCGCGCGTAATTGCTCGTATACCTGCGGGTGATCTTTGCTGAACCGCTTGACGATATCGTCTTTCTCTAACCAATCGAGCAATGCTGGGAAATCCGGCTGCTGCATGAGCGTTGCCATCTGGCCCTCAAGGCTGTGGGCAACAAAGAACTCGCGATCGCGGTTACGCAATTCAGCCGGTACCCGCATGCGATCCAGCTCGCCCCGCTTGGCCAGCGCCGGCTCCATTGCCGCATAGACCACCTCGAACAGCACCAGCGCCATGCGCTCGCCGGTCGGGGAGAGGTTGTAGGTCTGGCAGGTGTCTTCCAACGACAACGTGCAGACCACGCACGGCGAGGTGACATACTCGGCGCCGGTGGCGCGGATCTGGTTCGCTTTCAGCACCGAAATCTTGCGGCGCAGGTCGGTGTTCTCAGGCAAGCGCATCCCGCCAGCCCCGCCGTTGCAGCAGTAATTGTGCTCGCGGTTGGGGGTCATCTCGATGAAGTTATCGGTCACAAGGGTCAGCAGCTCGCGGAAGAGATCGCCCAATCCCGACAAGCGTGTGGCGTAGCAGGGATCGTGCAGTGTCACCTTCAGGTCGGTCTTCTCGATCGGCAAGCGGCCCTGCCGGATCAGGTCGAGCATCAACGAATCGACACTGACGATCGGATAGCGGAACGGACGACCTAGCGTCTCAGTTGCTTCGGCGTACAGTGTGCGCGTATCGCAACCGCACTCCACCAGCAAGATCGACTTCACGCCCAAGCGATCGGCTTCATTTTCCCAATCCAGCAACATCTGCTTCGACAGATTATGGTGAACGGCAATATGGTCGATTTCAGTGCCAGTGTCAATCACATAGGGCGAAATCGTATAACTTACACCGGCGGCATTGAGGATTTTGATCAATTTGATGCCATAATCGGGAATTTTGGTATTGCCAGCAGCCGGACAGACAAAGAGCATCTCGGCGCCATGCACATTGACCGGCACTTCAAGGCCCTCGCTGCGCAGGAAGAGACCAACCCGGCCCAGCACCTGTGCGGCAGTGAGGCCAAAGCTATGGCGGCGGCGCTCGGTGTTCTCGACGATCGAGCGGATGGTCGGATTGGCGTTGCTTAACCCAGAATCGGAGTATGCGGCGCGGGCCAGCCGCACCATGCGGCGAATGCTGAGGCCCGACGGACAGGCCAATGTGCAGCGACCGCAAGCGGTGCAAGCCCAGAAATACTGCATATTCTCTTTCAGGTCTGCCACCGTCGGCGTCGGCACTAGCCCTAGCGCGCCGCCAATTCGGCCTTCGATCGTCAAGTACCGCTGATAAATCTGGCGGATAAAGCCGGTCTTGTGGGTGGGATGCAGCTTCTCGTCGCCAGTGACGAGGTACCACGCGCACGCCTCACCGCACATCTTGCAGTCCATGCACGCTTCAAAGTTGACCACATCTTCGGCAGTAATGTTCTTACGCAACGAGTCCACGAACAGTTGCATTTCTGCTTCCACGGGCCAGTCTCCTTTCTAGCATTGGTTGCGTTATGAACGACTACTCACAATCTCCCTGCACGCACCACAACGCTGGCGCCGACGCACCCACGCAGCGTATGCAACGCACGCTGTCCGTAGATGCGGGTTACAGCAACTGGACGCTCAATCTATCGAGCGTGAACCGGTCAATATATCTGTGTCTCAAGCGGAGAGAGATCGCAATTCAAATGTAGCAAAGCAAGGGTTGAAAGTGAGTAAAGATATTGCTACGGAGAATTGTAATATGATCTATTCGGTATTAATTGTGCTTTTTGTCGCAGAAAATTTGTGAACGTGCTCACAATTTATGTAGGTTTGATGTGTGAATCAGCCAAACAAAACAAACGAATGGTAGCTGCCATTCGTTTGTTTGGTGGGTTCTAGCTTTTGGAGCTGCACCGCCGGGCGGCTTTACGAGGGTTGGTCGCTCCCTAACTCGGCGCTAGCGCTCAGCGCCGTTACGCCGTCAGGTCCCTGCGCTTCCAGCTCGACCCGGTTGTCGCCGAAGCGGGCCACCAGCCGGAAGGGGGCGAGATCGAAGATCGGCGCTTGGCTACGGAAGCTAAAGCCGGTGATTGGGCGGGTGGTGTTGTGGCGGGCCAGCTCCATCAACAACACCGCGACCAGCGGGCCATGCACGACCAAGCCGGGGTATCCCTCTTCCTGTTGGGCGTAGGGCCGGTCGTAATGGATGCGGTGCGCGTTGAAGGTGAGCGCCGAGAAGCGGAACAATAGCCGGGTGTCGGGGGTCACGGTGCGGGTGATCGCATCAGATACCGGTGGCAGATCAACCGGTACCGGTGCCGGCACTGGCGCACCCGGTTCGCGGTAGACGATATCTTGCTCTTCTTCGATACAAAGCATCTCATTTTGGAAGATCTGGTAGCCGACCGTAACAAATGCCAACGGCCCGGTGCGCCCGCTCTTTTGGGTAATGTTGCGGATGATCCCCTCGCGGCGGGCCGGCTGGCCGATCAGTAACGGGTGGTGAAAGCGGATGCGCGCGCCGGCAAACATGCGGCGGGGGTAAGGGATGGGCGGAATGAAGCCGCCGCGCTGCGGATGGCCGTCAATGCCGAGTTTTGATTGCGGCGCGCGCGGCAAGAAGTAAAACCAGTGCCAGAGCGGGGGCAGCGCCGCGCTTGCGGTGGGTGATGACAATGGTTCGAGCGTAGCCGCTGCAGCCAATGCTTGCGCTAAGCAGATGTCATCCTCAACCACCTCGGTTCGCCCGATCCATGCCGTCCAGTCTTCGCTGCTCATGGCCGAATCGCCTCCTTTTGCTGGTATGCGCTGTTGCTGGATGTTGGAATAAACACATTGTACCCCATGCCATGCGCGACGCTGGCGTGAGGTGTTCGTATTGCGTTTCTCGTTCACACCGGAACATATATAACCTTACGTTATCAATTTGATATAAGCGTTTACTTATATCAACTCATAGTTAAAAGTTGGAAACTGGTAATTGCGAAGTAGTATTCCTTGTGCTATGTTACAAACACGCGCATCACCCGAGCAGAGAAACTGAACACACCTAACTGCATGCGGCCATGGCGGCCTTAGCGGGCTCTGGTGGCGATTTTGTGTTGCTGCCTATTTTCAGCATGGCGAGGAGGAGTACAGACGATGGCCAAAGGGGTACGCTCGACGAAGACCACCAATCAGACCACCGATGCGCCGGAGACCGGCGAGACGCCGTCAGCGCCATTAGTGGCGGCTGCGGAGGCCGAACAGGAGGCCGAACCCGCAATTCCGCATCCCACCGCTGAGCGCACCGGCGAGCGTGACCGTTTGCCGCTCAGTGGGATCCGCGTGATCGATGTCGGCAACTTTCTGGCCGGCCCGTATGCGGCTTCGATTTTGGGCGAGTTTGGCGCTGAGGTGTTGAAGATCGAACACCCGATCGGCGGTGATCCGATGCGGCGGTTTGGCACCCCGACCACGCGCCACGATGCGACGTTGGCATGGTTGAGCGAAGCGCGCAATCGCAAGTCGGTGACGATCGACCTGCGCCAGCCGGAAGGCGTGAACCTGTTTCTGAAGTTGGTGGCGAAGTCGGATATCCTGATCGAGAATTTTCGCCCCGGTACGATGGAAGAGTGGGGGTTGTCGTGGCCCACGTTGCGCGAGGTGAACCCCGGCTTGATTATGTTACGGGTGTCAGGCTACGGCCAGACCGGCCCCTACCGCCGCCGTTCCGGCTTTGCCCACATTGCCCATGCCTTTAGCGGCCTCTCGTATCTAGCCGGCTTCCCCGGTGAAACGCCAGTGTTGCCGGGTACTGCGCCGCTTGGCGACTATATCGCTAGTCTGTTTGGCGCCATCGGTGTGCTGATCGCGCTCCACCACAAAGAGAAGACCGGTCGCGGCCAGTTGATCGATGTCGGGATTTACGAAGCGGTGTTTCGCATTCTCGATGAGATTGCCCCGACCTACGGTCTGTTCGGCAAAATCCGCGAGCGCGAAGGGGCCGGGAGCTTTATTGCCGTCCCCCATGGCCATTTCCGCACCAAAGACGGCAAGTGGGTGGCAATTGCCTGCACTACTGACAAGATGTTCGAGCGGCTGGCCGAAGCGATGGAGCGACCTGAATTGGCTTCGCCCGAATTGTACGGTGATCAACGCAAACGTTTGGCGGCGCGCGATGTCGTGAACCAGATCACGATTGATTGGGTTGGTTCGCTGACCCGCGATGAGGTGATGCGGCGTTGTCTGGAAAAAGAGGTGCCGGTTGGCCCGCTCAATAGCATCGCCGATATGTTCAACGATGAGCACTTCCGCGCGCGCGGCAATCTGGCTCGTGTCGAAGCGGAAGGGGTTGGCGAGGTGGTGGTGCCGAACGTGATTCCGACCCTCTCGGCGACGCCGGGCCGCATTACGAACCTCGGCCCGCCCTTGGGCAACGCGACCTATGAGGTATTGCGCGAGCTGCTCGACATTTCCGCCGAGGAGATTAAGCAATTGCGCAATCGCAAGATTATTTGACGCAACGATGCACATTTCGCTGGGGGTCGTTTCTTCACTACGAGGTGGATACAATGGCTGAGACAAATTCGACCCTGCCATTGGCCGGCATTCGGGTCATTGATGCGGCAACCGTGATTGCCGCGCCTTTCTGCGCTACCCTGTTGGGAGAATTTGGCGCCGATGTGCTCAAAGTCGAGCATCCGATCGGCGGTGATGCGCTGCGTCGCTTTGGTACGCCGACGTCGCGCGGCGATACGCTGACGTGGCTGAGCGAGTCGCGCAATAAGCGTTCGGTGACGATTAACCTGCAGCATCCTGAAGGCGCTAAGCTCTTTAAAGACTTGATCGCCGAGACCGATGTGTTGTGCGAGAATTTCCGCACTGGTACGCTCGAGAAGTGGGGGTTGGGTTGGGATGTGCTCAGCAAGATTAACCCGCGCTTGATTATGCTGCGCGTGACTGGCTACGGCCAAACCGGCCCGTACCGCGACCGGCCCGGTTTCGCCCGTATTGCCCACGCCGTCGGCGGCATTGCGTATCTGGCCGGTATGCCAAAAGGGACGCCGGTGACGCCGGGTTCAACCACCCTCGCCGATTATATGACCGGTTTGTACGGCTGCATTGGCGTGTTGCTGGCTCTGCGCCACCGCGAGCAAACCGGTTGCGGCCAGTATATCGATGCCGCGCTCTACGAGTCGGTCTTCCGCTGTAGCGATGAGTTGGTGCCGGCCTACGGCATGTACGGCAAAGTCCGCGAACGTCACGGCTCGCACTACAATGAGTTTGCTTGCCCCCATGGCCACTTTCAGACCAAAGATGGCAAGTGGGTGGCGATTTCGTGCGCGACCGATAAGCTCTTTGCCCGCCTTGCCAACGCCATGGGCCGCCCCGAATTGGCTTCGTCGAGCGTGTATGGCGATCAGAAGGTGCGCTTGGCCCATGCCAGCGATGTCAACGAGATTGTCCGCGACTGGTGCAGCTCGCTGACCCGTGCCGAGGTGTTGCAACGCTGTTACGCGACTGCGACCCCCGCCGCGCCGCTTAACGATATTGCTGATTTCTTCGGCGACCGCCACGTCCATGCCCGGCGGAATCTGGTGGCAGTCGATGAGCCGAGTATCGGCGAGACGCTGATTATGCCGAATGTGGTGCCGAAGTTGTCGGAAACCCCCGGCAGCATTCGCTCGCTTGGCCCCAAACTTGGCGAGCATACCGATGAGGTGTTGCGCGAGTGGTTGGGGATGGATGACTCCCAGATCGGTGAATTGCGGTCGAAGCGGGTGATTTAGCAGACGACTTAGCGGCGCTGATGCAGATCGGTCTGTCTACAACGTGCTCTCATCGCGCTGCCCCGAGCCTCCCCCAGCGGGGGAGGCTCCCTCCACCAAGGGGTTGGCGCCAGACCGTAGCATAAGCCCTGCGTGAGATCACACGAGGCAACCACAATGAACGGCATTCTTAGTGGCATGCGCGTGGTCGAAGGCTCGGCCTTCGTCGCCGCGCCGCTCGGCGGGATGACGTTGGCCCAGTTGGGGGCCGATGTCATCCGGTTCGATCCAATTGGCGGCGGTCTCGACTATAAACGCTGGCCAGTGACGCTTGATGGCAAGCATAGCTTGTTTTGGACTGGTTTGAATAAGGGCAAACGCTCGATCGCGGTTGATATCCGCCATCCGCGCGGCCAAGAGTTGCTCACCCAACTGATTTGCGCGCCGGGTGAGAACGCCGGCCTGTTTATTACCAACTTCCCGGCCCGCGGCTGGCTGAGCTACGAGGCGCTCAAGCGCCATCGCGATGATCTGATTATGGTCAATCTGCTTGGCCGGCGCGACGGCGGCTCTGAGGTTGATTACACCGTCAACCCGCAGCTCGGCTTGCCGTTTATGACCGGCCCCTTCAGTTCGCCGGAGGTCGTGAATCACGTGTTGCCGGCGTGGGATATCATCACCGGCCAGATGATCGTGCTCGGCCTGCTCGCCGCCGAGCGCCACCGCCGTTTGACCGGCGCGGGCCAATTGGTCAAGCTGGCGCTGAAAGATGTCGGGTTGGCGATGATCGGCCATCTGGGCATGATTGCCGAGGTGATGGTCAACGATACCGACCGGCCCAAGCAGGGGAATTATCTCTATGGCGCGTTTGGCCGTGATTTCGAGACCCTCGACGGCAAGCGGGTGATGGTCGTCGGTCTGACCGATTTGCAGTGGAAGGCGTTGGGGAAGGCGACTGGCTTGACTGATGCTTTCACCGCGCTCGGCCAGCGTCTCGGTCTCAATATGGACGACGAGGGAGACCGGTTCCGCGCCCGCCGCGAGATTGCGGCCCTGCTCGAACCGTGGTTCCATGCCCGCACCTTCGCTGAGGTGCAACGGGTCTTCGAGCAGCATCGGGTGACGTGGGGGCCGTACCGCACGGTACGCGAAGCGATTGCCCAAGACCCCGATTGTTCAACCGACAACCCAATGTTCGCGATGGTCGAGCAACCCGGCATTGGTTCGTACCTCATGGCCGGTTCGCCGCTCGATTTCAGCCAGATGCCCCGCGTGCCGGTGCAACCGGCGCCGCGGCTTGGCGAACACACCGACGAGATTTTGCTGGAGGTGTTGGGTCTGAGCGAAGGTGAAGTAGGCCGGTTGCACGATGAAGGTATTGTTGCTGGGCCAGAGGCGTTGGAGTAACGCACAGCGGGGTCGCGCAGCGACGCGCGAGCGTGATGCCCACCCTATCCAGCGCCTGCGCGTCGTTGCGCTGAGAACCTGCTGCGTCTTGCTGAGCCGTTGCGTTTGATGAATTGCAAGGAGGATATGATGCACAAGCTCGCACGCAATTTCTACCAGCCGCTCGCCATCGGTGCGCCCCAGCCGATGCGTGAACTGCCGGTGCGGCCCGAACGGGTGGTTCACTTCTTCCCGCCCCACATCGAAAAGATCCGCGCGCGCATTCCCGAAGTCGCCAAGCAGGTTGACGTGCTTTGCGGCAATCTCGAAGATGCCATTCCGGTTGACGCCAAAGAAGCCGCGCGGGCCGGCTTTATCGAAGTCGCGCGTAACAACGACTTCGGCGATACCGCGCTCTGGGTGCGGGTCAATGCGCTCAATAGCCCATGGGTGCTCGACGACATCGCCGAGATTGTTGCCCACGCCGGCAATAAGCTCGATGTGATAATGATCCCCAAGGTCGAAGGGCCGTGGGATATTCACTTCGTCGATCAATATCTGGCATTGCTCGAAGCCAAGCATCAGATTCAGAAGCCGATTCTCATCCATGCCCTGCTTGAGACCGCGCAGGGAGTAGTCAATCTCGAAGCGATCGCCGGGGCTAGCCCGCGTATGCATGGCTTCAGCCTTGGCCCAGCCGACCTTGCGGCTTCACGCGGTATGAAAACCACTCGCGTCGGCGGCGGCCATCCGTTCTACGGCGTGCTGGCCGACCCGCAAGAGGGAACCACTGAGCGGGCTTTCTTCCAGCAAGACCTCTGGCACTACACGATTGCCCGCATGGTAGATGTGGCCGTCTCGCACGGGTTGCGCGCCTTCTACGGCCCCTTCGGCGATCTCAAAGACGAAGCCGCCTGCGAAGCCCAATTCCGCAACGCCTTCTTGCTCGGCTGCACCGGCGCGTGGTCGCTCGCACCCAACCAAATCCCGATCGCTAAGCGCGTCTTTAGCCCAGATGTGAACGAAGTGCTCTTCGCCAAGCGCATTCTCGACGCGATGCCCGACGGTTCCGGCGTGGCGATGATCGACGGCAAGATGCAAGACGACGCGACGTGGAAGCAGGCTAAGGTGATCGTTGACCTTGCCCGCATGATCGCCAAGAAAGACCCCGAACTTGCTAAAGCCTACGGGTTTGAATCGTAACGGCGGCGCGCCCCCGTTTGGCGGGATGCATAGCTGTGCGTCCCGCCCCTTGTGGTTGAGGAGCGGACAGAACGTTTGGTTGCACAAAACCGTTGATCGCAGTGAGATGCCTCACCGCTTCGCTGTACGCTCCCCTCTCCCGCGCTAGTGGGAGAGGGGCTGAGGGTGAGGGCCGTCAGCCCGCGCAGCGGGCTTCGTAACCCTAGCCCGGCCTTTCAAGGCCGGGTTCCGGATCAAACGTTCTGTCCGCCCTTGAACACCTTGTGGCGGGTAACGGTTTGGATGACCCGGTTCGCGTCTGCAAGGAGTATATCGATGATCAATAAAACCAATCCCGGCAACTTCTTCGAGGATTTTCGGCTTGGCCAAGAGATCGTTCACGCCACGCCGCGCACCGTAACCGAAGGTGATGTGGCGCTGTATACCTCGCTCTACGGCGCGCGCTTCGCTCTCACCTCGGCGACCCCGTTCGCCCAAACGGTTGGTCTCGAACGGGCGCCGATCGATAGCATGCTCGTTTTCCATATCGTCTTCGGCAAGACCGTGCCCGACATTTCGCTCAACGCTATCGCCAATCTCGGCTATGCCGGTGGGCGGTTTAGCGCGGTGGTGTATCCCGGCGACACCCTCTCGACCACCTCCAAGGTAATCGGTCTGCGCCAAAACAAAGACGGCAAAACCGGCGTGGTCTACGTCCATTCGGTTGGCGTCAACCAACGCAACGAGGTGGTGCTGGAATACATACGCTGGGTGATGGTGCGCAAGCGTAATCTCGACGCGCCGGCTCCCGAACCGGTGGTGCCCCAATTGCCTGACTCGGTGCCGGTGACCGACCTCGCCGTGCCGTACCACATCCAACCCGGCCAGTACGATCTGGCCCGCGCCGGCAGTCCTTATCTGTGGGAAGATTACGAGGTCGGCGAGAAGATCGATCACATCGACGGCGTAACGATCGAAGAAGCCGAGCATATGCAGGCCACCCGTCTCTACCAGAACACGGCCCGCGTCCACTTCAACCTCCACGTCGAGCGCGAAGGCCGCTTTGGCCGGCGGATCGTCTATGGCGGGCACATCATCAGCATTGCTCGTTCGCTTTCGTTCAACGGCTTTGCCAACGCGCTCAGCATCGCGGCAATTAACGGCGGTCGCCACACCAACCCCAGCTTTGCCGGCGACACCATTTACGCTTGGTCAGAAGTTCTCGATAAGATGGAAATACCGGGGCGCAATGACATCGGCGCGCTGCGGGTGCGCACCGTCGCTGCCAAAGATCGGCCCTGCCACGACTTCCCCTACCGTGACGCCGAGGGCAATTACGATCCGGCGGTGGTGCTTGATTTCGATTACACGGTGTTGATGCCGCGGCGAGCGGTAGTGTAGGCAAAGGCGCAGAGAACGCAAAGGGTTCAAACGCAGAGGCGCGGAGAACGCAAAGGATTCAAACGCAAAGGTGCGGAGAACACAAAGATCGCTAAGTATATTGTATGGGGTTCGTTAGCAAAGCGAGATCGCCCCTAACCGTTCTTCACAATCAATCCTAAAAACCTTAGCGCCCTCTGCGATCTTTGCGCCTTTGCGTTATCCATCCTTTGCGCCTTTGCTCCCTCTGCGCCTTTTCGTTAATTTTCGCTGGAATTGGCGTAGCAGCAGACCCACCTGCCGCCGTTCCGCCTGATCCGAGGCACGGCCAGCGTAGGCGGCGCGGTGGTAGGCGGCTGTCAGGGCGCGCAATTCATCGCCGGCCTCAACCACCTGTTGCGCCGTACTATCGGCAAACTCAGCCGGGGTTTGCGACGGGTGGCGCGGATAGCTATGGGCCGCAGCGTAGCGTAAGGCAGCGTGGTAAGAAACGATAGCGGCATCGAGCGGTGCAGGCCGTGGATGAGGCGCTCGCAACCGCTGCATGGTTCTGGGCCGCTGCAGTCGCCAAAACCGCCGTTTGCGCAACTGCGCGCGCGCCTGCGCCCACCAATCCGGTAATTGCGCCCACACCTGCTGCACCCATCCCTGCCGGCGCGCAATCGTCCAGAAAGCCAGCCCGGTCAAGATCGCGATACAGATCCAAAAGATAATGCCGGGCCACAATGGCGGTTCGCTTGGCGCTGGCGGCGGCATCATTGGCGGAGCGATAGGCGTTGCCGGTGTGGTCGTCGAATTCATCAGCGAGGTGAGCAGCATCAGCAAGAGCAATGGCAAGAGGGCGACCAGACTGAGCAGCCCAATGAAGAGCAGGGAGAGAATCATCGCAATCAGCAGCGCGATCCCTCCCAGCAAGAACAGACCCTCACGCCATGTTTCCGGCACGAGCGGTGACAGTTGGGCCGGCAGCGCCAGCGCCAACAGCGTAACCGAGCCAATTGTTGCGATACTTAGCCAGCGCCAGCGCTGGTTGACCTCAGGCCCAATCTCGGCCTCATCGCTCTGCCAATCAGCTAGCAAGGCGCGCCGCTGGGCTAGCGCGATCAACCACAACCCGCCGGCAAGGTAGAGCGCCATCCACAGCACGGTGGCGGGAGTTTGCTCACTCTGCCGGCCCAACACCACCAACATCGCCAATCCGCCCCAGCCGGCTCCGCGACTGATAGCCGCAACTGCGGCTTGCCGGCGGGCCGTCGCGTCGCTGCGGTAGAAGAGCAAATCTAAGCTCTGCAACGGAGTCTTGAGCGGCGGGTTCGGCGTCAACGCCGCGATCGCGGCGATCCCGCTGCGGCTAAGCACAGCGACGGCCAGCAGCGCCAGCAGGCAAAACAGAAATGGTGCATCGAACGCGGCCAGCGGGTCGGTGAGCCATGCGTTCATCGCGGCGAAGCCTTGCGCGCCTTGACCCGCCGTCGCTACGATGCGGGCCAGCGCCGCCAAGCCAAACACCTCGGCGGCCAGATAACGCACCGCTCCACCCTGCGTCTCGTGCAAGCCGGCCACCATCCGGCTGCGCAACGCCACCGCCTCGAGCCCGACTAGCATGCTTGCCCCGCCTAACCAGAGCGACTGCCAGCCAGTGCGCCCGGCGACCGCGTCGCTGATCACGGTCAGCGGCAGCGTGATCAAGCAGGTGATCAAGATGGCCGGGCCAACGAGGGAAGGTTGGGGCATAGGGTTGTTAATTGACATCATCGAATGCGGTGGAGCGACAGTGTGGCATCTCTCCGATCAATATTGTATCTGATCCAGTTCTCATCTGCCCATCAGTATTGGCCGTACCAGAGCATGCTATACTACCCGCGACGCCACCCAAGCGTCGTGTAGTTATGTCTTGCGTTCGGCGCGTATCAGCGCCAAGGATAGCTATGATACGTTCGCGTCGTTGGTATTTGAATAGCCGCAACGGTCGCAATGGCCGCCGCCATGTGCCGCCGCGCTTGTTGCGG
>FMJZ01057879.1_pt1 | contig 13791 bp, 9 predicted proteins | sample 1987881 | NCBI WGS metagenome assembly FMJZ01 (sample SAMEA4378227, study PRJEB15110) | soil metagenome | biome: soil; feature: Field; material: Soil | place: India | collected 2015-03-11 | depth 0 m | reverse complement strand
TATTAGCAATCTGGATATCGCAGCCCTTTAAGGAGTCAACGAAAAAGAGATAGAAGTTCTACGCAAACACGAACGAATTGGCAGACCTTTGGGATAGGTTAAGGTTTAGGGAAAAGGAATATTCCCCAACCTTAACCTATCTTTTTTACAACCTTCCTTTAAGCAATTCATCAACTACCGAGGGATCTGCAAGTGTTGAGGTATCTCCTAAGTCTTCTATATCTCCCCTGGCAATCTTTCTAAGTATTCTCCTCATAATCTTTCCACTTCTTGTTTTTGGAAGACCAGGTGCAAACTGGAGCTTATCAGGTGTTGCAATAGGACCAATAACAGTCCTGACATGTCCCACGAGTATCTTTTTCAGTTCATCAGAGGGTTGATATCCTTCCTTAAGAGTGACATAGACATAAATGCCCTCTCCTTTAATCTCATGGGGATAACCTACTACTGCAGCTTCTGCAACTGCTTCATGGCTTACAAGGGCTGATTCTATCTCTGCTGTTCCGAGTCTGTGACCTGATACATTTATAACATCATCTATCCTTCCCATAAGCCAGTAATCGCCATCTTCATCTATCCTTGCACCGTCTCCTGTAAAGTATTTGCCAGGGAATCTTGAGAAATAGACCTCTTTTAGCCTCTTGTTTTCAGGATCACCATATGTGCCTCGTAGCATTCCTGGCCATGGTTTTTCTATAACAAGATAACCCCCTTCATTTATACCTGCGTATTCGCCTTTTTCATTAAGCACAGCAGGTACTACACCAAAAAATGGTCTATTTGCAGAGCCTGGTTTTAATGTCATAGCACCTGGAAGTGGTGTTATGAGAAAACCTCCAGTCTCTGTCTGCCACCATGTATCAACAATAGGGAGTTTCCCTTTACCAACATATGTGTGATACCACATCCATGCCTCAGGATTTATGGGCTCTCCAACGGTCCCTAATACCCTTAGGGATGATAGTTCATATTTCTTAACCCAACCTTCCCCTTCCCTCATCAATGCCCTTATTGCTGTTGGAGCTGTATAAAAGATATTTACTCTGTGTTTATCACATATCTCCCAAAACCTTCCTGGATTAGGATATGTTGGCACCCCTTCAAACATTAGGCTTGTAGCCCCATTTGAAAGGGGACCATAGACAATGTAGCTGTGTCCTGTTACCCATCCTATATCAGCGGTGCAGAAGTGAATATCTTCGTCTTTGTAATCAAATACTAATTTAAATGTAATATTTGTAAAGAGGATATAACCTCCTGTTGTGTGAAGGACTCCCTTTGGCTTTCCAGTAGAGCCTGATGTATAAAGGATAAACAATGGGTCTTCAGCATCCATCCACTCAGGTTCACAGTAATTAGAGATATCAGGGGATGCCATCTCGCTGTGCCACCACATATCCCTGTTTGGCTCAATATCAACAGCTCCATCTCCCCTTTTTACAACTATCACCTTTTCAATAGATGGGCATTCTTGAAGGGCCTCATCTGCATTTGCCTTAAGAGGTACCTGTCTTCCACCTCTTATACCTTTGTCAGCAGTTATGAGTAGTTTTGCCTGACAATCTTGTATCCTATCCCTTAATGCCTGTGCGCTGAAACCTCCAAAAACTATGCTATGAATAGCACCAATCCTAGCACAGGCAAGCATTGCTATTGCCAGCTCAGGTATCATAGGAAGGTAAATTGAGACCCTATCACCTTTTTTGATTCCATGCTTTTTTAGAACATTTGCGAACCTGTTTACCTCATAATAGAGCTGTTGATATGTGAATGTCTTGTAACTTCCATCATCTGCCTCCCAGATAATTGCTGCCTTATTTCTTGTCGGAGTATTTACAAACCTATCAAGGCAGTTATAGGATGCATTAAGCTTTCCACCCATAAACCATTTTATCTCTGGCTTTTCAAAGCTCCATTCAAGAACTTTATCCCATTTCTTAAACCATGTAATATGTCTTTCTGCCATATCAGCCCAGAAGCCTTCCGGGTCTTCAACAGACCTTTTGTACATCTGCTCATACTCTTGCATGCTTTTTATATGAGCCCTTTCACTGAACTCCTTTGATGGTGGAAATGTCCTTTTTTCAGCCATCAAGACATCTATACTTTCCTTTGACATTTCTTCCTCCTTTTTATTGTGTAATTGTAGGTCCAAATAATTTTATTATGATAACTCTAATTATAATAATTAGAAAAATAGAAAAGAAAGCTGCCCATCCTCCAATAGTAGCCCAATATGTTTTTTCATTGCCATCAGAAAGCTTTGCAAAAGGAAGTATCATACAGATTATTTTGTAAACAGGATCTGTAAACCTGATAAAAAAGTTTAGCATAAAATTGTCTCTATTACGAGTGAATAGGCTGAGAGCCATCCTCCCCAATATAAGCCACATAACCATAGATAATGAATAGTTTGCTATTAATACAAGCCAATCTTTCATTTAAAACCTTTGACCGGAACCGGTCAAATGACCGGTTCCAGTTTTTTTAATATTAATGTCCCTTCAATTCCGGTGCTATCTCGTCGCCTTTTAAAGCCCCTTTAGGATACCTGACGCTGTCAACAAAGTCCTGTATCTCTTGAGGAGGTTCTTTTGTGAATTTAGAGACCAGCCATATAGTCAGAAAACCTGCTGGCATTCCAAATATGCCGGCGCCGACGGTCTTTATGCCGAACCAATCAACTCCATAAAACTTACTTCCTATTATGTAAAACGCTGTAGTGCCGAGACCTACTAATATGCCAGCTATAGCAGCAGGCCTTGATGCCTTTTTATACCATATACCCATTACAAGGGCCGGGAAGAATGATGCAGCAGCTAATGAGAATGCCCATGCAACGAGTTCTACGATAATAGCAAGCTTGAACTTAGCAACCCATGCACCCAAAAGGGCAACAAAAACAAGAAGAACTCTTGAAATAGTCAGCCTTAATGTAGCAGATGCCTTTGGGTTGATCTGTTTAAAATAAAGGTCGTGTGAAAGGGCATTAGCTATAACAAGAAGCAATCCGTCCGCTGTTGAGAGAGCCGCAGCCAAACCTCCTGCTGCTACAAGACCTGCTATTACATATGGCAGCCCAGCTATTTCAGGTGTGGCAAGGACTATCATATCAGGCTTAATTGATATTTCAGCAAACTGCAGTATCCCGTCACCATTCATGTCTTTCACAGATATTAGTCCGACCTTTGCCCATGATGCAACCCATCCAGGCAGAGCTGCTATTTGCTGCCCAACAACATTGCTCAATACCTCCCAACGTGCAAAGGCTGCATATGCAGGGGCAGAGAAATAAAGTAGGAAAATAAAGAAAAGAGCCCATCCAACAGATGAGCGAGCCTGCTTAACTGAAGGGGTTGTATAGAACCTCATAAGTATATGAGGAAGTCCTGCTGTCCCAACCATCAGACAGAGGGTCAGTATGAGCATATTTTTCATGTCCATTCTTGCAAAGGGCTGTATATAAGGTTTAGGGGTTTTTGCATTGCCTTCTGCTGCTTTTTTAGCCTCTGTCCATTTTTCTTTTGCCTCTTCAGGGGTCTTTGGAAGATCCTTTAATTGTTTCTCTATTGCCTCTCTATCTTTTTTAGGGGCGTCAGCAGGAAGGGCTGCAAGCTTTTCCTGCAATGCCTGCCTCTCAGCCTCAAGGCTTCCGGGCAATGCCTTAATCTTTGCATCAATTTCTGCTGCCTTTTGCTTCCATATATCTCTGACCTCCTGCTCTTTTGCATCAGCTATGATATCTTTTTCCTTTGCATCTATTTTCTGCAAAACCTGTCCATACATAATCTGAGGCGCTGGAACCCCTGTAACCTTAACAGAAAGCACTGTCACAGGTATGAGGTATGCAATGATAAGAATTATATATTGGGCAACCTGTGTCCATGTAACAGCCCTCATGCCGCCCAAGACAGAGCATACGAGAATTCCTATCAAGCCAACAAACACGCCTGTCTCAAAAGGTATGCCAAGAAACCTGCTTGTAATAATTCCAACGCCTGTGACCTGTGCTACGAGATAGGTAAATGATGTAATCATTGCTGCAAGTATTCCCACATTTCGGGCAAAGTTTCCGCCATATCTTGCGCCTAAAAAGTCAGGGATGGTGAATTGTCCGAATTTCCTTAAATAAGGGGCAAGAAATACCGCAAGCAGGACATAACCGCCTGTCCATCCCATTATATACGCCAGACCGTCATAGCCGAGCAAATAAATAGTGCCTGCCATTCCTATAAAGGAGGCTGCAGACATCCAATCAGAGGCTGTTGCCATTCCATTAAATACAGCTGGGACCTGTCTGCCTGCAATATAATATTGAGACACCTTTGCTGTCCTGCTCAGGATTCCGATCATTGCATAAACTCCTATGGTCACACCCATGAATGTCCAGCCTATGTACTTTGGCTGAAGACCCATCTGCTCGGCAATTCCAAGGGCTATGACAAAAAGGATAAATACACCTGTGTAAATTCCGTATATTTTGCCAAGGTTCTGCGTAAATACATCCTTTTGTTTTTCCATCTTATTCCTCCTCTTCCGCTACATCGTATTTCTTGTCAAGTTTGTTCATCTTATAGGCATAATAGAATATGAGGACAACAAATGTAGCAATAGAACCCTGTGCACCCATGTAATACCCAAGCGGAAACCCAAAGATAGAGATGTTGTTGAGGGTGTTTACAATAAACACCGCTCCATAGGAGACCAGAAACCAGATTAGCAGAAGTATTGCTGTAAGTTTCTGATTTTCTTTCCAATAAGCCTGAAGTTTTGCCTTTTCAACCATATTACCTCCTCTTTAGTTTTAAATTTGGGAATTTAGGATTTGAAACTTGAGATTCTTTTATTATCACCCCCTTTTTAAGGTTTGCCGACCTTTAAAAGATCCTTAACAGTCCTTACTCCAAGTTCTGGCAAAAAAATTAGAAACCTCTGAAACAACTGAGCTGTAATAAATGCGTCCATGAGAGCATTGTGAGCGTATGATACAGGAATCTGGTATTTTTTTGCTATGGAAAAGAGATTATCATCTTCATTGCCTCTAAAAAAGTGTTTTCCCACATCGCCCTGCTCTTTTATCCATTTATAGATCCTTAGGGTATCGATTAAATGGTTTTCAATATTGCTGTTATAAAGTCTCTTAATCTCCTTGTTAAGGAACATGAGATCAATGAGTAAAAAATGTCCAACAATAATACTGTCTTTACAGAAACTCAAAAATTCAGAAAGCACATATTCTATGGACGGACTTTTTTCTGCTTCTGATGGTGTAATGCCATGAACAACCACACTTTTTGGGGTCAAGGCTGTCTCGGGTTTAACAACCTTATAAAAAGTCTTACCAAGCTCTATCTTGCTGCCAGTCATCTTTATACACCCTATTGACACTATCGAGTCTTTCTTTGGATCCAGCCCTGTCAATTCTGTGTCCATGACAACATATTTGCAACTGCTAATCGGCAGTTGCATTGATATAGTCGGAGATATTTTTTTTTTTCTTAAATAAGTTTATTATTGATGCCATCATCCACCAACTAACCCAGGTCTGTACTGGTCTATAATAAGGTCCTGCATTTTTGATATTATCTGGAAAGACTCCTTAAGAGATTTTCTTTCAAGGGCGCTTAACTTGCTCGGATTTATAAAATTATCTGGAATTTCATTTTTTTCTATCTGTTCAATCTGGTGATGAATCCTGAGAAGTGTTATAAATTCAAAGGCATACTCAAGTTCATCTCCAGAATTTCTGACTATAGGATGCACATCCTTCAATAATCTTATCCTCTCAATCGTTGATGTCTCACTAATGCCTGATTCAAGGCTGAACAGCCTCACAATATCTACAAGGGGGCCAATACCCCTGATTTTCAGATTCAGCTCATCCTTATGCTCTCCGCTTTTTTCAACAACAAATGTCCTTAAAAAACCGAGAGGAGGTCTGTTTTTTGTTATAACTCCTGCCATATGAGCGAGGAATATATTTTGTCCCTTTAGTATATTTGTAAGATAATCCCTGAGTTCTTCTGCAAGGCTAAAATCCCCAAACAATGGCCTGAAATCAAAAAATATAAGGGATCTTAAAATTGCTTCAGGAGTAGGGGTACTTATCCATTTATAAAAGTAGTTTTTCCATATCTTTAAGGGCTGGCACCACTTTGGATTGCTTGCCATATAATCCGCAGGGCATAATGGAAATCCGCACTTTATGAGGCTGTCCCTTACAAATGGCGTAAACTCAGCAAAATATCTCCTTGCCTCATCTGAGTCCTCAGCATAGATAATTGCATTATCCTGATCTGTCTTAAATGTCTGTTCCTTCCGTCCCTCGCTTCCAAAGACAATCCAGCAAAATGGGGTCGGGGACTTGCCATATTTCTTTTCTGCAATCTCAAGGATCTTTCTTACAAGCCTATCATTTATTTCACTTATAATTTTTGTTATGTTGCTTGCCTTTGCTCCCTCCCTCAGCAGAAGTCCTACAATCATATTTATTTTTTTAGCTACTGGAATTAGTCCTTCTATGGTCTGTTGATTTTCTATGTCCTTTGAAAAGGACAGGGGAGATGATCCCTGAAGAAGCATAAGGTCATGGTTTGTTATTACACCTTTGAGTTCTCCATCCTTTACAACAAGCAAATGGTGTATATTGTGCCGTATCATCTTCAATACTGCCTCAAAACAATAATCCCTCGCATCTACCCTTATTAGGGGAAGGCTCATAATATTGCTTATTGGTTCATTTACATCCCTTCCTTTTGCAACAACCTTTTCCCTAAGGTCCCTGTCTGTCACAATCCCAACAGGAATTGAATTGTTGTCGATTATTATTAATGAGCTGACTTTATTTTTTGCCATTATGCGGGCTGCATCCTGTATAGTAGCTCCTTGTTCTACAGTAATAACCTCCTTTGTTGCAATATCTCCTATCTGTGTTGTAAAAAGAAGTCTGTCGCTGCCTCCATAAAAAAGGCTTTTGCTGTGCATTTCCTTATATGTCCTATCTATATACTTTGTGAGATGGGATTTTAAAAAATACTCCGTGAAAACAGGACTGGAGTCAAGAAGTTTTAAAACTGTTTCTTTGTCTATAAGATAACAGATGGTATCGTCTATTGTTTTTACATTTGCCCTTGCCCTGTCCCTTCCAACAAGGGAAAGGAATCCGAATGTATCTCCTTCCCCTCTGTAATCAATTACCACTTCATCGCCATCTGTTTTTATATAAACCTTAACACCACCTTTTTTTATTATCTGCAGATATTCGCTCGGTGGACCGTCCTGCCTTAATATAATTGTATCTTTTGGATAGAACTCCATTGATATGTTTTTTGCAATGTCTTTCAGGGTCTTTTCTTCAAGAAACTGAAAAGGTGGTATATTTTTTAAAAAATTTATTACATCTTCCAATATCATACTATCTTCCAAGAAGTAGAATTATTTAGCAAATTAAATACCAATTTGTTTAATCTACGAATGGCTTAAGTAAAGGGTTTTTATGCTCAATGCTAAGGGATCTATTTGTATAATATGTAACTAAAAGTAATGTTGTTAAGTAAGATGTTACTTTTGGTAATATTTTACCATAGATTGCACTTGCCTAAAATTATGGCCTTTTTATACCCCACTTCTTTCTCTTTTCCCAAAGAGCTTTTCTTGTAATCCCAAGATGGTCAGCAAGCTGCTGCTCATTCAAATCTTTTTGGTATTCACTGATAAATGCCTTTGTATAATTTTCGATCGAAAGCTTGTTGGAAACAGCCTTTTGTATAAAAGTCTCTTTTGTCTTTATTCCCTGAGGCAGATGCTCTGCTTTTATAGTGTTGCCATCAGATATGAGGATTGCCCTTTCTATTATATTTTGAAGCTCCCTGATATTGCCTGGCCAGTGATATGACTGGAGAATGTCTAATGCCTCCTCATCTATTTTATCTACATTTTTAGCAAGCTCTTTTGAATATTTTTGAATAAAATAATTTGTTAGGATATTAATATCTTCCCTCCTTTCCCTTAATGAAGGAAGCCTTATCGTAATAACATTTATCCTATAAAAGAGGTCCTCTCTAAACCAGCCTTCTTTTAAACCCCTTTCTATATCCTTGTTTGTTGCTGATATAAACCTGAGATCAACCTTAATACTCTGTGTCCCTCCAACCGGTCTAATCTCATGATCCTCTAAAACCCTTAAAAGCTTTGATTGGAGGCCTATGCTCAAATCCCCTATCTCATCAAGGAAAACAGTACCACCGTTTGCCTCTTCAAAAAGCCCTTTTTTTGATGTTATTGCGCCTGAAAAAGCACCCTTTACATGACCAAATAGTTCTGACTCAAAGAGATTCTCTGGGATGGCGCTACAGTTTATAGGGATAAATGGTTTTTCTGCCCTACTGCTGTTAAAGTGTATTGCCCTTGAGATTAGTTCTTTACCTGTACCTGTTTCTCCGAGTAAAAGCACATTACTCCTTGCGTCTGCAATCTTTTTTACCTCGTTGATTATCTTCTGCATCGCAGGGCTCTCGCCTATTATGTTGCTGAAGTCGTAATGCCTTTCTATCTGCTTTTTGAGGAGGACATTTTCTGCCTGAAGTGCCCTCTGTTTGAGTGCATTTTTTACAATCTGTTTTATCTCTTCATGGATAATAGGCTTTATTACATAGTCATATGCTCCAGCCCTAAGGGCCTCAATAGCAGTCTCTAAAGAGGCATAGGCAGTAATTATTATTACGATCTGGTCTGGGAGTTTTTCCCTTATCCTTTTCAGGAGTTCTATGCCATCAATGCCAGGGAGTATGATGTCTGTTATTATGATGTCATAAATGACTTTATCAAGGATCTCAAGGGCAGAATCAGCATTATCAACAATATCAACCTCATAGCCATCCCTTAGAAATACCCTTCTAAGAGACGAACTCAGGGTCTCTTCGTCTTCAACTATGAGTATTTTTTCAGGCATTGGCTTTTTTTGGCAATTTAACTAAAAAAGTTGTTCCCTCTCCTTTTTTACTTTTTACAGAGATTGTGCCATTGTGCTCCTTGATTATACCATAGCAGATACTGAGGCCTAATCCAGTGCCTTTTCCAAGAGGCTTTGTTGTGAAGAATGGGTCAAATATCTTGCCCATCACAGAATCATCTATGCCTGCTCCTGTGTCACTGAATGCTATCTCTACGAAATCCCCATTTATCCTCATCTTTATGTCTATCCTCCCTCCGTTAGGCATGGCATCAAGGGCATTAAGCATAAGGTTTAAAAAAACCTGCTGAATCTGGTCGGGATTGACCATTAATTTTGGCAAGTCTCTTTTTTCTATATTGATCTGAATATCTTTAAACCTCTTGTCATATTTCACAAGATTTATAGTACGTTCAAGTATCTCCTGTATGTTTGAGGCTACCTTTTCTATAGATGATATCCTCGCAAAATCTCCGAGGCTGCGGACTATTCTTGCAATTCTTTCAATATGGCTGTTTATTGTTGTTAGGGATTCCTTTATAAAATCTGTTTCATACCCTTTTACCCTTTGCCCTTGCCCTTTTTCTGAGAAATCAAAATTCATTGCCCTGAGTTCTTGTACAAGCGATGATATTGATGCGAGGGGATTGCCTATTTCGTGGGATATGCCAGCAGTCAATTTACCGATACTTGCAAGCTTTGACGCCTGAAACAACTGCTCCTCCATTTTCTTTTTTTCGGTTATATCTTCTATAATAATAACATATCCGCCTGAAGGGTCCTTAAAAGGGCTGATATTTATTTTAAAAATTCTATTAAAGGGGGTTTGGAATGATATCTCTCTCTGTTCTTTTTGAAGAAGGATATCATTAGGTAGCCATGGTATTAGAAGTAGTAGGGACCTATTGAGGGCATCAGTTTTTTTTATTCCCGTAATGGTCTCCATCTCTTTATTCCAGTACTTTACCCTTGATAGAGAATCTATTGTTGCAATTCCTAAAGTCACACTCTCTATAATGTTTTCACTAAATTTCTTCAGATAAGATAGTTGTCTATTTACCTCTGAAAGCTCCTGTCTTGAAAATCTAAGGCTTTCTGTCATCTGCTTTATTGATTCATAAAGTTCTTTTCTCTCCTGCTCATTTAGGACAAGCCTTTCTTCAAAAATAATGGCTGATATAGATGAGCCTATTGCACCTGAGAGATTTTTCTCTGCCTCGTCCCTAAGTTCAAAGACCTCTTGTTGTGAGAGTTCTGACCTCTTTTTATTTTTTTTTGATAGAAATGATTCTATTATATTCACAGCCTCATCCCTTCCAAGATAAAGAGTCAGGATCTCTTCAATTGAATCTACATTATAGGACAGTGTCTTTGATATACCCTTTGTGATATCATAGGATTCTACAAATACGAGGGATTGGAGCTCCTCTTCCTTTGACTGTCTTGTAAATATAGAAACACCTACGTACAAAAGTAGATTAAGGGACATACTCCAGAAAAGGGTATGGGACCATTTATCAAATGCTTTTATTCCAAAAAGGCTATTTGGATTAAATACCACAGAGTTTGTTATCTGAGCAATAAATCCTGAACTGTCTATTACTCCAATCATTATAAGGTCAGGCACGATAAGGGTATAAAACCATACAATAAAACCAGCAATCAGACCTGTGGCAGCTCCCCATTTATTGCCGCCCTTCCAATAAATGCCAAGAAGGACAGAAGGACCAAAGAGGGCTATTAGTTCAAAGGACTTAAGTCCTATCTCAACAAGCCCGTAAAATTTACCAATAGATACAGCAAATAAGTAGCCAAGATAAACTATACCAATTATTACTATCCTTTTAATATTTAGGATAATTGAGGGAAACCTACTAATTTCACTGAATTTAACAACAGCAGGGGTGATTACGCTGTTCATAACCATTGTGCTTAAAGCAAGTGATTCCACTATAATCATGGCAGTAGCAGCAGAGAATCCACCTATGAATGCAACCAATGTTAGATATTTATTAAAGTGGTCATAAGGTAGGGTAAGAACAAAATAGTCAGCCATTTTTATAGAGCCATAAGAGAGTATTCCTCCATATGCTATTGGCAAAACAAAGATGTTTATTAAAAAAAGATAAAGTGGAAAAAGCCAAGAAGCCTTTGAGATGTGTGATTCATCATAATTTTCAACAACAGCCATCTGAAACTGTCGTGGTAGAAACATTATCGCCATCATGGAGAGTATGATTAAGGCAAACCATTCAGAATAATTTACCTCTGCTCTGTTAAATAATAATGATGCATACTCAGAATCCTGCATCCTTTTAAATACATCATAGAATCCATCAAATAGAAAGAATGTAACAAAAAGGCCTACTAAAATAAAGGAAACTAATTTAACTATTGATTCAAAGGCAATTGCAAAGACAAGACCACCGTGTCTTTCAGATGCATCTAAGCGGCGGGCCCCAAAGATTACAGCAAAGAATCCCAAAATAGCTGTAATAAAAAGCCCAGCCTCTGCTGTGCCTGTTGTCTCACCCGAAATAATAGTCATTGTGTTTATAATTGCCTTTATCTGAAGACCAATATAAGGTATTATTCCAATAACAGCTACTATCGTAAAAAGGGCTGATAGAAAAAGGGATTTGCCATATCTAAACCCAATAAAATCTGAAAGTGTGGTAATCCTATTAGCCTTTGCTATTCTCACAATCTTTTTTAATATAATCATCCAGAGGGATGCCATGAGGGTTGGTCCTAAATAGATCGTCAAAAATGACAAACCTGATGTTGCTGCCTTCCCAACGCTTCCATAAAATGTCCATGCTGTACAATAGACAGCAAGGGATAGGGAATAGATATAAGGGTTGGCAACTATGCTCCTTCCCTCTTTTTCCCTTCTCTCTGCATAATAGGCAATCAGAAATAGTATGCCTAAATATAGCAAGACAATAAGGAATATTGCCCATCCCTTAATCATCTTTCCTAAAACCCTTTCTTTTGTTTGTTAAAAACACTAAAATAGCTATAGAAATAATAAAGATAAACCATACGCCAAATATATAATACGGAAGGCTTAAATGGAAGATTTCCAAGAAAGGCCAATTAAAGAGCAGCAAACCGATAAAAAAGAGGAAAATCAAAATTTCTTTTGTATTAATCATTGTGAATATAAGGCTTTATTTATTTAAAGTAAAGCCTATTCCCTCTGCAACGCCCTCTCCACGGTCTTTATTGCACAGAATTCTCCACACATGCTACATACCTCTTCAAGGCTTGGGGGTATCTCTTCCCTCCATTTTCTTATCCTTTCTGGATTAAAGCTGAGTGATAACTGCCCTTCCCAATCAAGATTTTTTCTGTATTGAGCCATTTTTTTATCCTTCTCAATTGCACCCGGTATGCCCTTTGCAATATCAGCTGCATGTGCAGCAATCCTTGAGGCAATTACCCCTTCTATGACATTATCAATGTCTGGAAGCCTTATGTGTTCTGATGGGGTTACATAACATAGAAAATCAGCCCCTGCAGCTCCTGCTATAGCCCCACCAATAGCTGCTGCAATATGGTCATATCCCATAGCAATATCAGTAACAAGAGGTCCGAGCACATAAAATGGAGCGCCTTTACATATCTCCTTCTGTATCTTTATGTTCAGCTCTATCTGATTCAAAGGCACGTGACCGGGCCCCTCAATTATAACCTGTACCCCTTCAGCAACTGCCCTGTCTCTTAGTTCTCCAAGGGTTAATAACTCCTCAATCTGGCTTCTATCAGTAGCATCTGCAAGGCATCCTGGTCTGAATCCATCCCCAAGGCTAAGGGTTAGGTCATATTTTTTTGCAATCTCAAGAAGTCTGTCATATTGTTCGTACAAAGGATTTTCCTTATCATTATATATTATCCATTCAAGGAGGAAAGCACCTCCCCTACTGACAACATCAAGGATTCTTTTGTCTGATTTTAATCTTTCTATAGCCTTTTTTGTAACACCACAGTGGACAGTAATAAAATCAACCCCATCCTCTGCATGTCTCTCAATCACATCAAAAAGATCATCGGCACTCATTTTTGCTATATGTTTATGTCTTTCAACAGCGCTTACCACTGCCTCATAAATAGGGACAGTTCCTACTGCAATAGGGGATTTCTTAATAAGTTTATTTCTCAATCCTTTGATATCCCCGCCAGTTGAAAGATCCATAACAGCATCGGCACCATATTTCACAAGCACCTCAAGCTTTTTTAGCTCCTCATCATAAAAGACCCTGTCCTTTGAAGTACCTATATTCGCATTTATCTTTGTTCTAAGCCCTCTTCCAATTCCAAGGGGTTTGATATCGTGTTTTATATTTCTTACTATTACACTTATACCATTTGCAATATCCTCCATTAGCCTTTCTGGAGAAATGCCTTCATTTAAGGCAACTGTCTTTATCTCCTCTGTTATAATACCTTTTTTGGCTAATTCTATCCTTGTCATGATATCTCTCCTTTTTTAAACAAATTTTTCTAAATACCCTTTTACTGCTGATTTAATATCCTTCTCTCCTAAAATGCCGCTTATTAATGCAATACCATAGGCACCACTGTTTAAAACATCTTTGACCTTATCAGGCTTAATCCCACCAATGCCGAATACAGGAATGGAAACCTCTCTACACACATCCCTTAGCCTCTCTATACCCAAAGGCTCTCCGTATCTTATTTTTGATGGAGTATGATAAACAGGACCAAAGGTTATGAAATCTGCACCTTCCTTTTCTGCATCTTTTGCCTCATTAATATTATGAGTGGATATACCAACTAATGATGTTTTTGCACCATTTTTACGGGAGGAATTATCC
>FMJZ01017222.1_pt1 | contig 13800 bp, 13 predicted proteins | sample 1987881 | NCBI WGS metagenome assembly FMJZ01 (sample SAMEA4378227, study PRJEB15110) | soil metagenome | biome: soil; feature: Field; material: Soil | place: India | collected 2015-03-11 | depth 0 m | reverse complement strand
ATACATGTGGAAGCATAGCCTGCCTTTACTAAACTGTGGTAAAATAAACGGATGGAGATGCGCTGTGGAAAAGAGGGGTGAAGGATGTTCGGGAGCCTCGGCTTTGGCGAAGTGATGATGATACTGATCATCGGGCTGATTATCTTCGGTCCGAAGAAGCTGCCCGAGATAGGTCGTTCGCTGGGCAACGCGATTCGGGAGTTCCGTCGCGCGTCCAACGACATCGTGAACACCTTCTCGCTGGACACCGACTACAGCACTTCCACCCGACGAAGCTATGCTGACTACAGTTCCAGCTACGGAGGCAGTTACCTGGACCAGACGGTAGCGCAGAGCGAGATTCCAGCGGACGACGTGAACGTCGCGCCGAGCCCCGAGGAACCCTACGCCACGGTAGATGATAGTCAGCCGGCGTCGGAAACCGATACGGCGTCTGAACCACGCAAGGAACGGTTCAACGCACGGCGTGTTCTGGCATCCACCCGTACGGCAACGGCGCATCGAAATACGCGCAGGAGAGTGTAAATGTACACCGTTCTGATTATCTTGCAGGTTCTGCTTGCCATCGCCCTTATCTTCATCGTCGCGATGCAAACCACGCGGCATGAAGGGCTATCGGGCACGGTAGGCGGACAGGTCAGCTCGCAATTTCGCGGCAAGCTGGGGCGCGATGAGCAGCTGGCGATGGTCACCCGCTACATCGCCGTTGGCTTCTTCGTGGTCAGCTTGCTTGTTGCTATAGCCAGTCCGAAATAGTCGGAGACCTGCGGTGTCACACCGCAAGCAACATGCCGCTGCGATGGGATGGCTCGCCCTCGTAGCGGTATGTGTTTTTTGGAAGGTCGCCTTGGCGCAACAGGTGCTCTACTGGGGCGACATTATGCTCTACTTCCTCCCCATGACCAGCTTTGCCCTGCACTGGCTCACGCGCGGTATCCTGCCTCTGTGGAACCCGCACATCCTCTGGGGGCAACCCTTCGTCGGTAATCCGCAGGAGTGGTTGTTTTACCCATCCACGCTTCTGCTCCCTCTGCTAAGTCCGGCGCACTATCTTGCGTGGAACGCGGTGATGCACCTGTGGCTGGGCGGCGTGGGCATGTGGCTGTTTCTGCGTGCGCTGGGAACGGACCTCCGCCCCGCCCTGTTGAGCAGTACCGCCTGGATGCTCTGCGGAGCCTTCGTGCCACGCGCTCAGTTTCCGGGCATGTTCCAGGCGATTGCGTTGATTGGCTGGCTGATGTGGGCTGTGGAGCGGATGGTGCAGCGCCCAAGCCCGGCAACAAGCACCGTACTGGCGATAGTATTCGCGCTGATGTGGCTGGCGGGGCACGCACAGGTTGCCTACATGGCGTCTTTGCTGGCAGGTGGATGGCTCCTGTGGAGGTGGTATACAGGACAAAAAGCTCGAGGGCTCCTGACATTTGCGGTTGCCGGTGCTCTTGGGGGAGTGTTACTTTCCGCCATACACTGGCTTCCCATGCTGCAGCTATTGCGCGAAACACCTCGCGTGAACCTTTCCGTCTGGGGGACCGACCGTTTTGCGCTACGTCCTGAACAGATTCCCCTGCTCTTCGTGCCCGACCTCTACGGTACACCCTGGCAGGGCAACTGGCTTGGCAGAGGCAACTACTGGGAGGTCGCCTGCACGGTCGGCATCCTGCCGCTGATGGCGGCGATCACCGCCTGGCGCGCTCGTCCCGAAGGGCGGTTCTGGCTGGTGGTCGCCCTGATGACTTTCTGGCTGGCGCTCGGCACAGCGGGAGGACTGTATTTTCTCGGCTACTACGTTTTGCCGGGCATGAAGGCGTTTCATGACCCTGCACGCTGGCTGATCCTCACGGACTTTGCGTTGTGCGTGTCTGCCGGGCTGGGCTGGGGAAGCCTGCGCCTGTCACGCCAGTGGTTCTGGCTACCGCTCATATTGCTTGTGCTGACGCTTGTCTGGAAGTGGCAGGGGGCGAGTCTGATAGAATGGGAGGCAGGACATGACGTGATTCGAGCCAGCCGACCGGAGACCGTCTCACCCGCTCTTATCGCTTCTGCCCACGAAACCGCTGTAACAGGATGCCTGCGAACTTTTGCGGTTGCGCTATTAGCCCTGCTGGTTCTGCGCCTGCCCTTTTCACGCTGGTGGTGGACCGGCATGGCGATCTTGCTGTTCCAACTCCTGCCTCTGGCGGTTCCCGCCAATCCCACCTGCGACGCCGACGTCTTCGCCCGGCCGCCACGCTCTGCACAGGTGGTCTCGCGTTCGGGAGGCAGGCTTCTCGTGCCGGAGCAGGTCCCCATGTGGCGCAAGTATGTGAGCTATCTGGACTACGGTCCCAACTCGCCTGATTACCTCCGCCGCTGGCAGGAAATGCTGGGCTCCAATATCGGCATGATGTGGGGGCTATCGGAGGGATCGGGCTACGAGCCGGTGCCGGTGAAGCGAGCGGTGCGGCACTACGTCCACCTGTCGCAGTGGTGGAAACGCGCTCCAGAGGATAGCCAGCTGAGGGAAGCACTGCGAAAGGCGGGCATCGGCAGTATCGCTACTGGCAAAACCGCCGACGAGTGGCGCGTGTTTCCTCTGCCCCACCAGCCCGCACGAGCCCGGCTTCACCCATCGGGCACGCCGGTTGCCGTCAGAGACGTATCGCCTCAGCAGGTAGAGATGTTCAACGTACCGGCAGGAGACATAATTCTGACTGATACCGCCTACCCCGGCTGGCGGGTGCGCGTGGATGGCAATCCTGCGACCATTCGCCTGCACGAGGGCGTCTTTCGACAGGTTAGCCTTGCTTCCCCCGCCTCGCGTGTCGTATGGCGATACGAGCCGGACACCTTCCGCACGGGGCTTTATCTGTCACTGCTCGGATGCGCCGTTGCGGTGGGCGTAGCGGTTTTTGCGCGAACGGTAGGGAAATGGACCAACGCATCGAATCAGGGCAATGGTGAACCCGTTCGGTAAAAAGGAGGCTTAGAGCGAAGATGTTTTCTCCCGTGATACTCCTGATCGGGGGGCTACTGCTATGCACCGCCTGTGCAGGGCAGTCTCCACAGGATTTACCTTCGTTTGATTTCACTCGCCCGGAAACCGTTGCCGAGTGGCAGCCGACGCACCATATCGCGCGCATCACCACCTCCCCTGAAGGCATGGTTATCGAAATCAACGGCTATGACCCATACACTCACGGTCCTGTTCGCGAATACCCCCAGGGAGTACCCCTCTGGATAGAAGTTCGTCTGAAAAGCGACCAGACAGGGATGTTGCAAATCTTTTATGCGAGCGAAGGACAGGGTACCAGTGAATCGCGTTCCGTGCGCCGCTACGTCAACAGCACCGACTGGGTGACTCTGAAAATGCCTCTGCCTGCGCTGGCACGTCGCTCGTGGATACGCATTGACCCGCCGGGCACGTCGGGGAAGTGCGTGATAGCCTATGTTCGCTTCTCCCCACGGGTCACTCCTTCCCTGCCCACATGGCAGACGCCGCATGCTGTCTCTGCGGGAAGACGGACGTCGTTTCCGGTTATCGCTTCGGGCGACCTTGTGCTGTCGTTCGGAGCGCAGGCTCCCGGTGCGTTCACCATCTCGGTGAAGGGCAAACCGACGGCTATTGGATGGAACACCGCGCAACTGTGCTACGAAACCCCGCAAGGCGTGCGCTGGATAAAGCTGGAGGAGCGGGCAGAGTGCCAGATAAGCGGCGACAATAGACGCGCGGTGCTTACCTGCACTTTCGCCGACCCCGACAGTGCAAACTGGCGCATCGAGCAGGTCTTTACACCCGGCGCGGAAAAGGGCGCTATCAACGTACGCACGGTGGTAACCGTCAACCGCGATAGAGCGGTGTACTTCCTGCCTATGCTGGTGCTTTTCACAGGAGCACGCCTGTTCGAGCAGAACCCTGTGCCACCTCTCACCCCAGGAGGCGACAAACACCAGGCGCTGTTCCCCGGTCTGGAGTATCTGGAAAACGAGCCGAGCAGTTCGGAAGCGGATATTATCGGTCCCGGCTCCAGAAGGCAGGTTCCCGACAGCCTGAAAATCACCGTGCCGATGATGGTCGTTGAGGCGGATAGGCGCTACGTGGGCATGATTTGGCAGCCGGCAAGCCACTTCTGCGCCCTGTTCGATTCACCCGACCGCCTGTTCGGTTCAAATGGGCACGTGATGGGCGTGCTGTTCCCCGGCTCTAACGGCGACAACCGCGAAGAGGGAAACCTGCTGCCCTACTTCCCCGAAACGATTGAGGCAAACAAGCCGCTGGTGCTGGACGCGGTCATCATCGGCGGCGAGGGAGATACCGTCATCCCGGCGGTACAGCAGTATGTGCGCCTGCGAGGTCTGCCCCCTGTACCTGACACCGGTCTGGACGCGCAGGGCTACCTGAAACTGGCTGCGGAGGGCTGGCTGGAATCCCGCATTCGGGAGGGCAACTTCTACCGACATGCCTACTGGCCCGGTTTCGGTCCGCAACCTGCCGGCGACGCCGCCGTCTGGATGGAGTGGATTGCCGAACACATCGCCGACACGCAGATGGCACAGAGGCTGAAACAGACCGCTCAGGAAGCCATCGCAGCCGTGTCGCGGGAGCAATACCTGTTCAGTCGCGTGTCGCACGTTGCTTACCCGGTGACGCCTCTGCTGTACGGCTCGGTGGCGGAGGCGGTTCAGGCGGCGAGGCGCAGTGCGTTGGAACTGCTGCAACAGTTCCAGCCGGATGGCACGGTGCTCTATGCGCCCCGACCCGGCGGTCCCGACTACGCCCGCACGCACTGGGAGCGCACGGCAAACGGATTGACCGCTGCGGTGCTGTCACGCCTGCTGGAGATGGCGGTCTTCTGCGGCGACCGAGAGATCATCCAGCAGGCACTCCAGCGATTGGAACAGCTGAAGCGCTTTGACAACACGGTGCCGCGCGGCGCGCAGACATGGGAAATGCCCCTGCACACACCGGACATTCTGGCTTCCGCCCATCTGGTGAAGGCATATGTGCTGGGCTATGAGCTGACAGGCAACCCCGAATACCTGCGCCGGGCACGCTACTGGGCATGGACAGGAGTGCCCATGCTTTACCTGATTAATCCTACTGGACAAAAGGTAGGACCCTACAGCGTGATTGCCGTGCTGGGCGCGACAAACTGGCAGGCTCCCGTGTGGTTTGGACAGCCCGTGCAGTGGTGTGGGCTGGTGTACGCCGATGCGCTTTACTGGCTGGCACGGCTGGAGCCTCGCGCGCACTGGAAACAACTCGCGGATGGCATCACCGCCGCGGGCATTCAACACACGTGGAAGCAGGACGACCCGGAGCGCAAAGGTCTCCTGCCTGACTTCTATCACCTTCGCGAACAGCGTAGTGACGGTCCCGCCATCAATCCGGGAACGGTGCAGGCAAACGCCGTGCGCCTGTACGGGTTGAGTCCAGTATACGACTACCGCGTGCTTCGGAATAGCGGTCTCATCGTACATGCCCCCGGGGCGATACAGGTACTGAGCGACTCTCGCACGCGCGTGCGCTTTCGCGTGAAGCCGTGGACGGGGCGTCCCTGCTACCTGCTGGTCAACAGGCTGTCGCGCGCGCCAGAGGTCCGTATCAACGGCAAGCCGATAACCCCTTCCCCGCCCAATCAGTACCTGCCCGAAGGGGGCAACCTGATCCTGCAGATAGATGGAGACACGGAAGTGGAGATAAAACTGTAAAAGGAGGTTCACATGCGTCACGCAGACAGATGGTTGTGTATCGCGCTGTTGACCCTTGCCGTTGCCTGCATGGCTTCGGCGGATGTTCGTCTGCCGAGGATTTTCGGCGACCACGCGGTACTGCAACGGGGTCAGCCGATACCCGTGTGGGGAACCGCCGAGCCGGGCGAGAAGGTAACGGTAGAGTTTCATGGGCAAAAGGTGTTCACCACGGCGGACCGCACGGGCAAATGGCGCGTCACTCTGAAGCCCGTGTCCGCCGGCGGTCCGTTTGAGATGACCGTAAAGGGCAACAATACGATTGTGCTTCGCGACCTGCTGGTTGGCGAGGTGTGGGTGTGCTCCGGGCAGTCCAACATGGAATGGCCCCTGTTCCTTGCTCGCAACGCCGAGCAGGAGATTGCCTCTGCGAACTACCCGCAGATTCGCCTGTTTATGGTTCCCAAAGCGGTAGCCGACGTGCCTCAGGAGGACATTTCCGGCGGGGAGTGGCGTGTGTGCACGCCCGAATCGGCGCGTAACTTCTCGGCGGTGGGGTACTTCTTTGCCCGCGAACTGCATCAGGCGCTGAACGTGCCCGTCGGCATGATACAGAGCGCATGGGGCGGCACTCCCGCCGAGTCGTGGACAAGCCGAAGCACGCTGGAATCCAACCCGCAACTGCGTCCCATTCTGGAAAACTGGGAACGCGCCGTGCAGGATTACCCACAGGCAATCCAGCGGTTCCGTCAGCAGGTTATGGCGTGGGAGGACGCCGCTGCCAGGGCGCGCGCCGAGGGCAAACCTGAGCCGCCTCGCCCCAACCGACCAACACATCCACGAAACAACCCGTGGAAACCCAGCGGGCTGTTCAACGCGATGATAATGCCCATCGTGCCCTACGCCATTCAGGGCGCCATCTGGTACCAGGGCGAGTCCAACGCCGGGCGAGCATACGAGTATCGCACCCTCTTCCCCGCCATGATTCAAGACTGGCGCAAGGCGTGGGGACAGGGAGACTTCCCGTTCCTGTTCGTGCAGCTGGCGAACTTCATGGCAACGAAGCCCGAACCCGGCGAAAGCGCGTGGGCGGAACTGCGCGAGGCGCAGCTGATGACCCTTCGCCTGCCCAAAACCGGCATGGCAGTGGCGATAGACATCGGTGAGGCGGATGACATTCACCCGCGCAACAAGCAGGACGTGGGCAAGCGGCTGGCGTTAAACGCGCTGGCTATCGCCTACGGCAGGAAGATAGATTACTCCGGTCCCATCTACAGCCACATGAAGCGCGAGGGCAACCGAATACGCCTCTACTTCAAGCATGTAGATGGCGGGCTGACTACCCCGAACGGCGAACCGCTGAAAGGGTTCGCTATCGCCGGCGCGGATCGCAAGTTCGTGTGGGCGGACGCCCGGATTGAGGGCAACACGGTGGTGGTCTCCAGCCCGCAGGTGTCGGAGCCGGTTGCCGTGCGCTATGCCTGGGCGGACAACCCCGTGTGCAACCTGTATAACAGGGCTGGGCTGCCTGCCTCGCCCTTCCGCACGGACAGCTGGCCTGGCGTCACCGCCCGTTAGGAGGGTTCCATCTTGACATGCCCGTCGGCGTACAGGCGCAGGGTCATCTCGGGAAAGCGATGCCAGCTATCCGAGACCACCTTCGCCTCGCTGGCGGGCATGGTGCGAATATATATCGCCCAGTCGGGGAAGTTGGGGTCGTACGCGCCGATGTTGCGGAAGTAATCAATACCGTAATCCACATCTCCGAGGTAGAAGTAGCTGGTTCCGGGCGAAACCCAGTACTGTCCGGGCGGTGCATTTCCCTCGAACTGATCCAATCGGCATAAGAATACGCCACGATGTGATACATATCCGGGCATCAACGACATCAGGCGCAATGGATACTGCTCATCATGGTCGGCGACGTACATCTGGATCGCCATGCCAATCTGACGCAGGTGCGCGGTGCATTCGGTTTCGTAGCTGCGCTTGCGTGCATTGCTGAAAACTGGTAACAGCAGCGCCGCCAGCAACCAGATAATGCCGATGACAATCAGCATCTCCGGTAACGAAAAGCCCCGCTGTTTACTCATCGTGAGTCGCCTCCCTTCTCACCATCGCTCCCCAGATAGCGTTCACCAGCACCGTCTCGACGCCCTCCTCTATCCTGCCGAACACCGACTGAAACATGCCCAGTATCCCCATCGCCAGCAGTGCGCCGCCCAGACCCCAGCGCAAATGCGGCGACATCTCGCGCAACCGGCGGTACAGCGATACTATCAAAAACACCCCGAACAGTCCACCCCAGATACCGCGTTCGCACAGCCACAGGAGGAGCTGATTCTCAGGCGCACCGTACCACGTGCTGACCGGATAGCCTCGCCACGTGGAGGTGTAGTACAGACGCACGTTATCCGTTCCCACGCCCCACAGCCAGTTCTGCGTGAAGGTCTGCCATCCCATGCGCCACACATCCACCCGCGCCTGCGCGGTGGTATCCCTGTACTGTGGACTGCCTGCGATACGCAGAGTATACATCCCTGCCAGCGCAATCCACATGATGACGCCCGTCACAATTGCCAGCCGGCAGTTGCGCCACAATGCCCAGATAACGCAGGGCAAAACAACACTCATCGCGAACCACGCCGAGCGCGTGTAGGTCACCCACAGGGCAAGCAGTTGAAGCGCAAGCGCCAGCGGCAGTATCACCCTTGCCACACGCTCTCTACGAACCCGCCACAACGCCATACCCATCGGAATCGCCATCAGCATCTGCGTATATACGTGCACCGGCGTGCCGAATGTACCTCCAGCCCGACCTATCTGATAGGTATAGAACAGGTTGCGCCCCGTGAAGTAGTAGTAAAGCGCGAATCCCGCCTGCATTCCCGCCAGCAGGACGACCAGAGCCATCACTTCGCCCGGCTTGAGCACCCGCGCACACAGCAGTCCACACCCTGCCATCGCCAGCACCAGGGCACAGCGCATCACCTCCACGCCGCTGTATCCCCTGCCGGGTGGGTCAAACAGATAGCCGCTTGCCCACACGATCAGCAGAAGCCATACCGTTTGCGCCCACGCATCGGAACGGGCATCCCGCATAAAGCTTATCCATATCGCCGCGAACAGTGCACCGGTCACTATCAGCGTGGTTAAAGGATGCGCTTCGACAACGGCGCGGCGGATGAGCAACGCCGCCGAGACGTTCTGCCATATCGTGTTGGGCAGGGCGTAGCCCACCAGCAGCCAGAAAGCGAGCAGTACCGCGCCTGCTCTTCGCCATGCTCCTTTCGGGAACGATGTCACCCCTTTTGTGCTACCTGCCTGACTCTGTGCGTCCCAGCCTGCGATACCAGATGATGCCCACGGCTATCAGAAGCAATGGTGCGCCGAACTTCAGCCATCCAACCTCTCCTGCGCGACTTCGCTGTGGTCCACTCTGCTGCTGACGCATACGCTTCAGCTCCTCTATCGTCGGTATCCCTTCCTTGAGGCGGTAGGTTACGCCGGGAAGACCCCACCTGTGATCCTCAATGAGGAGGTCTTCGGTGAGCCAGGCGGGAGGTTGAGGGGAGGCTCTCTTCACGGCTATCAGACGGCAGCGCGTGCGTGCTGTTGTGTTGCTGGTGCCAGACCGCACCTGATCCGTGGACTCCACATCCTGAGGTATCCACATCCCCCCAACCTGTTTCCACTCCAGCACCTGTACCTCCTCGGTGTAGTCCGCGGTACTTGCCGTCATGCGGACGGGAGCGTATCCCTTTGCGACATCCAGTACAATCTCCGCCTCTGGAACCCTCTGTTGCACGAGAACATCTGGCAGGAATCGCCCCTTCACCCGCACAAGCTTCCCCTCGCGCTGGAAGGTATAACCTTTCTCCAGCAGCCGCAGGGGGTTCATTCCCAGCAGAACCGCTGTGCAAAGCGCACTGTTCAATCCGTGTCCCGAACCATAGAGGCGTTGAGCGGTCGCTTCGCGCACCCGGCTGCTAACCTTAACACCGCCAATAATCGCTGTGGGAGTGCGTTTCAGAACGACCCACTCCTCCTCCCTTGAGCGGTAGGAAGGCATGACCTTATTGGATATTTGGGGCAGAGCAAACATCGCGGGAGTGTGCTTCAGAGAAAGGAGAAATCCCCCTTGCCACTGCTGAACTTTTCCAGACCCGTGCAGAGACGGAAACTCCTTACTGGTACTGCCGAGCCTAACCTTCAACTGCTTTTGTATCTGCCATTCGGTTATGAATCGAGAAGCCCCCGTTTCGTAGCGGCTCAGTGCCTGTTCTAGTTCTGCGTCTGTCCCCTGAGCAACAACCGATGGGTTCAGTATTAGCATCAGGGTGAGACAGGCAAGTTTTAGCCTGGTGGTCATCATAAGCCCCTCCTCATGCAAGTTCTTCCTCCGTACACCACTTTCCCGGTGTTTCAAATGGCATGGGGTAGCGAAATACGTCAGCATCGTTCACATCGCACTGACATCCCCGTCCATACTGAGTATCCCTCCATCTGCAGGGTGCTTCAAAATAGTAGACGGGGACAAGATCGTCGTAATCCCGGCATACCCAGCCGGTCCCTACAGCCGGTTCACATAAATTATCCAACCGTGCTAGTCCTGTACAGGAACCCATGCACTCGTCTGCCTCGATTCGACACCCCTGCTGCCACCAATCTATGGGCACATGATTATACTTGATTATACTTGCAGTGTCCTTCCACGAGGCTTGTAGGCCGCGCAGACGCTTCTGGGATCTCTAGATTCATTATCGTGCCACCCACTACCCACACCGCCAGCGCCACGGCGAATGCCAGAACGTGCTGTTTCATCGTTCCATTACCTCCTTTGAAAACGCATTCACTTATATAATCGACCGAACCCTCTAAAATGTGACAGGGCTAAGCCGCTTTTTTCACCTTCAACCTCCAGTACCACAGGGCGCCGATGAGAATGAGAAGCGAGGGAGGTACAAATCGGTACCACGGATAAACCTTAGGTGTTTCTTGCGCCAGTCTGCTTTCAGCACGCTGTTGTTCCAAAATATCACGCAGACGCGCTTCTGAGGGAAACTTCCCTTGCCATGAATAGGAAACAACTACACTGCGGTCAGGGTCCCGGCCATTATCCACGGTGGTCAAGCGAAAGTCACTTACCACTGTACCAACAGGCACCTCCCAGTCTGATTTCGTAATGCGTGTCGGTTTTATAGAGCGTAGCGTCCAAATTCTTTTCATGTGCAAGAAAGGCTGCGAATATTCCTCCACAATCTCTGAAGGTATCCAAACACCTTTTACCCAGCGCGTGGAATGCACTGCAAATTGTCGCGTGGTGTCGGCGTCCTTCACTCGCATAGATACTGGGCACAGAGCGTGGCTCTTGCTTAAGGTCATCTGTGCCAGCCGCCCGTTTCGCAGGTCTTTGACCTCCAGTATCACATCACTTTGTCGCGAGGTTACCTGCACTTGAGCATTTTTTCCGTACAGATCAGCCGGACTAAAACCAGCCAAAAGCACCAGTACCTCGGGCAAAACTGCTCCCGTCAGCAGAGGCGAAACCACCTTGCGTACCGCTTCTCCGTCCGTTCGCCATACCTGAGCCACAGAATGATAATCCAACACACTGGCAACAGCCTCCTGCCTGATGGAGAAAGTGTACGCAAACTCCTTATTCAACACAGAGCGCCTTTCAATCATGACATCGTTGGGTAAGCCACGCAGGGGCTTAGTCTGTACAATATATGTCCAATCTCCCTGTCGTGCCACTGTAAGAGTATGCACATACCGTCGGCGTCCCTGCAGCTTTGCTGGCAGTTCGGGCAAGCCATTTGTAGGGGTCTCCTCAACGTCCGCCTGCCATTCAAAGGTTAGCCATGCAGTTCGTTGTTCTCGCTGGTGCAGGGGCATGTAGATGTTGTCACTACCGTAGCAACGCCACACAACCAGAATCAAGCCACAACAGCAGAGCCACTTGCCCAATACACGCCAGCGCATGCTTGCCTGTACCTCCGTCACTGGCACATCGGCCAGGGAATGTAAATGGTGTCATCGAAGAAAGCTGTCCACTTGCCACATGTGTCGCACTGGGGATGGTTCTGCCCGCATGCACTTCTAAAATACATGACTTCAATGCCTCTTTCCGTCTCAGTACAGCGCCAGGCTAGTGCAGGTCCAACACATCGCCAAGTAGGCACTACCGGTTCCCAACGCTCGCAATACCCTTTGCAGTATGGCTGCCCCTGGTTGTTTATCGCGGGTTCACAGCGTTCCACTATTTTCTCTTCATCGTTCTTCTGCACGCACCTACGTGCAACAAAAGAGGTTTCATCTCCGTGTGCTGGTGTCAACAGGCTAAAGAGGTACAGCATGCCACCCCACAAGCATACTGCTACAGCAAAAGCCAACACGTGCTGTTTCATCGTTCCATTACCTCCTTTAAGAGGTATTCATTTATACAATCGACCGAACCCTGCAAAATGTGACAGGGCTACGCCACTTTTTTCACCTTCAACTTCCAGTACCACAGGGCGCCGATGACAATCAGCAAAACCGGAGGAACAAAACGCCATGGGAAAGTTCCGCGAATACCTTTTCGGCTGTGTGCTTGCTGTGCTTGCATCCGACGCAACTCTTGCAAGCTGGGTAACCTGCCCTGCCAGCTATAGGAAGCATACATTCTGTTATGGGTTGCTTCCGAATAAGGTAACTCTGGTACACAACCCGCAAGGCGGTAATCTATTACTCCCGTTTCTTTCACCGCAGGAATACTTGACAATTCGTCTAAGGAAACCTCTTGCCTCGCCGGAAATATCCCCTTCAGTCGCCATATGCGGCGTATCTGGCCAACAGGGAGGAACTGCTCGGTTACTTCTATCTGCTGCGGTATCCAATATCCATCTATCTGTTTGAACTGCTGTACTTTAATCTCTATCCGCAAAGGGCGATTCTCTAACCAAACCCACTGGGGTAGCCATCCGTACTCCGAAAGTAATGTCGCTTTTATCTTTATTTGCCCGTTATTGCCAGATACACGGTTGCATACAAGCAACAGACGGTCTGGTAGTGTTTCTGCAGTGGTCCAGGTGGCCTCTCTTACGCGCAGAAGGTTCGGTCCCGCTATCAGCGCGATCTCCTCGGGGGAAATGTCGAGCAGCTCTGGCGCCTCATACCGATAACACTCTTCCTTACAACACCATACTTTGATGGGTGCGGGGGCGACAGGTGGTGCTGACTGACCAACTTCCTCAGAGATGATGCTGGGAACGGTGTCATTGACGGCAACGCCTATCCCATCTCCCAGATACCAGCGGTATCCCTCATATCCATGCAGAAGGTATCTGCCTCTACCCTCTACCCTTTGGTGCTCCATGCGTTTCCGTCGGGATAACCGCAGGAACTGCCCGCCCCATTCTATTTCCCACTCGCTCGCAGAGGTCTCCTGTTGCCCTGCTATGTCTCTTCTGGCTTCAAACTGCAGTCGTTCACGCAGGGCGTGTACATCCTGAACGCCTCTGGCTCGAATCTCCTTCTCCAGCTGAGAATACTGCTGGTAGACATCGGCAGGATTTTGGGGGAACAGGTAGCGTGTTTCCGTTTGCTCCCACACCAGCTTGCAGTGCTTGAGAAACTGCTCGCGTTCATCCCCTTTGCGATAGGCGTTCTGCAGTGGATCGGCAAAGGATACCCCATACGCTATCGCAAACAGGGCACACACGAACACGGCCTGCCACGTGCCTGTACGCATCACCTATTCCCCCTATGCTCCGTTGAACAAATCTAAGGACATTGTGGGTACGGATACCAGTAGCCGGAATTTACCAGCCACTTATTCGACCAGTTACAAACGCAACCATAGCCCCAGCTTGGGCTACAAGATGTCCGGTAGTGACGGTAGGGTACCGCAGCATCATGCTCGGTGCAATAAAGTCCAGAGAACTCTTCACACCGAGCGGTATCATACTGAAATTCGGAGCAAAAGCCCGAGCAAGCGGGATAGCTGCCGCATTGGGAGGTCTGATACACTTCCGTCTGTGTCACACACCCCATCGCCACTCCCCCTGTCCGAGCAAACACGGGTAAGCCGCCAATGGCGAGGTTCCCCACTACCCACACCACCAGCGCCACGGCAAACGCGAACACGTG
>FMJZ01059247.1_pt1 | contig 13808 bp, 17 predicted proteins | sample 1987881 | NCBI WGS metagenome assembly FMJZ01 (sample SAMEA4378227, study PRJEB15110) | soil metagenome | biome: soil; feature: Field; material: Soil | place: India | collected 2015-03-11 | depth 0 m | reverse complement strand
AAACCACGACGGCTGGCTGAAGAATGGAGTTTCCATTAATTCATCGAAAATCTCGTCAAGATCGCTGCGCAAATCGAAGAGGTCCCATAGCCGTCTTATGGGGCTCACTTTCCGCTCCTCTCTCCGAGCAGGAACGCTCCTTCTCACCATGGACCATCCCTCCTTTCACCATCTTTCTGTCTCTGGCTCCCATTATAATCAGGGAAGGTCAAATTGTCAAGGGGTTGATCAAGAAAAGTCAAAAAATTTTTCTACTCTGTGAAATGGTACTCTAAGACTTGTTGCACCTCAAGATCCGGGATACCCAATGCGACCTCCACCACGTCGAGTAAGGCCTCAAGAGGGACAAGACCGATAATTTCCGCCCCAGCAACTTCTGCACCGTATCGGCGGGCTTCAAGGCTTACCAACTCCATCACCTGGGGAATGGAATTTCGGCGAAAGTCGAGAAGATTCATGGAAACCTGCACCATACCCCTTGTTCTGAGACTCACACCGATAGCCTTTACCCACTTCAATCCTTCTCGAAGCTGCGCGGCAATCTTTTGAGCAACCTCGACTCTCTCCGTCTTGAGGTTAACATTGAAAGCCACAAGTGGTCCCCGAGCCCCCACCGCCGTGGCCCCCAAGGTGGGGTGGGCCTCCCTTGGTCCTATATCAGGATGGCGCTCAGGGATGGAAGTAATCTCCTCTCGAAGTTTCTCGTACCCCCCGCGACGAATCCAAGAAAGGTCTTTGTTTTCCTCTCTTTTTGCTGCTTCTCCATAAAAATACACCGGAACTCGGAAACGAGAGGCAATACCCTCTCCTACTCTCCAGGCCAGGGTTTTGCAATCTTCCATGGTGACACCTCTCCAAGGAGTGAAGGGGACAACGTCAACGATCCCAATCCGGGGGTGTTCTCCCCTGTGGAGACGAATGTCAAGAAGGTCTCTGGCAACTTCAAAAAGGCGAAACACTGCTTCTTCAAGGCCCTTACGATCCCCCAGGAGAGTGACAACCGAGCGATTATGGTCGGGGTCAGAGGAGTAGTCGGCCACTTTAATACCCTCAATCCGGGAGATTCGCTGCACCATCTCTTCGACCACCGGCAGAGAAGAAGTACTTACGTTGATGGCACTCTGGATAATTTCCCTCACGGCTTTACCTCCACCTTAAGGGTCTTCTCCATTTCCCGGAGAGCCCACCTGTGAGCCTCCAGGTCAAAAGAGGTCACAGCATCGCGAAAAACCGTAACCCGGTAGTTGAGCATCCTGGCCCAGGCACAGGTGTAGAGAACACAAATATTCGTGCATACTCCCACAACCTCAAGGTCAAAAATTCCCCTTTCCCGCAGCATAAGGTCAAGAGGGGTACCGCAGAAAGCACTGAATTTCGTCTTAGGAATGACGATATCCCCCTCTTGAGGAACGAGGTCTTGAAAGACCTCAGCACCCCAGCTACCCACAACACAATGGGGTGGGAAAAGCGCAAACTCCGCATCATCTGCCTGGTGAGCATCACAAACATACACTACAAGAGTGTCCTCCTCTCGTCGTTCCCCAAGAAGTTCCTTGATGGAGGCTATGACCCCCTCTGCCTGCTCCCCCACAAAGAGTGCCCCCTGAGGATGGACGAAATCGTTTAACATGTCGATGACCAAGAAGGCTTTCCTCATGCGTCTGCTCCCCTTTACTTGTTTTGCAGTATTTGCTACATTGTAGCAAAAGGAGGAAAAAATGAGGAAACTCTTTGTCCTCTACGGTGTATTGGTCATCCTGGCATACCTTGTGCCTTTTACCGTTCTCTCCAGGATTGAGCGCTTCATTGGGAGCTTCCTCTTCTGGAACGCTTTTGCCCTCCTGTGCATTTTTATACTCCTTCTCGTGATGAGGTCCTGGAATGAGTGAAAAGTACCTCTGGCTTGCTATAGCCCTATATGCAGGATGGGGCAGCGCATTTGCCCTGGCTGCAAAAAGAGGAATCCGCCTCAGTCTCATCGAGTACTTTCTGGCGGGACGCAAGCTCCACTGGATCATTGCCACACTTTCCTATGGTGCAACCACCTACAGCGCCTTCATGATGCTCGGACTCGTTGGTCTTACCTATAGAGGTGGGGTGGGTGCCTTGGGTTTTGAGTTCGTCTACCTCTCCGGACTTTTTTGGGCGGTCCTCGTGGGACCAAAGTTCTGGAAGGCAGGAAAACACTATGAATGTGTGAGTCCAGGAGAAATCTTGAGCCTCCGCTACCGAAGCCGTCTTGTGGGTGCAGTGTACACCGTCCTCGCTCTGGGATTTCTCATCCCCTACACCTCGGTGCAGCTTACCGGAATCGCCTATCTCCTCGAGGTTCTCTCAGAAGGCAAGATAAGCTACCTTGGAGGGCTGACTCTTGCCGTATTCTTCATCATCCTCTGGACAGCCATCGCCGGATTGCGGTCCGTGGCAGCAACAGATAGCCTCCAGGCGGGTGTCATGCTGGCGAGCTCCCTGACGCTTGTGCTCTTTCTCGTCGCAAAGTTCTTCGGAGGTTTTGCTCAATTCTTCCAGCAGGTAGAGACCTCCTATCCCCAGTGGCTGAGTGTCCCGGGGAACGGATTCTTCACCTTTCGAATGTTTCTGAACCTCTCTCTTCCATGGTTCTTCTTCAGTATCTCCAATCCCCAGGTCCTTCAGAGGCTCCTCGTTCCTGCTTCCTTAGGGGAAATGCGAAAGACCATCACCGGTTTCCTGGGATTCGGTTTTGTCTATACTCTGGTGACCGTTACCCTGGGGTTCATCGCTCTTTGCCTCATTCCGAGACTTGCGAATCCTGACCTTGCCACGCCGACAATACTTTCGCGCTTTTCTGTTCCTCCTTGGATCGTCCTCTTTGTTGTTTTGGGTATTATCTCTGCTGCCGTCTCCACGGCCGATTCCATCATCCTCACCCTGTCGTCGATGTTTCTTTCTGATCTCTATCCTAAGAAGGGAGAAGAAAGAAAGAGGTTGTTCCTCGCACAGTTCATATTCATTCCCATTCTTTGTGTTGCCGTCTTTCTCTTCGCCTTAGGAAGGTTCAATCTCATCGCCCTTCTCTCGGTGACCTCTTCCCTTGGCCTTCTCAGCGTGGTTCCCACCATTCTAGGAACGTTCTTTGCTCGATGGGGGAATGAAAAGGGAGCTCTCGCGAGCATGTTTTTGGGGGCCTTGCTCGTACTTCTTCAACTCGTAGGATGGAATCCCTTCAGGGGATGGACGGCACCCTCGGTGCTTGCCATCACTTTCGGGGTCTACACGCTTTTAGGAGTTCTTGCGCCCTCAAAGGAAAACGAAGAATTCTTTGCCACTCTCAATGCTCCTCGATAAGGGGCACAAAAATGCATCCTCCGTGGTTCTCAAGAGTGAGTTTGTCCTTCTTTTTCTTACCTCTTACAAGACTCTGACCCCAGGTACTCTCGAGGGGCAAAACGATGATACCATCGTCTTTGAGTTCTTCTGTCCACACTTCATAAATTTTCTTTGCACAGGCACTCACAATGATTTTGTCGTAGGGAGCAAACTCCGGAAGACCCTTGCTACCGTCTCCCTCAAAGAGTACTACATTGGTGTATCCTAAAAGAGAGAGACGCTCTCTGGCCCCCGCAAGGAGCTCCGGAATTCGTTCCACGCTATAGACCTCACCCACCAGCTCGGCCAAAAGAGCGGTCTCATAGCCGGAACCTGTACCGATCTCAAGGACTCGATCGAAGGGCTGGGGGTCCAAAAGCTCAAGCATAAGGGCAACGATGTAAGGCTGGGATATGGTCTGACCACTCCCTATGGGGAGCGGAGAATCCTGGTAGGCAAGTTCTTCATACGCCTTAGGAACGAAGAGGTGACGGGGAATCTTCAAAAAGGCATCAAGAACGCGCTGATTTTTTATCCCCCGGGCTACAAGCTGTTCCTCCACCATTGCCCGGTGGTGTTTTTCTATTCTCCTCTCAGGCATTAGTACCCCACCCGAAAATCGTGATAGAGACCGCTGAAGGGAAGCCACTCTTCCGTCCAAGAGGCTACATATGCCGAAACAGGGCCTACTTTGACCTCTTCAAAGAAGCGACGCACTTCTCCCTCCCTTCCCTCAGCCACGACTTCTACCTCTCCTGTAGGGAGGTTGCGGACCATCCCCGCAACGTCATATTCCTGCGCTTTCCGAAGTACAAAATACCGGTAACCCACTCCCTGAACTCTTCCCCTGAGCACCAGTCGACCTTGAACCCACCGTTCCACTATCCTCACCTTTTGAGTATCTCCATAAGCCTTCTCCGTAAGAGGTAATCGGTAAGGTTTGGCCGTAGGGGAGTCACAGACACCCTGTTATGCCAGACTGCTTGAAAATCGGAATTCTCCAGAAAGACAGGGTCTTTCTGAACCTCCTCAAAGACGAACGCCCGTTCACCGTCTTTGTGAGTAATCTCCCGTACTCCGGTCACATAGAACCGATCCCCAAGTTCTGTAATACTCAAACCCTGGAGGTCTTCTTTACTTTGCACATCCGGTACATTCACGTTGAGAACAAGGTTTCGCTCGCCTTGAAGGATTTCCCTAAAAGTCTTCCACACTTCCAAAGCCACCCCAGCCGCAAGGATATAATTCCCAAACTTGCCAAGAACGAGAGAAACAGCAAGGGAGGGAATCCCCGACATTGCCGCTTCAAGGCCTGCCGCTACCGTACCCGAGTAGAAGACATCAAAACCAAGATTGGGGCCTCGGTTGATACCGGAAATAACAAAATCGATGTCTCGAAAAAGGTTCAACCCTAAAATGACTGTATCGGCAGGAGTTCCATCAACTGCATATCCCTGTACTCCCTCAATCTCCACCTCCCTTACCTGCAAGGGGTGACGGGCAGTGATGCTGTGGCTTGAGCAACTCCGCTCATCTTTCGGTGCCACAAGAACAACTTTAGCCTCCCGTCGAAATACTCGTACCAGGGCTCTTATCCCTGGGCTTTCAAAACCATCGTCGTTGGTAATGAGAACCTTATCCATGGCCCTTAGAACTCCCTGTTCTCCTCATAATCTCTCGTGCCACCACCACACCGGAAGCGGAAGCCTGCACAAGACCCCGGGTGATACCCGCTCCGTCTCCAATAAGGAAGAGATTGTCAATATCACTCTCCAGATTCTTCCGAAGCTGCACCTTAGAAGAGTAAAACTTGACTTCTACTCCATAAAGGAGAGTATGGGGAGAACTGATGCCAGGGATGAAACGGTCCAGAGCAGAAATCATCTCCAAAATATCCTGGAGGAAACGATAGGGAAGAACGAAACTCAAATCGCCCGGACTTGCTCCATCGAGCGTTGGTTGTATCACCGATTTAGCAATCCTCTCAGGAGTGGAACGCCTGCCAAGCTGCAAATCCCTTAATCTCTGAATGATGACTCCCCCACTCAGCATGTTGGCCAGCTGGGCAACATATCTTCCAAAGGCAATGGGTTCATGGAAGGGCTCGGTAAAATTCGTGCTTACAAGAATGGCAAAATTGGTATTAGGAGTGCGTTTCCCCTCGTAACTGTGGCCATTGACAGTGACAATGCCATCGTTGTACTCCGTCACCACTTCCCCATGGGGACACATACAGAATGTTCTCACCCGATCGTCAAAGGTGTGAGAGTAGTACACGAGTTTGAGCTCATACATGACGTTGGTGAATTCCTCCATGATCGAGGCAGGGACCTCTACCCGTACCCCAAGGTCCACGGGATTGTTCCTGAGGGGCAACCCCAAGCGCAGACACTCTTTGCGAAGCCAATCGGCACCAACTCTCCCTGGGGCTACCACTACAAAAGAGCTCACCAGTTCCTCTCCGGTTTCAAGACGGACTCCTACAACCCCTCCATCCCGTACCATGATCTCTTCGACTGCACTCATCGTTCGTATCTCTATCCGTTCCTTGAGGTAATCAAAAATGCTTCGCAAGATATCCCGGCAGCGTTCCGTCCCCAGATGGCGAACTTGAGAGGGAACAAGAATCAACTCGGCCTTCTCGGCCCTTTTGCGAAGTTCTTCTACCCGCTCCCCGTCGGCACCGTAAATGCGAGTAGCCCCTCCAAAACGAAAGTATACCTGATCCACGTATTCGACAACAGAAGTAAATTCTCTCTCTTCAAGATAGGCATTGAGTTGTCCACCAACTTCCCGGGAAAGGGTCAATTTTCCATCACTAAAAGCTCCGGCTCCACCCCATCCACAAAGGAGTGAGCAGGGGGTACATTTCTGGCAAATACGGCTGTTTTCCCGTGCCGGACAGAAACGCTTCTCAATGTTCCTTCCCCGGTCAAGTACAAGAACTCGAAGATTACTTCTCTCGGCCAGCTCAAGGGCAGCAAAAATACCCGCTGGTCCCGCACCTACAACGATCACGTCATACCTTTTCATCACTGCCACCCTGATGCTTCTTGATCTCCTCTAAAATGCGCAGAGCCACCTCCAGGGCATTCTTCCCCTCCTCAAGCCCCACAAGCGGCTTCTCACCGTTACGTACACAGCGGACAAAGTGCTCAAGCTCAAGTCGCAGCGGCTCTCCCTTTTGCATCATAGGTTTTTCAATGAGAAGCTGAGGAAGGGGCGAGGAAGCTTTCCGATAGACTGCCAACTCTTGCTCAAGGTAATCAATGGATATGAAGGAATCCACCTGGGTGATCTCCATGCGACGAATCTTCTTCCGGGTAACCCTGCTTGCTGTGAGGCTTGCAATACAACCGTTCTGAAAAACGAGTTGCGCATTAGCAATATCCTCCTGGCGAGAGAGGACAGAACATCCAAAGGCCGTCACTTTCACCACGCTGCTCCTCACAATGCTCATGACGATATCGATGTCATGAATCATGAGGTCCAAAACCACACCAACATCGGTGTTCCGGTTCACATAGGGACCCATGCGGCAACAGTCAATGAATATGGGATTGTCTACAATTTTTGCCAGTTCCACGACGGCAGAATTAAAGCGTTCGATGTGTCCGACCTGAAGGATAACATTTTTTTGTGCTGCCATCTCCATGAGCTCTTTCGCTTCCTCGAGAGTTGTTGTTACTGGCTTTTCGATAAGAATATTCACGCCTTCTTCAATGAAATGGCCGGCGATGGTCCGATGGAGCACGGTGGGCACGGCAATGCTCACCGCATCGACTCTTCCGAAGAGATCCCGATAGTCAAAGAAAGGGGTGGTGGAATATCGACGGGCCACTTCCTTTGCCCGTTCTCGATTGATGTCCACGACACCGACGAGCTCTACTCCAGGAAGTTCAGAATAGACACGGGCGTGGTGTTGACCAAGATATCCTACTCCAACAACTCCCACCCTTACCGCTTTCAAAACCCATCACCTGCGCACCGGCACTCTCTGGAAGAATTCCCGCACCAGTCCCACAACCTTTTCCAAATCTTCCTGCCTGAGCTTTGGATGCACCGGTATTGATAATACCGCACGGGACAAGCTCTCCGCAACCGGAAAGGAATCATACCCATACTCCCTAAGGAAGGCCTGGCGGTTCAAGGGGAGAGGGTAATACACTTCACACCCCACTCCAGAGTCTCTGAGAAAACCCAAAAGTTCATCCCTTCTTTCACGTACCTTGAGGGTGTACTGGTGAAAGACCGGAACTGCTTGAGAAGGAACAAAGGGGGGTTCAACGTCCTCCATTTCTGAAAACACCCGAGAATACCAAGAGGCGTGGACCCGCCTCCTAGCGTTGTTATCTTCCAGCTTCAAGAGCTGTACCCTACCTATAGCAGCAGCAATGTCCGTCATACGAAAATTGTACCCCAGAATATCGTGATAGTACCTCTTTTTACTCCCATGGTTGATGAGCATTCGGCAGCGCTCGGCGATTTCAGGATTATCCGTTGTTACCATGCCGCCCTCTCCGGTCGTCATGTTCTTGGTGGGATAAAAACTGAAGACCCCAGCATCCCCAAATCCTCCCACCTTCTTTCCCCAGTACATTGCCCCATGGGCCTGGGCACAGTCTTCCACCAAGAATACACCAAACGTCTTTGCCACATCGAGGATCTCATCCATAGCACAGGGAACACCGTAGAGGTGGACAACAACAATGCCCTTTGCGCGAGGTTCCCTTCGAATGGCCTCCCAGAGTTTCTGGGGATCAAGATTACAGGTTTTCCAGTCGACATCGCAAAAAACCGGGACCCCCCCACAGTGGAGGATGGCGCTGGCCGTGGCCACAAAAGTGAAAGGCGTGGTAATAACCCTATCCCCTGGTCCCACCCCCAGGGCCTTAAGGGCTACAAAGAGAGCCGCAGTGCCACTGTTCGTAGCCACGGCTTCTTTTGTGCCTATGTACTGGGCAAATTCCTTCTCAAAACATTCGACCTCTTTCCCCTGGGCAAGTTGTCCTGATTCGAGGACTTTCAAAACCGCCCTCTTTTCTTCCTCCCCTATATCCGGTGTGCTTAATGGTATTTTCATAGAAATCCCCATCCTTTCACTCCTTCCAGTGCTCGAGATACGCAACGTATGCCTGGAAACGTTCCAGAACTTCCGATACACTATCTCCGCCAAACTTTTCGGCATATGCACAGGCCACAACCCAAGAAAGCATGGCTTCACCCACCACAAGGGCACGAGACACAGCACACACATCGGACCTCTCGTAACGAGCCACAGCATCTCCTTTTGAAATCACATCCACCGAATGGAGGCCTTGCCGGAGAGTAGGGATGGGTTTCATGGCACACCGAACCCATATGGCTTCCCCCGTGGAAATACCACCCTCAATACCCCCGCTCCGGTTGGTTTTCCGATAAAAGGGGAAGGGAGAACGAGAGGCATCATACCAGATTTCATCGTGGACCTCACTTCCTAAAAGCTCGGCCGAACGAAATCCTTCTCCAACCTCCACACCCTTCACTCCCGGAATACTCATAAGATAGAAAGCCAGAAGAGCATCCAAACGCCTGCAGTGTGCACTGTAACTCCCCAATCCCGGAACCACCCCCAGAGCCACAGCGATGAAAGTTCCTCCCAAGGTGTTTCCCTGTTCCACAGCTTTGAGGATTTGCCTCTCCATCTCTTCCGTCTTCTCCGGAGCAGAAAGAGGAGATAGATAAGCTCTCTGCAGGATTTCTTCCCACTGCCCACACTCCCAGGAAACCCGAACCCCTCCAATGCTTTCCACAAACCCACCCACTTCAACACCAAAAAGGCGAAGGTATGTCTTGGCCATTGCACCGGCTATGCATCTTCCCACCGTCTCCCGCGCACTTGCCTGCTCAATCACGTCTCGAATGTCATCAAAGCGGTATTTGACTACCCCTCCCAAGTCGGCGTGCCCTGGACGGGGAATGGTGACCGGTTCATAATCCGCGGGTCTCCGTCCCTCGGGATCCATCACCTTCTTCCACTTCTCGTACTCACTGTTCCTCACCAAGAAGGCCACAGGACCACCCAGGGTTTTCCTCCACCGTAGCCCTCCCAAAACTTCCACTTCATCCTCTTCGACACTCATCCGGGGACTGACCCCCACACCTTTTCTTCTCCGAGCAAGTTCCTTTTTTATAAACTCGAGATCGATCTCCAGCCCTGCAGGGAAACCGCTCACCAAGACCGAAATGCCCTTGCCATGAGATTCTCCCGCCGTGTGGAACTCAAGAACCACTGTCCAGCTCCTTCCTGAACAAGACCATGTGTTCAAGAAATTTTCGAATACCCTCCTCGTCCTGTTTCTCAAGGAGAATAAGGAATCGCTCGAGGTTCCTCCTGAACTCCAGGACAATCTCAGGCAACCTGCGATTCGTCAGAAAAACATCGACCCAAATCGAGGGAGAGGAACCAGCCACACGAGTCATATCCCTAAAGGAAGGACCTCCAAAAGATGCCGCGTCTTTTCGACAGGCCAGAGCAGTCTCCAGGAAAACGTTGGCAAGCACGTGAGGAAGATGGCTCACAACGGCACAAACCTCATCATGCTCCGCAGGGGTCAAAAAAAAACTCTCCCCCCGATTGTCGTTCCCAGTTCCTGAACGAGTTCCTTCGTCTCTTGAGGAAGGTCCTTTGGAACGACGAGAACTGGCATACCCCGAAAAAGCCCTGACTGCGCCCACTCTATACCTCCCTCCCTCGCCCCTCCCATGGGATGAAACCCAAGGTATTCAAAGTCAAGCTTTTCAGGGCGAATCTCCTTAAAAATCCATTCTTTCGAACTCCCCACGTCAAAGACTTTCGTACCTTCCCGAAGGAAAGGGCAAGCCAAAGAAAAGACCTTAGGGATTTCCCGGACCGGTGTGGCTATAAAGAGAAGGTCGGCTTCCCTGGCCACCTCCTCAACGCTCCGGGCGAGGTCGTCCACCGCGCCCTTTTCCTTGGCCAGGAGGGCTGTCTTTCTTTCCCGATCGTACCCGATGATACACTTCTTTTTTGGCCACAAGGAAAAATCAAGGCCGAGTGATCCCCCTATGAGTCCAAGCCCCACAATGCCGATGGTAAAGCCCAAGCTACATTCCCCTCCCCACGACTACAGCAAGCCTTCGAAGTTCCTCCATGAGAGACGCGAACTGGTCCGGATTGAGTGACTGGGGACCATCAGAGAGTGCTTCGATAGGATTGGGGTGAACTTCCACAATGAGTCCATCGGCTCCGCAAGCGAGTGCAGCTAAACTCATGGGGGTGACAAGATCGCTTCTTCCGGTACCATGACTGGGATCCACAACGATGGGGAGATGACTCTTTTTCTTCACCAGGGGAATACAGCTCAAGTCCAGAGTATTTCTTGTGGAGGGCTCAAAGGTTCGAATGCCCCGCTCACACAGAACCACCTGGTAATTCCCCTGGGCAAGGATGTACTCTGCAGACATTAAGAGCTCGTCAACAGTGTTCATCATCCCCCGTTTCAGAAGCACCGGCTTGCGCAGCCGACCTACCGCCTCAAGAAGCCTAAAGTTCTGCATATTCCGTGCCCCAACTTGAATCATATCGGCATATTCAGCCACCAGGGGCAACTCTTCAATGCCCAGGGCCTCGGTGACGAAAGGAAGACCAGTTTCCTCTCGGGCCTTGGCCAAAAGACGCAATCCTTCTTCTCCCAAGCCCTGAAAACTGTAAGGAGATGTCCGGGGTTTAAAGGCGCCACCTCGGAGAATCTTCGCTCCCGCCTCCTTGACCCGGTAAGCCGTTTCAAGAATCTGCGACTCGGACTCGATAGCACAGGGTCCTGCCATGATTACAAATCTTCTCGGACCTATTTCCACATCCCCCACCCGTACAACGGTATCGGTCTCTCGAAATTCTCGACTCGTGAGTTTATAAGGCGTGAGGATGGGAATAACCCTTTCCACAAAGGGGAGAACGCCAATTTTCTCTTCAAGGTTCACCCCCCGCTCGTCTCCGATGGCACCAATGATGGTTCGTTCCACTCCTTGAGAGATGTGAACCCCAAAGCCAAGGCGCTTGAGTCGCCGCACAACTTCATCAATTTCCTGCTGCGTCGCACCGCTCTTCAAGACAATGATCATCGCCTATCCCCCCAAACCATGAATCCGATAAAGCTCCCCACAGGCAGCACGGATATCGTGCCCTCTTGACTTCCTTAGGGTAACGGTTATACCCTCCTTACGCAAGAGCGTGGCAAAAATTTCAAGGCGCTTTGCCGAAGAGGGAAGAAAGGGAGTCCCGGGAACTCTATTCCCCGGTATCAGATTCACATGGACCAAAAGGCCCCCAAGAAGCCCGGCCAGGGCCAGAGCATGTTCCTTCTCGTCGTTAACCTCCTGCCACAGGGTATACTCTATCGTTACTCTCCGGCGAGTCAAACGCAGGTACTCCCTCAGAGCCCCAAGAAGTGCCTTCAATGGGTATGCCTTATTGATAGGAACAAGAAAGTTCCGCAGCTCATCAGAGGGAGCATGGAGGGAAAGGGCCAGATTGACCTCTGGCCAATCTCGAGCAAGCCGCACCATTCCCTTCGGTATACCCACCGTAGAGATGGTAATACGCCGAGAGCCAATTCCAAAACCGTCGGGGCTATTGAAAACTTGAAGAGCTTTGGTGAGCTCTTCATAGTTGAGAAGAGGCTCCCCCATGCCCATGAAAACAAGATGGGTAATTCTCCCCCCCTTCTGCTCCACAACCCAAAGCTCCTCCACGATTTCTTCGGCAGAAAGGGACCGCCGAAATCCCGCCCTGCCCGTGGCACAGAAAGGGCAACGTACCGGACAGCCTACCTGGGTGGAAAGACAGGCAGTACACCAGCTTCTCTGGGGGATGGTCACCACCTCTACCGAGTCCCCTCCTGAAAAACCGAGTAAAAACTTTTTTGTTCCATCCTGAGAATTCCAAATTTTGAGGATCTTAGAGGAACCCAGGGAGAAAGACAGAGAGAGTTTTTCTCGAAGAGGCAAAGGAATATCGCTCATCTCAAGGAAGGAAGCCACCTTTTTTCCATAGACCCAGTGCAGAATTTGCCTTGCCCTATAGGGTGACTCCCCCTCGCCCAAAAACCAGGGAACAAGGTCTGATGGAAGCATGCCGAGAATGTTTCTCTTCATGCCACTCTTCCTCAAGCGCAGGGTAAAGAGAGCCCTTCTTGTGCACTTGTAATTTTACAACACTCCCCTATAGTTTTAAAATATGAGTGGGAAGTGAGGCCAATGAACGAAGAGCAAAAAAAGGAATTTCAAAAGATGCTTCTTGAACTTCGAGAGAAAGCCATGAGGGCACTGGCCAAAAAGGCCCAGGACGTTCGAGAGCATGACCCTCACCGGGAATCGCTCGATGAAGCAGACATGGGAAATGCTACCTTAACCATGGAACTCGAACTCTCCTCCTGGCAGAGTCTTTCTGAAACCCTGGAGATGATCGACAAGGCCCTGCGGAGAATCGAAGCGGATACCTACGATACCTGTGAGATATGCCGAAGGAAGATACCCCTTGAGCGACTGCGAGCTATACCCTATACTTCATACTGCGTAGACTGTCAGGCTAAACAGGAAGCCCAAAAAAGATAAAAGGCGAGTGGATTTTTCCTCTTCCACTCGCCTTTATGCAAAGCCGGTGAGTCAAGTGTGCACCATTCCCTCCAGCATCCCCAACCGTTCCTCGAGCACCAAAGGAACGGTAGAGTAAGGATCCTTGGGATACTCCACACCCCGATCGAACACCTGGCGCCGGAAGTCAACGAGCTGAAAGTACTCTACGAGCCCCTGTACTGCCTCATCCACATCAAAAGGCTTGCAAGAGAAAATGTCCACACTCACGTACCGTTTGGCAGGGAAGGTGTGAATGCTTATATGGCTTTCAGCGATGATGACAATGCCGGATATGCCACTTTCCTGGGGTGTAGCCCCGTGGTAGCGAAACACATAAGGTGGGGTGACTTTGGTCATATGCATTCTCTCGGGAAATTCATCCAAAAATTCCCGAATGCGGTCCACATCGCCGATGATTGCCGGATCAGAGCTGTAGCCATCAAGAACAAGATGCATCCCCACTTCTAAAGTTACTTTCTCCATGGCACATCCCTCCCTCCAAACTCTCAAGGGTTAAGAAGCAAAATACCTATCCCTGGAATCACCCAGGGATAGATACCCGGCAAAAACAATGGCCACGGCACATTGCCGCACCGTGACCATTGTTCTATTCACTTCCCAAGGACAGAAGGAACACCTTTTTCAACTCACTATTCATCGGTGCTCCCCCTTTCTTACGACGGGGGGCACTTCCCGTCAGGGAAGGAGCAATCCCCTGACTAGGACCAAGGAGAACACACACCGGCGTTTCTCAACGCCTTTTAGAAGCTCCCATTCCACCCCCTTAAGTTTTCGCAGGTTATTATATATCTTTCCCCTGAGAT
>FMJZ01026617.1_pt1 | contig 13823 bp, 13 predicted proteins | sample 1987881 | NCBI WGS metagenome assembly FMJZ01 (sample SAMEA4378227, study PRJEB15110) | soil metagenome | biome: soil; feature: Field; material: Soil | place: India | collected 2015-03-11 | depth 0 m | reverse complement strand
CACCGGGATATTGATAATTACAATCATCCTGGCTACCGGAATGAAGACCTCGCCACTCAATGAAAGCACTACAGCAACGAGGACGCCCGTCATAAGAACACTAAAGAATCCAGCAAGAAAGCCACCAACAAAATTCAAAAAGCGGTTGGGAATCTTGATCAACATCTTGAAGATTAAAAAACAAAGGACTGAAGAAGATGCCATCGTGGCAGTATTCACCCCGAGTGTTGTAAATCCACCAAACTGGAAGAGCACTGCCTGTAAAAATAAAGCAAGTAGAAGGGCTGGAAATGAAGCCCAACCCAGCACTATTCCTGCAAGCCCATTAAGTATTAAATGCGCACTTGTCGGTCCTACTGGAATATGGATAAATGAAGCAACAAAAAAAGCAGAAGAAAGAACTGCAATTTTGGGCATATCTTTATATTCAATCTTCTTTAAACCAATTGCTGTTCCGATAAAGGTAACTGTTGCACCACCAATTAAGACTGGACCTGAAAGAACACCCTCAGCGATATGCATTTTTACTTCTTTATAGCAAACATCCCAGCCCTGACCCGATGACCACTTTTATTTCATCTCTTCAACATAAACCCACAACACAGCCCCAATCTCCACCGGATATTCTTTTTTATCCTGGTTATTGACCATCTTCGTTTGTCTTTCACTCAATGCTGCAAAACCCCACCAGCCGGGCTTAGGCATCGCATAGACAAAAACACCATTGGCATCGGTCTTTATAACCTGTGTGATGTAGGGTTCCTGCGGCGCAGTATATTTTTTGTCTATATTGTAATATTCAATCTCAACATCAATAAATGGTGCGGGTTTACCATTTATCTTAACCAATCCACAAAAGACATTGCCGGCATATAACCCATAAGGACGAGTTAATGGTATGATTTCAGTCTCAAGCCCAACTTCTGCATCCCAACCCTGTTGCATTCCAAATCCATTGACCACAACCTTTGAATAATGAACAATAAATTTTTCTTCTGCAGGTTCCCAGTATGGTGTGGGTTCAACATAGAACACATAATCACCAGGTTGTTTAAGTTTATAATTTGCAACCCAGGTAGAAAAACCACCAAATTTCTTCTCGGAAATTATTGACAGGAGATCTTCTCGTCTTTCGCCACCGATGAGGACCCTAAATTGAACCGGTTTCACCATATTGAGCATCTGTTGTTCAAATGGATGGCAGAACATCAATTGTAGGTTGATGCTTGCAGATTTGTGGTCTTCAACGATATTGACGCTGGGAATTATCAGCTGGAAATGAGCGTCTAATGGCATAATCATACAAAACCACCCAATAATCAGTAATTTTATCCTAATCTTCACCATTTTTTCTCCTTTCATTTATTTTTGCTTTCCAACAAAAATACTAAAATTCATAACGTAAACCAATTGTGGTGATTTTTTCTTTAAATTCAAAATCACTCAAAAATCCTACATCCACCACTAATCCATCTCTTATCGTGTATCTTCCGCCAACCAACCAGCTTTGCATTTCTTTGTCACCAAGTACTTCAGCACCAAAAGCAAAATCCCCTGCGCTGTAAATCAATCCGCCAGCATAAGTTATGCTTGAGTCACCAGTTGTATAACCAAAATTGGCATCAAATTCGAGTGGTCCCAAAACACGGGTCATTATTCCATTTAAAATATAAGCAGAACCACCGAATTCAGCAGTAAAAGATGCTGCCAAAAGGTCAGGAATCAATGCATATTTCAGTGTAAGTTCAACCGGCAGAAAAGAATTCTTGGGTTCTGAAATGATATTAAACCCAAAACCAATTCCAATGTCCATTTTTTCAGTCAATCCGTGTTTAAAGCTAAGAGCAAAATTTCCTTTTCCTTCCCCAAGGTCATAACCAAGTTCCAGTTCATAAGTACAAGCCGCAACCGTTCCTGCATCATCAGTATTAAATGGTCTTGCAGCAAAAACGGAACACACCGCAATCAGAATGAAACTGATTATTTTTGGTACCATCATTGTTTTTGCCTCCTTTCGTGCCACTAAAATAAAAAAAGTAACACCAAAAAAATTTTACGCTAATTTTCTACCTGTGCTCGTGGTCGTCAACTGTCCGTGCTTTATTCCTTTGGTGCTCAACAGTCGGTCCGCAATCTTCTTGACCTCATCCGCCCTGCCTTTTATTGCCAGGATTTCAAGACAGTTATGCTCATCAAGATGAATGTGCATTGTGGAAATAATCTGTTTGTAATATTTATGCTGTATTTCAGTAAGCCGTTCCGTCAACTCATGGACTTCATGGCTGTAGACCATAGTAATCGTCGCTACAATCTCTTCTTTGGATGATTCCCATTCCTTTTGAACCAGCCGTTCACGGATTAACTTTCTTATCGCTTCAGAACGATTGGCATAACCCATCTCAGCAATAAGACGGTCAAAATCTACCAGTAATTCCCTGGTCATGGAGACACCAAAGCGCACTGCTGGTTTCTTCTTTGATGTTACTTTTTTAAAATTCATAACACATTATATCTAACTTTTGAGATTTGTCAATCTATTTGTAATTTGAACTTTTTAACTATCAGTTTTTTGATTTTTCTATGTCAAAATCGATAAAATCACAGTGATGGATTAAGATTGCTTCGGCCGAGCGCTTTACCTTTTCACCTTCTTCTGAATGGGCAGCAACAATGTGGGCAATCTCCAAAGGTAAACCGGCTTCAAGGGAGAGCTGATAGCCGGAGACTGGGTGGCGCACAAGTATTCCACAATAACTCTTTATAAATTTGCCATCCTTATATTCATATTCAAGTAATTTCCCCACATCATGAACAAGGGCACCGGCAACAACAATATCATAATTGAGGTCTTGACGTGTTTTAGCAATTGCCATAGCCATGTTCGTGACTGAACGCGTATGCTCAATAAGATTCTTTTTTGTCGGTATTAAGAGTGTAAATGGGATATCTTCAATAGTCTTCCAATTCCCCTTCCTGACTGCAAGAAGCCAGGCTTTAATAACACCATTTTTTACTTCCATACTCTTTATTTCTTCAATCTCAGGAAATATTTTTTTTATATAGTTCTCATCCATCAGACCTCCATTTTGTTTATACAAATAAAATAATTGTGCACCCTTTCCAATCTGTCATAACGAGTCTCCTTTTTCTGGTATTGTTAATCTCATTTTTGTCTTTGTCATTACAAGCGAACAAAATCAGCCCTGCAATCCCATCGATTATATTTTCTATTATTCTGTTGATTTCAAATATTTCAATAAACCTCCAGCATTGATAATATCCCTTTCAAGTTCTGAAATCGGTTCGGCTTTATATATTCTACCCTGAGTGATATTTTTAATCTCCCCGGTATCTATATTTACTTCAAGGATATCACCCTCTTTTATCTCCTTTACCTCTTTCAATTCAAGGGTTAATAATGCAGTATTAACGCAGTTTCGATGGAAAATCCGGGCGAAAGACTCGGCAATGACCAGACTGATGCCCGCTCCTTTTATCGCTATCGCTGCATGTTCTCTTGAAGAGCCGCAGCCAAAATTCTTTCCTGCAACGATTATGTCGCCCGGTTGCACATTCTTTAAAAAATCCTCCCCCTTATCCGTTCCCTCCATAGCATGTTTAGCCATCTCGGTTTTATCAGTCAGAGGGAGATACTTACCAGGATAAATCTGGTCTGTATCAATATCATCACCGAATTTCCAAACCTTACCCTGATAAATTGATTTGTTGATTTTGGCACTATCAAATTCCATAGTTTAATTCCATAAATCCATTGGTGATGTTATCACACCGCGCACCGCACTGGCGGCTGCGGTTGCTGGTGAAGCAAGATATACTTCACCGCCCTTGCCAAGTTTACCGATAAAATTGCGATTAGAAGTAGAAACCATAACCTCACCGGGTGCAAGTATTCCTGGGTGCCCTGTTGTGCACAAAGAACAACCCGGATTCACGACAACTGCACCGCTCTGTAAAAATATTTTATAAAATCCTGCCCGTTCAGACTGCTGGGCGACCTCCATTGTCGCTGGCACAATTATCAATCGGACATTATTGTTAATCTTTTTACCTTCAAGTATCCGGGCGGCAATCTTTAAATCTTCAAACCTACCATTGGTGCAGGAACCGATAAAAACCTGGTCAATCTTTCTGCCTTCCACATCAGCAACGTCTACTACATTATCGGGTGAATGGGGACAGGCAATCTGGGGTCTTAAATTGGTAATATCAAACTCATAAATCCTCTCATATTCTGTATCTGCATCTGCATTTATTGGTTCAATATTTTCTACATTATGCGAACGCAGGAATTCAAATACTGTCTCGTCAGGTTCAATAAATCCAATATCACCAGACATCTCCGTTACCATACTTGTCATTGTAATTCGTTCGTCTAAGTTCATCATTTTTATTGTCTCTCCAGTAAATTCAATTGCTCTATTGAGTGCGCCGCTTGTTGTCAAATTTTTAAGAACATATAATACCACATCCTTTGCAGTCACCGGATATTTTAAAATCCCATTAATAACTATTTTTATTGTCCTCGGTACCTTAAACCAGAGCTTGCCTCTATAAAGCGCACCTGCTATATCCGTTGTACCCATTCCGAAGCCGGCTGCACCGATGGCGCCAAGAAGGTTCATATGGCTATCGGTTCCAATCACAATACTCCATGGTTTGATCAATCCGTTTTCCAGTAGAATATGTTGTCCAACACCCGTATTTACATCAAACAATCTTATTCCCTTTTCTTTCGCAAAGTTTCTTAATATCTGTTGGTTTTTCGCAACCTTTTCATCACGGGGCGGTATATGAAGGTCAAAGGTGATTGCTACCCTTTCCCTATTAAATACTGGTGCATCACTAAAATATTCTTTGAATTCCTGAACCACATTAGGACCCCCGAAATCGCGCATCGCTACGAGGTCAATCTTTGCCCAGATATAATCGTCCGGCTTCACCTGTCTTCCTGTAGAACGGGAAAATATCTTTTCAATTATCGTCATAATTTATCTGCGATCGCCCGCGCCATATCTAATGTCGTGCTGTTGCCACCCATGTCATAGGTCCTTACCTTAGCTTCTTTAATCACCTCGGCAACTGCATTTTCAAGTCTGTTGGCAAGTTCTTTTTCACCCAACCATTCAATCATCATCTTTGCTGCAAGAATGGTAGCGATTGGGTTGACTTTATACATTCCCGCATACTTTGGTGCTGAACCATGGGTGGGTTCAAATACCGCAAGTTTTTCACCGATATTGCCTGAACAACCAAATCCCAACCCACCAACCATTTGTGCGCATAAATCCGAAACGATATCACCATATAGATTCGGTGCTACAAGCACATCATAGTTATCAGGATTCTTAAGTAGCCACATCATAATCGCATCAACATTTGCCTCATCAAACTGGATTTCTGGATAATTTTTTGCTACCTCCCTCGCAGTCTCAAGAAACAAACCGTCCGTTGCACGCACAACATTTGCTTTGTGCACGATTGTTACCTTTTTTCTTTTATTCTTTTTGGCATATTCAAAAGCAGCGCGGACAATTCTCTCTGAACCTTTACGTGAATTCACTTTGCAGGAAATAGCATATTCATCGAGTTTCAGATTTTTAAATGAGGCAAAATTTTTCGAAAAATTGCTCAATACATCAACGAGTTCATTGGGAACAGGATGGAATTCAACACCTACATACAAATCCTCAGTATTCTCACGGAAAACAACAAGGTCAATACCTTCTTTATAATTTAAACTATTACCCGGATACGCCTTGCAGGGTCTCAAACATATATAAAGGTCAAATAATTGTCTCATTCTGACAATCGGGGAACGATAAACAAGTCCTTTTCCTTTTAACTCTGGAACCAATTCAGCCTCAGCCTGTTTTGTGGGTTTTGAAGTAATGGCACCGAAAAGTGCTGCATCTACATTTTTTAACAAGTCAATCGTCCGTGATGGAAGTGCGTCCCCTTCTTTGCACCAGAATTCCCAACCAATATCACCATAAACATATTCAGCATCAAATGCTAATTTATCAAGAATGATCTTCGCTGCATCCAGAACATCCTTACCAATTCCATCTCCTGGCAACCAGGCAATCTTATATTTAGGCATAACACCTCCTCTTTTCAGGTTATCGTTTCAAAGCCACCATATTCTACATAAAAATTTAAATAAGTCAATAATTCTTGAAGCACTAAAATACACTACCCAACCTTGACTTAACTATTTTTTTGGATATCATTACTTAAATAAGGAGGCAAAATGGAAAAAAAGTTCACAGCGTTGCGAGTCGTTTCGGTTATCTTTAAGGTGCTCGCCTGGATTGTGGCAGTATTTACAGTAATAGGTTTTATTGTAATGCTCATTGGTGGCGCTGCAATGAGCAGTATGATGGGCAGGGGTTATGGTGGTTATGGAGGCTATGGTGGTTTAGGCTCTTTAGGTGCATTGGGCGGTGTGGGCATGGCGTTTTTTATCCTAATCTATGGTGCCCTTGCCTTTGTTAGCCTTCTTGCTGCAGCTGAAATGATTCTTGTAATTTTGGCAATTGAGGAGAATACCCGGTGTCTGAAACCTTCCCAGACAGGTAACTAATACAGCCAGTAGTAGTATGAGGGGCAGATTGCTTCTGCCCCTTTTTCTATTTTGTAAATAAAAAATGACAGGCGAGTGTGAAAAGTAGCATTGTCATTGTAAGTCGCAAATAGGTAAGTGCTGCAAGACCCAGAAAAGCCTTCTCCGGAAAGAATAAACGCGCAACAATAGCAAGCACCATTGTAATAATGCTCACTATAAATGCAACATATTTTAGATTCTTCATGTCAACCCCCTCTTTCAACTCTAATTATAAACACGATTCCTGAAATGTCAATCCCTGATTGATTGAATAATTCGCTACCTGGTAATTTTCAACGGGCGATTATAAATTTCTCAACCTTTTTATCTGTTCCTGTGTTTCCTTCCGCTAATATATGAACAAGGTATACACCGTTACTTAACTCATCCCCTGATTCATCCCTTCCATCCCAAAATCTTTGATTGTATCCAGCCCTACAGGATAGATCAGAAATCACTTTTAACAAACGACCCGCAATCGTATAAATTTTTATACCCACCTTGGCACTCTGCGAGAGCGTAAATGTAATCCAAATTCCATCATATTTTTTAACCGGGTTTGGATAAATAAGGAGGTTCTCTATAGAAACCCTTTCAAAGATATCGGCATTAATAACAATCTTTTCAACGGTTTGATTGAAATTATTATCACTCACATAAACAGTAATGGACTCTACAGGATTTTCTATGGCTATCTCACTTCTGAATTCGCCTTGAGAATAGGAATTTTTATCATATATAAAGTTGTTGCGCAGATCGATACGATTGTTTACATTATCTTTACCAACATACAAAAAGAACCCGCGCGTGTCTTCCTTGGAATTGAGTAAGTTTATCCCGCTCTCGTCAGAGATAACGCCGGTAAGGGTGAATTTCTTATCTACCCAGTCACCATTTTTTAATTGTCGCGCACCGTCATAGAATAATACTTTAGGACCTTCTGGGTCATTGGTAGGTATTACACTCCCCCTAACACGTATGGAATCACGCGTAGCACTTGTTTGATTTTTATAACCACTCAATTTAATCACCGGTAAATGAGTCGTTGAAATAATTGGTACGGCAAATCGTGCGGTATCAATCGTCCAGTAACCATTATAAATTTCTCTACCTTCTATCCTATAATCAAAAATAACTGTGTCTGCTAAATTATCACTTCTTCGGACCGCACGCCTTATATGACCGCTAATTTTATTTACGGTGGTAGGATCAATCCACTTGATATGCGTGGTGTCTCTGATATAAGCGGTTAAATAATATGGTTTTTTATCTGAGAGCACTTTTAATTTCTCTAATGGCCTTACTGAATCCTGAACTGTTTGAATATTGAAACTCTGCCTAACATTTCTTATCTTGGTCGCTGGGTCACCGAGCAACAAATAAATGGATATACCGTTTCCCCTGTGCTTGGCAATATAATAACATTCGCCCATTGTCAGATTTGTATCGGGATTCGTAAAAAGTCTAAAAAGCTCAATCCCAATAGGTTCGTTGGCATTGGGAAATGAAGCAGCATGCGCACCCATTGTACCGATCGCCCCCTGTTTCATTCTCACAAATTCCTCAGCAATACACTCATGGTCTGAATCATCAAATCTTCCTACGGTGCAGGAAGCAAAGTAGAAGAAGAAAAATCTCCTTCCATTATTTATTTTGGGGACATCGGTTTCCATAAATAATTTTTCATGGGCAAGTTGATGGGTATTACCATGTCCAAAGAAACATCCAATCAGGGCACCTTTGTTGAGTTCTTTAATAAAATCTTCGTTTGCAAGGACTTTCACTGTATTCACATCGTGAGGCGGAAAAGGTAAATAACTTAGCATATATATTTTCGCCCGATCATATAACACATCTGAAACAATATAATTAATTGCCTCACAGGCATTAGAGTGTGTAGTTCCTTCCCATCCATTTGCATATTCATCATCTGCAGTAAGTATAATTCTTCTATTCCATGTTCCATCTATATCGCCATTTTCATAGGCAAAAACTTTATCAATAAAATCCCTGACTTCCTGGTTGCTACGGACAGTTATTCTACCCAGAACCATTGCCTCGGTCCCGAAGAAATTTACATACTCACCCTCGTAGATATAATTGGGTGGTATCCCCGGATTCCCCGAAAGTGTTGTTCCGGTTTCATACATCGGGACGTAATTCGGTGGGTTGTCTTTTTTGAGGTTATTTTTGTAATCATAGGTTGCATCGCCAACGATAAGAACATACTTTGGAACAGTAGACCAGTTATTGTATGTATGATAAAGAAAATGCTTGATTGCTAAGGGGTCATACTTCCCAAAAGAAAAGTCATCAAATATCGCATCAACGGTTACAACCTTTGTAGTATATTCCTGTTTGCGATAATTGACTAAAGGCATTATTGAGTTATAGAAATTCCTGTGGGTTATGATTAAATATTCACATCCATTATCCGCAGTTCTCAAACGACCTGGATTTGCTGGAATTAGTTTTGCACTAATTGCTGATTTTAATTGAGCAGCATACAACAATTGAAAAGAATCACAATAACTGGAAAAGGTGATATTCTTCCCACTCATTGCAAAGTTATCAAACATTTTTGGCCGGCGCAAGTCGGTGATATCGATAATAAATGGTTTAGAATTAACATTCTTGCATTTTATTGAATAATTAGTGGCGGTTTTGAAATAACAATGAAATGGTTCAGTCATATCAGCCAAACGCTGGTATTCAATATCAAAACAATTCAGATAAATTGTGAGTTTTGTTGTATCGGGTGGTAATCTTCTTACCCGAAATTCAAAAATAGAAGAATCACTGTCTAAGACGCAGGTTCCCGATAATTTAACCGGTGGTAAAGACATCGTCTGCGGCAGGACAATAGTATCGTTGTAAATAGTTTGTCCGTCTAAGATTAATCTATACCAGAATGGTTGGGGGGTCGTCGGGCTCATAGAATTAAATATTGATACAATAAAACTTGCATTACCATAAGCAAATTTATGGGTAATCGGCATTCTTACCACCGTGCTTTCAGCACTACCCAATGAAAAATCCATCCAGTACCAATTTATTCCGGAACGTGTTGGGTTATGAACATCTTGTTCAAAATGCATAATCTCTTTAACGATAGTATCCGGATTTGAATTATTCCAGTGTGCATTGACTTTTTCCATTCTTTTTCCAAACGCACCACCAAAGGTAAACCAATATACATTGTTAATTGCATAGCCATTTTCATACCATTTTATAAATGTATCAGGCACAATGTGACCTGCAGGGAAACCGTAGAATAGTAAATAATCATCTTTATCAAAACTGTGGTCTTCTTCACCCTCAACAAAAACAGGAACTTCTATGAGTGAATCAGGAAATTGATGGAGAACATTTCTGGGCAATAGTTCAAATGCTGCATTGTATATCTTCATCGTTCGCGGGTCAAATTGTTTAGGGTCTATTCCTACTCTTTTCAGATCATCATATCCTATCTTATACAACCCTTCTTTGTCTACTTCAATTTTAAACCACACGCTACTAAAAGAAAAAGGATTTTTGAGTGTTTGTTGAATCTTTTCTCTGCGCCAATATTTACACTGGCCATAATTTATTATTACTCTTCTATAAATCTCTTCAAAGGAATCGTTAAAAATTGGCTTTATTTTTGGTTTCCCCTTGAAGTTGACTGTTATTCGTAAAACCCGAGAAATTATAAGTTCTTTTTTAACTGGATTATAGCGAACTGGATTTATTTTAATATTAACTGTTTTAATATCACGGAAATAGTTAGGATTAGATAATTCAATTGTATTCTCGGGATACAGCCGATCTGTCTGATAGACTTTAGATACCTGATTAGCAATCTTACCCAAATCTCCTTCATATATTGCAGGAGGAACCACAGGCTTTATATCTACTCCATAGTAGGTTTCGGTCTGATGCTCAATTATCCTCACATCCACATCACCTTCCTGGGGAATGCCCACAAATAAATTTAAAGAAGGTACATCGGGGTCACCAGGCTGGGAGAATGAAGTCGCCCCGGTAAATTTTAAGTTATTTATGTCTATCTCTCTCCCGTAAAAATTGATCTGGATACCTGCATCGCCCAGATCATTTATACTAACAGCAGAAATGATTAAAAATGAAATGACAAACATAATTTATCCTATTTTTTTTGCTTCATCAATTAACATTATTGGAATATCGTCCTTTATCGGATAAGCAAGTTTACAATTGTGGCATAGAAGTTCTTCTTTTTCTTTATTATATATAAGATCTCCTTTACATTTCGGACAACATAAAATTTCTAAGAGTTCTCTCTTGAGCATAATACCTCCTGGGGCTTTGTTAAAACAAATTTATCTTTAAATGAACTATATCCAAGATTTAAATAGCCAAATCCGTATGCACACAAAAAGGGCAAAAGAATATACTGACTATTGAATAATCCATACATAAATGTAAAAAAGATATAAAAACCAATAGAAATTTCTAAAAACGGTATTAAACTATTAACCTCAATTATATATCTCTTATTTTTTACCCCTCCATTCTTTGGGGTCCGGGTAAAAACAATATTTTTATTTAGCAATGCCTCAATGACTGCCTTTGTATTCGAGATTGTCAATCCCATACTGTGAGCAATAATACTGGCGATATATGGAATCCTCCTTTTGTAATCAGGGTAACTCCATTTTTGAGAAAAGTAATAAAGCAAAGGATAGCCAAAAGCACCAATTGTAAAGAATGAAGCGAATTTATAGTATGAATCAGCAACCATCTTCTCTACCTTGAAATACATTATTGGGAAAGAAAGCAATCCCAATAGTAACATTGCAATAGAATTTATATGACAGGTGAGATGCACCAATGCCTCATATTTAACAATCGGTTTCAAATCACTTCTGAGTACATCTTTGAGCAATTTAAGCGCAACCTGGAATGTTCCTTTTGCCCATCTATTTTGCTGAATGCGAAAACTATCGGCATCATCAGGTAATTCCCCTGGAACAACAACATCGCCACGATATTTTATGCGCCAGCCCTTCAATTGCACCCGATATGAAAGGTCAAGGTCTTCTGCAAGTGTATCACCTGCCCAGCCACCACCATCAATTATTGCAGTCTTACGCCATATTCCGCAGGTTCCATTAAAATTTATAAAGAACCCGGCCTTATTCCTCAATTCTTGTTCATTGATAAAATGATTATCAAGTCCAACCGCCTGACTTTTTGTAAGTAGCGATTCTTCGAGATTAAGATGCCCCCATCTTGCCTGGACCGCTCCAATCTTTGGGTCATCAAATTCGGGTAGCAGTTTTTTTAAAAAATCTTTTGGTGGAACAAAATCAGCATCAAAGACAGCAATGAAATCGCCCTTAGCAATTAGCAATCCATATTGAAGTGCGCCCGCCTTGAATCCCTGCCTTGTTCCTCTTCTTATATGTTTAATATCATACCCCATTTCTGATTTTTCTTTCAAGATATCTTCAACTATACTCGTAGTTTCGTCATCAGAATCATCAAGAATCTGAATTTCAAGTTTCTCTTTTGGATAATCAATCATTATCACACTATTTATCAAGCGTCGCACGACAAATTTTTCATTATAAACCGGTAACTGTATAGTTACATCAGGGAATGTTTTTAAAGTCACGGGGGATTCAATTGCTGGTTTAACACCCCTTTTCTTCCTAAATTTGAAATGTAGATAAAGCAATACATAAGAGTGCATAGAATAAAATAACAACACAAAAAGGACTACTGTGTAGATAAAAAGCACCAAACCGGTCAATCAGTCCCCTTGGTTACGGGCAGTATCTCAATTTTGAATAACGGCTGATTAATAAATGCCCTGTATTTCATGGTCTCAAGATATTCCATATCAGGATATAGCACAATTTTATCCATTTTTTTGCCTTTGTCAAGCCTTGCGGTTGCAATCAAAATGCTATCTACCTCAATAGCAACCTGTTCTGCTGGCTCTATCTTCTTTTTTAATTTTATCGTGATATTTGGGCGAGAAAGCCGGTCAAAATTCAAACTAACAGATTTTATAATATCGTAATCGTATCGGACATCTGTTAAATAGATAGGTTGATTGACATTTCCTTTAAGATAGGAAGTACGAGAGGCTTCGGTGCTATCGCGGGCTATGTGATAAATTGCAGTAATCCCAGGGGCGAGTAAATCCTGGATATCGTAAATATTATAATCGCCTGGCACTCTAAGAATTATCTTACTACCTTCTTTATTCAATCGCCAGTTAAGTTTTAATAATCTTAAACGATTCTTTATTTTCTTAACTACCTGATTCGAATTTATTAAAGTATCGGGTTTAATTTCGTAACTTTTAATATCAATAAAAGGTGGTACAATAATTCTATTATGATTATAATCATCAATTCTCAATCTCCAGTAAACACTTGAATCAGGTAATCCCACCCAGAGCATTTCAGGAAGATATGTTTTACCTGAAATCTCAATATATCCCACCATCTCCCTCCACCTATCCGGTGCGAGGAAAGGTAAAGTAGCATTAGAACGAAATAAAAAATTGCCATTTACATTTAAAAGTTCAAATTTTTCAAACTCCATTACCCGCTTAATCTGGGCATATATATTTGATTCTTCACCGCGTGTTGATTCTATCCACCTGCCTTCTTTTTTTGACCACTGCCTGTCATTTATCCCTAGATATTCAAAATTAACTATCGTATCGCCATAATCCCAGATTCCTCTTATATGTTCCGCCCTGCCAATAATACAATCGCCATTTGCAGATATTCTTGCAAAGGCAGTCTTCAGATCATATTCATACCTGAACGATTTTTGATGGGAAAGATTCTTCACCCACATCTTTACATCTTCCTCTGGAACAGGATAATAGAAAAATTTTGGACCGCAACTCATTATTAAAGAGAGTCCCCAAAGAATTAGCACTCTTTTCTCATATGTTATCTGCATAGCAAATTATAGTCAAAAATGTTAGAATATCAAGTTCAGAAAGAATTACACTTGACAAAAAGTCTTTTGTATTAATAAGGGTGTTGCAGTGAAAAAGTTCAAAATACTATCCACTATGCTTTTTTACAAGCATTGCTTTATTGATAATCGACTCTGATTGTAAAAATCCGGATGGATACAAACCAAAAGAAGATTCATTGCTCCCCCACCTTGGAATGCTCCCCATTTGACTTGGACATGAATATTAGTT
>FMJZ01012666.1_pt1 | contig 13829 bp, 11 predicted proteins | sample 1987881 | NCBI WGS metagenome assembly FMJZ01 (sample SAMEA4378227, study PRJEB15110) | soil metagenome | biome: soil; feature: Field; material: Soil | place: India | collected 2015-03-11 | depth 0 m | reverse complement strand
CGCGATCACCACGAGCAACTCAATGAGGGTGAAGCCACGAATTTTCTTGCACTGCATCTTCATTACACCTCCTTGGAATTTTACCGCCCCATGAAAAGGGGCTGTATTTTATTGTAACGAAGGAAAGAGCCGATGTCAATATCTGATTTGTTCAAGCAAGCATCGGGTTGCTTCCTGACGACGCATGAGAATGGGCTCGCTAAAAATTTTGTTGGTTGATCTTCACCCGTTAACGCACAGATGGTGAGAGCAACGCAAAATTTTTGTGTCATTGCGAACGATGCGCTTTAAAGAGGTGAGAAGCGATGCAGTTACTCGCAAGTTCAATCATCGGGTTTTTAGCAGGTTTGTTGGGCGGGCTCGTTGGACTCGGTGGCGGAGTTTTGATGGTTCCATTGATGGTTGAGTTGTTGAAATTTCGGCAGCATCAGGCACATGGAACAAGTTTGGTCGCTATCGTGTTCACCGGTTTAAGCGGAGCGATTGCCTATGCCCTGGAACGCTCTGTTGACTTAGTTGCTGCTTTTGCCCTCGCTTGCACAGCCATCTTGACAGCAAGGTCAGGAGCAAGGTTAACGGCAGTTTTGCCCGAATGGAAACTCAAGCGGTTCTTTGGTGCTTTTTTGCTGTTCATTGCCTTTCTACTCGCCACTAAACCTTACCTCCCTCAACTTCATTTCAACGCAGTAGTTGAGAAAGTGTCTATTCTCTTGATCACTGGCGCTTTCACTGGTTTCCTTTCAGGGATGATGGGTGTTGGTGGGGGGTTGATAATGGTGCCAGTAATGGTGCTTCTAATCGGTTTGAGTCAACACACGGCTCAAGGGACTTCCCTTTTGGTCATGGTGCCAACGGGAGCGATTGGTGCTTGGACTCACTGGAAGTTGGGGCATGTTGAGGGGAAAATTGTGCCGGGTCTAATTGTCGGCGTTTTGATGGGCACATTTGCGGGGGCGAAACTTGCCCACTTCCTTCCAGAGATCCAATTGCGATTGATTTTCGTCGCTTTCATGATAGCAATGAGTTTCCAGTATTTGATGGCGAAACCGTTAGCGAAAAACCTGACCCCTTCAACGGAAAGGAATTAAGTAAGACCTGCAGGGAACTTACGGAGGGGTCAGGTCAACTTCCCACATCCTGCCAAAAATCCCCTGACAATACTACCGCAAAAAACCCGTTCATTTGATGGGCAGAATTTACGAAAGTGCAAATCCCCAATGGAGGTCAAACCTTTAGGAACATTTACCCCCTTTTGCTCACAATAGAGACTGAAGGCTGAACGAGACAGGAGGGATCAGCAATGCCGCCAGCACTGGTTGAACGACCGAGAGTTGCACCACCTTCCGAAGACAAAAGATGGAGGATCGTTGAGGGGACGATGAGGCGCCATGGATATCAACCCCATGCTACCATTGAAACACTTCACACCGTTCAGGAAACTTTTGGCTACATTGATGAAGATGCGATGAGGTTCGTTGCTCAATCATTGCGAGTGCCGCTCAGTCAAGTTTACGGTGTCGTGACTTTTTATCACTTCTTCACTCTCAAACCCCAAGGCGAACATATCTGTGTTGTCTGCATGGGAACTGCTTGCTATATCAAGGGTGCACCGCAACTCTTAGAAGCCATCCAACAGACTTACGATATCCAACCTGGCGAAACGACAAAAGACGGGAAACTTTCCCTGCTCACTGCCCGATGCTTAGGAGCATGCGGTTTAGCACCTGTCGCAGTTTTTGATGGGCAAGTAGTCGGCAAGTTGACTCCCGAAGAAGCCCTAAAGCAAATTCGGAGGTGGGAACAAGATGACAGTGGATGAACTCCAACAGCTAGCAGCGAAGGAGCAGGAAGCCAAGCAGCGCTACAAATGCCAAATCAATGTTTGCGTCGCGACTGGATGCGTCATGTGTGGCAGCGAACGAGTGAAAGAAGCCCTTGAGGAGGCTGTCAAGGCAAAAGGCTTGGAGAACGAAGTGATTGTCAAGGGTGTTGGGTGCTTGGGACTTTGCTCTGCAGGTCCGATGATTCTCATTGAACCCGACGGAATTATCTACCACAAAGTCCAACCTGAAGATGCAACAGCCATCGTCCAAGGCTTGGTCTCAACCCCTGTCGAGCGCCTCATTTGTTCACCAGAGATGCCTTTCTTCAAGCGACAAGTGAAAATCGTCATGGAGAACTCGGGAATCATTGACCCAGAACAAGTTGAAGATTACATCGCTGTCGGAGGATATCAGGCGCTGGTAAAGGTATTGACAGAAATGTCGCCCTCGGAAGTTATTGAGGAAGTGACTAAGAGCGGGCTCAGAGGGCGAGGCGGTGCTGGTTACCCCACAGGTCTGAAATGGAGCACTGTTGCTAAAGCGAATGGGGCAAGAAAGTTCGTTGTTTGTAACGCCGATGAAGGAGACCCTGGGGCCTACATGGATAGAACTGTCCTTGAAAGCGACCCTCACAGAGTTATTGAAGGGATGGTCATTGCTGCTTATGCCGTTGGCGCTCAACAAGGTTACATTTATGTCCGAGCCGAATACCCACTGGCAATTAAGCGCTTGAGGACAGCGATCCGTCAGGCAGAGAGGTTAAACTTACTCGGCAACAACATCCTTGGGACGACTTTCAGTTTCCACATTGAATTGAGGATTGGAGCAGGTGCTTTCGTTTGTGGTGAGGAAACGGCGTTGATTGCCTCAATTGAAGGTAAGCGGGGAACACCTCGTCCTCGTCCACCCTACCCTGCTGAATATGGTCTATGGGGCTACCCAACCCTTATCAACAATGTTGAGACCTTCGCCAACATTCCAGCCATCATCCGAAACGGCGGTGAATGGTTCGCAAAAATCGGGACGGAGAAAAGCAAAGGCACGAAAGTCTTCGCCTTGGCTGGTCGTGTAATAAATACGGGCTTAATTGAAGTTCCGATGGGCATAAACCTTCGTGAGATAGTTTTCGACATTGGTGGTGGCATCCCTGATGGTAAAAAGTTCAAGGCGGTCCAAACAGGTGGTCCATCGGGAGGGTGTATCCCAGAACAGTTCATTGATTTGCCCGTTGATTACGAATCGTTGACGAAGGCCGGTTCAATTATGGGTTCAGGCGGGATGATCGTGATGGACGAAACTTCCTGCATGGTTGATGTCGCCAAGTTCTTCATTGAGTTTTGTACGTCCGAATCTTGCGGCAAATGTGTTCCATGCCGCGTCGGAACTGCTCAAATGTATGACCTTTTACGGCTAATTACCAGTGGAGCAGCAACGATGCGTGACCTTGAGTTGCTTGAGGAACTTTGCGATTTGGTCAAAAATGCGAGCCTTTGCGGTTTGGGACAAACTGCCCCTAACCCTGTCTTGAGCACCCTTCGTTACTTCCGCCACGAATATGAGGCTCATATACTTGACAAAACTTGTCCAGCCGGTGTCTGTGCAATCAAGAGGACTGAGGAGGTGCCAGCATGAGAGTGTCAACCAGAATCAAAACGCTGACAATTGATGGCAAAGAAGTGAGTGCCCGAGAAGGAGAGACAATCTTACAGGTCGCCCGTGAAAATGGAATTGACATACCCACCCTCTGCTACCTTGAAGGATTATCCCCTATCGGCGCATGCCGTTTGTGTTTGGTTGAGGTCAAAGGTGTAAACAGGTTGCTTCCTGCCTGCGTGACTCAAGTTGAAGAAGGCATGGAAGTCGTCACTAACTCGGAGCAGTTGGTCAAGTATCGAAGGCTAATCCTTGAGTTACTGTTCTCGGAACGAAACCACACCTGTTCAGTCTGCGTTGTGAACGGACACTGCGAATTGCAGCGGCTGGCTCAAAAGTTAGGTGTTACCAATGTCCGATTCCCTTACCGCCACCCCGATCTGCCTGTTGACGCTACCCATGACCGCTTTGTTGTTGACCACAACAGATGTGTGCTTTGCACAAGGTGCGTTCGCGTTTGCGACGAGATTGAAGGCGCCCATGTTTGGGATTTGATGGGACGGGGAATCAACTCGCGAATAACTGCAGACCTCAACCAACCTTGGGGAACTTCGGAAACTTGCACCAGTTGCGGCAAGTGCGTTCATGTTTGCCCAACAGGGGCCTTGTTTGAGAAAGGTAAAGCAGTCGCCGAAATGGAAAAGCGTCGCCAGTTCCTTCCATACTTGACAGTTATGCGAGGTGGTAGACAATGAGCGAACAGAAGATAAAACTGGCAACTGTCTGGCTTGACGGTTGCTCTGGTTGTCACATGTCGTTCCTTGACATGGACGAACGATTGCTCGAACTTGCGGAGAAAATTGAGGTCGTCTACAGTCCGCTTGTTGATGCCAAAGAGTTCCCAGAAGGGGTAGACATCACCCTTGTGGAAGGTGCGGTAAGCACTGAGGAGGATTTGCACAAAATCCAACTTATCCGCAAGAGAACTAAAATCTTGGTCGCTTTTGGGGATTGCGCTGTAACGGGTAATGTGCCAGCAATGCGAAATCGTTTCCGCATTAAGGAAGTCATGCAAAGGGTCTACGAGCAAAACGCAACCCAGAACCACAAACCACCAGTGGACGGAATCACTGCTTTGCTGCCGCGCGTTCGCCCAGTCCATGAGGTTGTCAAGGTTGACATCCATTTGCCCGGTTGTCCACCAAGGGTAGATGCAATTTATTTCGTCTTGACAGAATTGCTTGAAGGTCGCATCCCAGATGTGACCGCCGTTACCCGCTTCGGGGCATGAAAAACCAAAAAAACAGGAGGGATAACTATGACGCAACGAATCACGATAGAACCTGTCACGAGAATTGAAGGGCACGCGAAAATTACCATCCAACTTGATGAAGACGGAAATGTTACCGGTGCGTGGTTTCATGTGACTCAACTGCGTGGTTTTGAAAAACTTTGCGAAGGGCGTCCTTTCAGCGAAATGCCCTCTTTGATGGCACGCATTTGTGGGATTTGTCCCGTCAGTCACTTGCTCGCCTCTGGCAAAGCATGCGACCAACTTTTGGCTGTCCGAATACCCGAACCCGCTATCAAACTCCGTCGCTTACTCAACTTGGCTCAAATTGTTCAATCCCACGCCCTCAGTTTCTTCCACCTTTCGGCACCTGATTTGTTACTTGGTATGAATTCCGACCCGAAAAAGCGTAATTTGTTCGGGCTAATTGAAGCCAACCCTCAAATGGCTAAGGATGGTATCAAGTTGCGAAAAATTGGTCAAACCATAATTGAGTTACTTGCAGGAAAAAGAATTCACCCCGCTTGGGTTGTCCCCGGTGGAGTCAGCGAGCCTTTAACTACAGAGAAGCGCGATTCAATTTTGTCAATGCTCCCTGAAGCAAAAGAAATCACCTTGAGGACTTTGCAGTGGTTTAAGCGCTCGTTAGAAAACTTCCGAGAGGAAATTCGCACCTTCGCTAACTTCCCTTCGCTTTTCCTTGGCTTGGTCACCGCTGAAGGCAAATGGGAATGCTATCACGGTCGCGTTCGTGTGGTTGACGAAGGGGGACATATCGTCGCCGACCAACTTGACCCTGTTGAGTATCAAGACTACATTGGCGAAGCGACTGAACCTTGGACCTACTTGAAGTTCCCCTACTACAAGCCTATGGGCTACCCTGACGGGATGTATCGCGTTGGACCGCTGGCAAGGCTCAATATCATTGACGGGTTTGACACACCCCTCGCCCACCAAGAATGGGTTGAGTTCAGGGAACTTGAAAGAGGGGCAGTTTTGAGTTCCTTCTATTACCACTATGCCCGCCTTATTGAGATCCTGCACGCCGTTGAGAAAATGGAGGAGTTACTCAATGGCCCGGAAATTTTGAGCAAACATGTTCGCGCTAATGCTGGCTTGAACAATCTTGAAGGCATTGGTGTCGCCGAAGCGCCCCGAGGAATCCTCATTCACCATTACAAAGTCAATGAAGACGGGTTGATGGAATGGGCGAATTTGATTATCGCAACAGGTCACAATAACCTCGCAATAAGTAAAGGCATATTGCAGGCTGCAAAACACTTTGTCAATGGAAAGCAGTTGAACGAAGGGATGCTGAACCGAGTTGAAGCGGTCATAAGAGCATTTGACCCATGCCTGAGTTGCTCCACCCACGCCATCGGGCACATGTCAATCCATATTCAACTCGTCGGACCCAATGGGACGCTGCTTGATGAACTGAGGCGAGATTGATGCCGAAAGTCCTCATCATCGGTTACGGCAACCCATTAAGGGGCGACGATGGGGTTGGGTGGGTTGTGGCAGAAAAATTGAAGGAATTGACATTATCGGAGGCGGTTCGCATCCAAACTTGTATCCAACTGACTCCAGAGTTAGCAGCGGATTTGAGCGAAGTGGAAATTGCCATTCTCATAGATGCAAGGGTTGAAGAACCGGCAGGAAAGATATCGTGCCAGCAAGTTAAGCCTTTGCCTCACTTACCCCCTTCATCCCACCATCTTAACCCTTCTGCTCTTTTGTCCTACGCCCGCCAATTTTTCGGCAAAGCCCCTCAAACCTATCTCGTCTCAATCAACGGAGCCGAGTTCAGATATCAAGATCACCTGTCACCTCAAGTCCAAGAAGCCGTTCACGAAGCGATTAAAATTATCGTGGAATTGCTTAGGAACTTTCTCACCAATTCCTCCCAATATGCTGTGTTGTAATGGTGTTTAATCGGAGGACTGCTCCCCTGAGCAGCCGCAAGAGGGAGAGTGAGGCTCCTACCGAACCTTGAGGCTGTAGGAGCGACTTTAGTCGCAACGAATGATGGTAGAAGCGGCTTTAGCCGGGACGAATAGCAGAAACACAAGTTAGGGGCTAAGGCCCCTCCTACAGTTGATGTTGACATCGTCGCATGGGGAAGTGACGATTTTTTTGAGATGGTTTGAAAACCATGTCATAATCTCCTGTGCGTCAGTTTGTGCCTTATCAAAGGACAATGTTTCGTTCACGAAGGGAGGCGGATAAAATGTGTTGGCTTCGGTTTTGTCTTCTGATGCTTGTTGTTTTCTCGGTAACAACGCTGCAGTTGTTCCCCATCTCAGTTCAAACTATTCGTCGTTACCGAATCGCCGTGGTTCCTATGACGAACACCCACGCTTTCTTTCAGACCATCAAGGCAGGCGCAGAAAAAGCAGCGAAAGAACTCAATGTGCAGATTTTGTGGCGTGGTCCTGAAAGTGAGACAGATGTCGCAGGTCAAATTGCTATCATGGAAAATTTCATCGCCCAGAAAGTTGATGCAATCGTTTTAGCACCGTGTGAACGGAAAGCCCTTGTCCCTGTTGTTCAAAAAGCACAAAAACGGGGAATTGGTGTCATCGTCGTTGATTCAGCCCTTGAACCCGATATTGCTGATTGCTTCATTGCAACGGACAACTTCAAAGGGGGCTACATTGCTGGTGAAACTCTGGCGAAGTTAATCGGAGGTGCTGGCAAGGTCGGTATCGTTCAAGCAATTCCTGGTGCAGCAAGCGTTCAGGAACGAGAACGAGGATTTCGTGAGGCGCTCAAAAAGTTCCCAAAGATGAAAATTGCATCAGTCCTATATGGGCAAAGTAGCGTCGCAACAGCGATGCAGGCTGCGGAAAACATGCTCACGGCTCATCCAGACTTGAAAGGGATTTTCGCTGTCAACGAAATTTCGGGTGTCGGAACGGCTCAGGTTCTACGGACCAGAAAGTTAGCGGGCAAAGTCAAACTTGTCGCCTTTGACGCTTCCGAAACGGAAATTCAAGCGTTAAAAGACGGTGTGATTCAGGCTCTCATCGTTCAAAATCCCTTCAAGATGGGCGAATTGGGCGTTCGTTACGCTTTTATGAAGTTGCAAGGCAAACAGATTCCGAAGCAAGTTGACACAGGTGTGACCCTTGTGACGATGCAAAACTTCAGCAAGCCAGAAATTCAGCAACTTTTGTTCCCGCTTCGCAGTCGGCAATGAAGATGATTGGGTAATCTGAGGAGTAGACGTTCCTTGAAAGGGTGCGTTATACTTCAAACCGACGATAGGTGGGCGGTTAGCTCAGAGGAAGAGCGCTTGCTTCACGAGCAAGAGGTCGCAGGTTCAAGTCCTGCACCGCCCACCATTTTTATTTTGAATACAGTCAAAAGTGGAATTGGACTTCCAATGGTGCGCTGGCAAATTGTTCGTCGGCACGAAGATGGAGTTTGAACTTTGACTTCGCGTTGGTTTTAAGCATCACGAAAACAAATTTTGAGCAATCAAGCCACTAAACCAAAGCGACTCAGCCAAAGGAGTAAGTGCTTTGCGATAAAGCCGCAAAGGAAAGCGAAGGGGAATATGAAACTTGCTATTGCAACGGCGACTCGCCAGCCCCGTTCGCGAACTATTATCAAGAACTGAGCGACACATGGCACGAACAGGGTCAAGATAATTGCGGTAGTGACCAAGTCAATGCCACCGATCGTTCCTTTTTCAACCATGTCAAGTAGACCTGCAGCACCGTAGTCCCTGCGGAAGAAGCCGAACAAAATGACCACTGCTATCTCTTTTGGCAACCCAACCCATTGAACGGGGTAAGATAGGGCAGCGATGACAAAGTCAAATAGGTGGGAGATCTTGCCTAACCAAATCAGGATGCTCGCCAAAACGAAAAGGGGTGTCACTTCAAGGAGATACCATTGAAGCCTTGTCCATGTCTTAACGAGGACATTTTCAAGTCTCGGCAACCTAAGTGGCACAACCTCAATGAAGAAGCGAGGTGGTTCGCCTGGCAGTAACTTCGCCGTTAAGTAACCGACCAGAAGGAAAACGACGAAAATGAAAATTGCCCAAACCAGAATACCACCTTTGACCTTTGACACTGTCGCCATCACCACACCCAACTGAGCGGAGCAAGGGATCGCCAAAGCCAAAAGCAAAGTAGCGATTATCCTTTCACGGCTCGTTTCCAAGACCCTCGTCACCAAAGTCGCCATCGTGTCACAACCAAACCCAAGAACCATTGGTATGACCGCTCGCCCAGAAAGCCCCATTTTCTTGAACAATCTGTCAACTAACAAAGCCAGTCGTGGGAAGTAACCGCTATCTTCAACGAGCGAAAAGACAAGGAAAAAGGCTGTGACAATTGGCAAAAGGAGCGCCAACGCATAGCGAATGCCGAGGGAGAAAATCCCGTATTCGCCAGTAAATAAATCCCGCAGCCAAGCCCAAGGAACGAGCCAATTGAAAAACCTTTCAATAGGTGGAAGGATGTAGTTACCGAAAACTTTGTCTTCAAGCAACTCAACCAAAGTGCCCGCAGCGAAAACACCCACAAACTGATAAAAGCCGAAATAAAGCAATGCTGTCAGAAACAGCGTTCCCCAGAAAGGATGGATAAGCAAATCGCTCAACCAGTCGGATAATGTGGTCGGTTTTACTTCAACCTGTTCAATGACTCTACTTGCTACATATTCGCTGAACCGTTGTCTGGTTGTCGTGATACGGTAAAGCGGATTCCTCTCGCCACCAACCTTAACCTCGCGCATGATTTGCTTGATGAGTTCAGTCTTCTCTTTACCCTCCCCTTCCTTCACCAAACTCAGAATTTCCTCATCGCCTTGAAGAAGCAGAAGAGCAATTGCTCGCTTGCTCAGACCATAATCACCGTTCAACTGTCCTGCGATCTGATTGATCGCTTCTTCCAATTTCTGGTCATACTTGACCAACGGTGAAATTATGTGCGGTTGCATGGATCACCCTCCTCAGTTCTGAAACTCCTTTACCCGTCGTTGCGATCACCGGGACGACAGGGAGGCACAAGATATTGGACAGAAGTTCCGTGTCAATTCTGAGACCAACTTTTTCCGCCTCATCCATCATGTTCAGTGCCACAACGGTGAGGAAGTCAGCCTCAATCAATTGAAAAGTCAAGGGTAGCATTCGCTCTAAGTTTTTTGCGTCCACAACATGGACAACGACATCGGGCCGTTCTTCCATAAGCAATCTGCGAGCCACCCTTTCATCTTCCGAACTGGGTAGCAAGGAATACATGCCTGGGGTGTCAATGATTTCATAAAGCACACCTTCAATGTAAGTGCGACCCCGAAAAATTTCAACGGTTGTGCCCGGGTAGTTGGAAACGGTGACATAGATACCTGTCAGTCGGTTGAAAATCAGGCTTTTCCCAACATTTGGGCTGCCCACAAGGGCAACCCTTTTTTGAGGTGGAGCTTCAAGAGAGCGAGCCCTCAACTGGCTCCACCATGCCGCTATGCGAGTTCCAATTGAACGGCGTGCGAAAGGTTTCCTATCTGTCTCGTTCATAACTTTCTACCCCTCTCAAGAACTTCAGTGATTCACTTCGGCATGGATTAAATTTATGGCGCATCCTCAAGTTCTGTATTGAGCGTTGGCAATTTTCGGAAGAGAAGGAATGGAGTTGTCATCGAAGGTGACTGTCCGCAGTTGACAAAATGAAGGCTTTCATTCCTTTAAAGCCTTTTCCAACCTTTGCAAAAAACTTTCTGGTGACTCAAAACCTTCAAGCCTCAAGTCTCGCCTTTCCTTTCCATCCCTTCCGATGAAGACAACGGTTGGCAGCCCACGGACCTTGAAGCGGCGATGTGCTTCCTTAGCGGTTTCATCCTTCCCAGTTGTCATGTCAACCTGAAGGGTAACAAACTCTCGCAGTCGCTCCTTCACCCTTGGGTCACTGAAGGTTTTGTGCTCTAATTCCTTGCAAGCCAAGCACCAAGTAGCCCAGAAATCTATGATGACGGGTTTACCCTCCTTGACAGCAATTTCAAGGGCTTGGGGTGTGTATGGCTGCCAAGGATGTTCACTTTTGATTAATCCGAAAGCGTAAGCAGTTTGATAGCCGAAATAAACCGCAGCAGCCAAAAGAATTACTCCGAAGAATCTGTTAACCCAAGCATTCCAAGCACCGCTTCTCAACCGATTAGCAGCGCTGATGAAAATCGCTAAAAGCAGGTAGGGAAACCCAAGACCCAAAGCGAGGAGGAAGAAAAGCAGGAAAAGAGTCAATGGGTCAAGTAAAGGCGCAGCGCCCAACAAAGCGACTACGGCTGGACCAACACACGGCGCTGCCACAATCCCAATAAGCAATCCCATCAGAAACGCCCCGACCAATTTGACCCAAAACCGAGGTGCGCTAACTAACTCTACACCTTTTTGGAAACCTGATACCGCCGATTGAGGTGCCATGAACTCAAAGATTCCGAACATGCTCAAAGCCAAAGCGAGCAAAACAACAGTAACTGTCAACAGAACCCAAGGGTTTTGCAAGAATGAGCCGAAAATGGAACGGGTCAATGCAGCAATTAGTCCGATGCCTGAATACATCGTTACTAAACCCAGCAAAAAAACGGCACCTAATGCAACCCTTCGGATGAACATTCCCTCCGCTTGTTGACCGAAATAACCGACTACTATGGGAATCATCGGGAAAACGCAAGGGCTCAAATTCATGAGCAATCCGCCGAAGAAAACTAAAATGAGCGCTCCAACGATGCTCCCGCTTTTCAAAGCATTGGCAATTCTCTCGTTGATACTACCAACGCTGCTTTCTTTTTTGCCTTCGGGTTCTTTTGGAGGGCTTTTCAGATCCTTAGGCAACTTCTTGAAGACTTCCTCGTTGATGGACTTGATAGGCGTGTCTGGAGAGACAATTTCAACAGGAACAATCAATGTCAATGTTCGTGGCGGATAGCAACTTTTATCGTCGCAAGCCTGATAGCGAAGTTTAAGCGTCAAGTTAGCCTTCCCCGTCTTGACAGATTTGTCCACCTTCAAAAGTGCAGCGAAAATTTGAGTGCCCTCGTAAAGGGGCAATCTCTGACCCAGCATCTCTTTGACTTCGGCTGGGGGATACCAAGTTTGGACGACAGAAAAGCCTTTCGGCGCTTCAACGGTTAGCGCCGTCGCTATAAAGCCCTCAGGTGGTTTCGGCGCTTGTATGTGATAACCTTCTTTGATTTTCGCAACAAAGGCAATCTTGAACTCACTGCCTTGACGAACTTTGTCAACATTGACGAAAGCCTCGCCTGTCACGAACTCCGTTTTTTGTTGTGAGAAAGCGAACCCAGTGAAAAACAAAAGCACTATCCCAACGAGCCTGAGCATCGCTATTTTCACCTGCCTGTTGAATTCAAAGTTTTCGGGAGTCTCAATTGTTTTGATGCTCAAAGGGCTAACAGGTTCCAAGTCAATTGCACGAAGGTGAGGCTTTCAAACTCACAGCACCTTCGTGAACCCAGGAACTGCTACGGGATATTTGCCTTCAGCGTCGGGTTTGACAGGTGGGTCAGAGTCCATGGTCAAGTTCTCCAAACCGGTTGCTGACTCCAAGTTTGAGTTTATCGCTTGCTCCCAAGTTACCATTTGCCCAGACTCAGCAGCCATTCTCCCAATTATCCCGACCATATTAGCAAAAGCGGAACGCTCAATTTCGTTGTAAGGCTTGTCTTCCCTTATCGCTTCAAAAAGCAAATCCATTTCCCGTTGGTAAGGGTCGCAAGGTGGACCTTCGTATTGCCAGAGCAAATCTCTCGGCTCTTGAGTCCAGCTTTTGTAAATTCTCGGTTGCGGTATTCCCTCGCCGAGGACTGCTGACCCTTTTGTCCCGTGAACGATGCAACCCCAAAAGTTCCAGCAGTTAATCATGTGCCTTCCCTGCGCAAACAATCTTGTTCCATCAGGGAAACTAAACTCAACTGCGTAGTGGTCAAAAAGTTGGTCTGGCTCTTTGCGTTGTTGCCTCCCACCTTGCCCTTGTGCCTGAACAATCCAATTCCCTTTCGCCCAACAGCAGACATCAAGGTTGTGAATGAGCCAGTCAACGATGAAGCCGCCATTGAGCCAAGTGAAACAATGAAAGTTTCGGATCTGGTGGGCAAGTTCCCTTTCTCCTTTTCGGCGAGGTTGTATCCCAACAGGACCGTGCATGCGATATGCCCAACAAGTGATAATTTCACCGATGATGCCATCACGAATGCGAGCAATTGCTTCTTCAAGGGGCAGGTAGTGTCGCATGTGCAGCCCCGAAGCGATTTTCAAGTTCTTCTTCGCCTCTTCACTTGCCTTGAGCACTCTGCGAATGCCGGGAGCATCAACGGCGAAAGATTTCTCTGCGAAGACATGACAACCTTTCGCAACTGCATATTCCAAGTGCAAAGGTCTGAAAGCAGGAGGCGTTGCGAGGATGACGACTCCGCCTGGTGCGACGCAGTCAATGGCTTTTTTGTAAGCATCAAAACCGAGGAACTGCCTTTCGGGAGGGACATCAACTTGCTTTGGAAACCTCTCCTGCAAATGCTTCAAACTGGTTTGCAACCTATCTTCAAAAACATCAGCCATTGCCACGAGTTTCGTTGGTCCCTTTGTGTTCAAAGCGTTCACTGCGGCACCTGTTCCTCGCCCACCGCAGCCTACGAGCGCAATCGGGATTGTGTTTTGTTCCGCCACATGGTAGCCGAAAGCGGGTAACGAACTTGCCGCAATAATTGCTGTCGTTGTCTTGCGGACAAATTCACGCCTTGTAAACTCTCGCCCTTTTGACATTTCCATCTTCAACCGCCTCCCTTTTGCTCCTTCTCATCAAGTCGTAAGCGACAAAGCATTTTGCCATACTTTTTCGTTTCCCACTCAATTTTGCGACACGGTCGGAACCTTGTTTAAAGTCTACACCTCTTTTTGCCGATATCACTGAACGAAGATGCGCTTATGAAAGGCGTTGTCAGCAGTGATAGTGCATGGAGTTAAAGGCAGTAGAGAGGCAACGAGAGGTGTTGAAGGATAGTGAAAAAATTTTTCAACCCTGTAAAGGCGTTGATGAGTCTCTGGAATTTCAAACGCCGTGTCTTTGTTATTGGCAGTTTTTTCTTGCTACCAACTTTTT
>FMJZ01024336.1_pt1 | contig 13834 bp, 12 predicted proteins | sample 1987881 | NCBI WGS metagenome assembly FMJZ01 (sample SAMEA4378227, study PRJEB15110) | soil metagenome | biome: soil; feature: Field; material: Soil | place: India | collected 2015-03-11 | depth 0 m | reverse complement strand
ATTTTGGTGATTTTTGGGTCTAAATTGATAAACTCAGGAGTCTTGACTAATACAGAACCAGAAGGCTAGAAAAAATTTTACATCAAATTTTTAGTAATATTGTTAGCACACTGTACTAAAGTTTAAAAGTTTGTCAACCAAAAGTTTTAAATCTAATTATCTATTGTTAATAATCCGTTTTATTTTCTCGCCGACTTTTTCAATTGTTCGTTTCTCTACAAGTTTTACATTCACAGGAAGCCCAAGTTCGAATATAATTTTTTCTTTTATTGTATTTATCAGTTGAGTTTGTTCTCTCATCACATCAGAGAATATATCCTCAGACATTTCAAGTAGAATTGTCATCTGATCAATCCCAGCATGTCTTTCAAGTATTATCTGATAATTAGGCTGTCTACCCTCTATTTCATAAAGTATTGCTTCAATTTGAGATGGAAATATTTTCATACCTCTAATAATTATCATGTCGTCGCTTCTACCCATTATTCTGTCAATTCTTTTAAATGTTCTACCACAAGGACATTCTCCTGGAAGAAATCTCGTAAGATCTCCTGTTCTGAATCTGAGCACAGGAAATGCTTCTTTCATTAATGTGGTTACTACAAGTTCTCCTACTTCTCCTTCTTTTACAGGCTCAAGACTATGTGGATCTATTATTTCAAAAAAGAAGTGGTCTTCCTGAAGATGTAATCCTTTTTTTTCAAGACATTCACCTGCCACACCAGGACCCATTATCTCACTTAATCCATAATTGTCAGTAGCTACGATTTTTAGTTTTTCCTCAATTTCCTGTCTCATTCTCTCTGACCATGGTTCAGCGCCAAAAAGTCCAAATCTCAGAGAGAGAAAATTAGGATTTATGTCCATTTCTATTAAGGTGTTAGCGATCAATAAAGCATAGGAAGGAGTTGACAGTAGCGCAGTAGTTTTGTAGTCTTGTAGAATTTTAATTTGTTTTTTAGGGTTTTCAATTGAAATAGGTATGACAGAGGCACCTATCTTTTCAGCTCCGTAGTGGAATCCAAAAGCACCAGTGAAAAGTCCATAGTTGAAAGCTATCTGGATAACATCATCTTTTGTTATTCCTCCTGCTGTTAAGACTCTTGCTACAAGTTCTGTCCATATTTTTAGGTCATTCTTTGTATATCCAACAACAATAGGCATTCCAGTTGTGCCTGAGGATGTATGAATTCTTACAACTTCTCTTAGAGGAACAGCAAAAAGTCCATAGGGATAGTTTTCTCTTAAGTCATTTTTTGTTGTAAATGGAATTTTACCTATTTCTTCAAGACTGCTGAAGCTATCAGGGTCTATCCCGTTTTTGTCAAACATTCTACGATAAAAAGGCACATTTCTGTAAACTCTGTGAATGGTTGACTGAAGTCTTTCAAGCTGAAGATGAGCAAGCTCTTCCCTTTCCATGCATTCTTTTTCTTTATCCCATATCATAGCAAACCTCCTTTAAATTCTTTCTTCTGCATCAAGGTCTCTTCCAAGATAGGCTCTCTGAACATCCATGTTCATAAGTAAATCTTCAGCATTTCCCTCAAGGATGATTCTTCCAGTCTCAATAACATATCCTCTGTCAGCTATTTTAAGCGCACTTTTAGCATTTTGTTCAACAAGTAGCACTGTTAATTCATATAATTTTTTTAGTTCAACAATATGCCCAAAAACTTCTTTTATAATATTTGGAGCAAGTCCCATGCTTGGCTCATCAAGAAGTAAAAGTTTTGGTCTTGACATCAATGCTCTTCCTATGACAAGCATCTGCTGTTCTCCACCTGAAAGAGTTCCTGCCAGTTGCTTTCTTCTTTCTTTAAGTTTGGGAAACAGATTGTAAACCCTGTTCATATCATCCTGAATTTGCTTTTTTTTCTTTAATGAATATTGACAGTAGGCACCCAAGAGAAGATTTTCTTCTACTGTTAGGGTTTTAAAAATCAATCTTCCTTCAGGTACCTGAGAAATACCCATCTTTACAATTTTTTCAGGAGTCTCTCCAGATATTTCTTTGCCTTCAAATAAAATATTTCCAGATAAAGGCTTTAGGAGTCCTGAGATGGTATTTAAAAGTGTTGTCTTTCCAGCACCATTGCTTCCTATGAGGGTTACTATCTCTCCCTTTTTTATATGAAGTGAAACTTTCTTAAGAGTATACAATTTGCCGTAATAGACTTCTAAATTCTTTATTTTAAGCATAAACTAATCCTCACCAAGATAGGCTGAAATAACATGAGGATTTTTTTGTATCATACGTGGTTCTCCCTCTGCAATTACCTCTCCAAAATTAAGCACAGTAATCATATCACTTATTCCCATAACAAGTTCCATGTCATGCTCAACTATTAGTATGGTAATTTTTCTTTCATCTCTAATTTTATTAATGAGCTGGCTAAGATTTTTAGTCTCTCTCATATTAAGACCTGCAGCAGGTTCATCAAGTAACATTAAATTTGGCTGAGTGACAAGTGCTCTTCCTATTTCAAGCAGTCTTTGTTCTCCCACTGGAAGATTTTTTGCAAGCTCATTTTTTCTGTGGGAGAGATTTATGTATTCAAGAATAGAAATACTTTCTTCAATTATCTTTTTATTTATTCCTCGCAACATGATTCCAGAGCTTAAAAATCCCCTGTGATTTTTTAAATACATTCCAACCATGATATTTTCAATTCCTGTAAGATTTCCAAAAAGTTCAAGATTTTGGAAAGTCCTTGCTATACCCATTTCTGCTCTTTTGTGTGGTGGGATTTTTTTGATTGAATTATTTTTAAAAATAATATCTCCATTGTCCATCTTTTCAAGCCCGCTTATTATGTTCATTAGCGTGGTTTTTCCAGCACCATTTGGACCAATAAGAGCATGAATTGAACCTTCCTTTACAGAAAAATTAATATCCTTAAGTGCTTTAATACCCCCAAAACTTTTTGAGATATTTTTTATTTCAAGTATCATTTCAAAATCTTTCTCTTAAATGACTCAATTATTAAGGGTACAATACCTTTTCTCATAAATAAAAGAGAGAGGGTTAAAATCATTCCATAAACAAGAATGTCAAATTCTTTGAAGCCTCTGAGGACTTCAGGCAGAAGAGTAATAATTAGAGCGCCTGCAATTCCTCCCCATATGTTTGATATTCCTCCAATTACAACCATCATAAGAATCAAAACTGAATAAAAAAGTGAAAATCCACTGGGGCTAAGAAAAGTAACGTAATGGGCATATAAAGCTCCTGCAAAAGATGCATAAACAGCGCTCAGAACAAATACCTTTATCTTAAGTTTTATAATATTGATTCCTACTGTTAATGATGCAATTTCACTGTCATGCATTGCTCTCAATGCCTTTCCTGTCATTGAGTTAGTAAGATTTAATGAAAAAATCATCATGACAACAATACATAACCAGATAATATAAAAATACTCTACTGTTGAACTTAGTGTATAACCAAAAATACTTAAAGGTGGAATATCACCAAAGCCTGACGGTCCTCCTGGTCCCCATTCATTTAGAATTATATGAATTATCTCACCAAAACCGAGAGTTGCTACTGCAAGATAATGCCCTTTTAATCTTAAAGAGGGTATGGCAAGAATAACTGCGATAAGAGAGGCTATAATTATTGCAATAAGCATACTCATTAAGACAGGTAAGCCATAATTTAAGCTTAAAATAGCAGATACATAAGCTCCTATTCCATAAAAGCCTGCCTGTCCAAGAGATATCTGTCCTGCATATCCCATAAGTATTGTTAAACCTATTGCAACGATCGCATTAATTCCAGTAAAAATTCCTATTGTAAGGATGTAATTATCAGTGGTTAACTGAGGAAAAAGAATAACTAAAATGGCAAGTACAATAATTGCTATTGCATTTCCTTTGTCCATATTAAAACTTTCTTAATCTAACGATTTCAGTTTTGCCAAAAATTCCTGCAGGTCTAACAAAAAGAATAAAAAGCAGGATAAGAAGTGCTACAGCATCTTTAAATCCTGAATGAATGTATCCTGCTGTAAGAGATTCAAGTATTCCAAGAGTAAAACCACCTGCAACTGCACCTCTACTGCGTCCAAGTCCGCCCATTATGGCTGCACAGAATCCTTTTACTGAAAGCATTGCTCCCTTATCATACTCCATAAGGGATATAGGTGTTATGGCTATTCCTCCAATTGCTCCTATTATAGCACTAATTATAAAGGAAAGCATGACTATATTTGATACATCTATTCCCATAAGTCTGGCAGCTTTAATATCAATAGAGCATGCTCTCATAGCCCTTCCTGTCATTGTTTTATTAAAAAACAAGTAAAGCAAAACAATGCATAAGCATGTAATTCCTATAATCCAAAGAGTTTGCTGAGTTATAACTGCACCATAAAAGTTTATAGGTTCTCCCTCTGTAAAAGGCGGATATGTATAGGGGTCTTTTCCAAATTTAAACATAAGAATTCCTCTAATTAAAATTGATATAGCTATGGTTACCATAATCATCAGAAGGAGATCACCTTTTTTAAGGAGAGGCTTAATTGTAAGCCTCTCCATTAGCAGTCCTGTAACAGCTGCAATAAGGAGGGTTAAAGAAAAGGAAACTGCAAAAGGTAGTTGCATACTTTCCATGAAAAACCACATCATAAGTCCGCCTATAACTACGAACTCTCCCTGAGCAAGATTGATTATTGAAGTGGAGTTATAGACAATATTGAAACCTATCCCAACAAGTGCATAAACAGATCCCGTTGTTAGTCCTGAAAAGAGAAACTGAAGCAGCAAAGTCATGTTTTATTTCAAAATCTCCCAATCTCCATTTTTAACTATCACCATTTCAAAGGCTGTCATATCAAGCCCGCAATGGTCCTCTGGAGACATATTGAAAATGCCTCCTGTGCCTGGCCATTTTTTAATTTTTGTTTCAATGTAGTCTCTTATTTTTTTCTTATCTGGACCAACTTTTTTCAACGCCTCTACAATAATCATTAAAGCATCATAGGCATGTCCACCAAAAGTGCCAGGTTCACTTTTATATCTTGCCTCATAGTCTGTTACATATTTTTTCAGAAGAGCTTTCTGAGGATGTTTATCTGGAAGCTTATTCCATACAACAAGCCTTCCAAGAGGTGCTATAACGCCCTCTGCGGCCTTTCCTGCAAGCTCAAGATTTTTCTTACTACCCCATCCATGACTCTGATAAAGAGGAATTCCCATTTTCAAAGCATGCCAATTCTTAGTTACTATTACCTGTCCAGGACCAACAGACCAGTTGATAACTGCTTGAGCACCAGCAGATTTAATTTTCACAAGCTGGGTTGTCATGTCTGTATCTTTTGGACCGTATCTCTCATCAGTAACTATAGAAATTCCAAATTTGGGAGCCATTTCAAGAAGTGCTTTTCTGCCAGCATCACCAAAACCTGTTGTGATGGTTAATATTCCAACTTTTTTAATACCATTTTTTTTCATATAAGTATAAATTGCCTCAACAGCACTTGTGTCATACTGTGCTGTTTTAAATATCCAGTATCTTTCTTTTGCTGGTTGTGTTATATTCGCACCTGCAGCAACGGATATAAGAGGTGTTTGTGCTTGCGTCATAATAGGCACTAAAGCCATTGACTCTCCTGTTGTGGAAGGACCAATTATTGCTAAAACTTTATCCTTCTCAAGAAGTTTTTTTGCTGAAAGCACAGCCTGAGTTTCGTCACTCTTTGAATCTTCAATTATTACTTGAAGGGGATGCCCATTAATACCTCCTGCTTTGTTGATCTGTTCAACAAGCATAAGAACAGTATTTTTTTCGGGCTCACCAAGAAAAGAAGCAGGTCCTGTTACAGAAAAAATTGCACCAATTTTGTAAGGCTCTTTACTGTAGGAAGTTGTGAAGCTAAAAATGATAAAAGTTACAAGGGTTAAAAAAAATACAAAAAAACTGCTCATGCGTTTCATAATACCCTCCTGATTATTAATTTTTTTCTTAATTCCTCCAATTCCTCTTTTGTAAGAGGTCTAAACTGACCAGGTTTAATCTCTCCCAATCTAACACCGTCAATGGCAATTCTTATGAGTTTTATCACAGAATGTCCAACCCTCTCAAGCATTTTTCTAATCTGTCTTTTTCTTCCTTCATGAAGGGTTATTCTTATCCATGAATTTGCCTTAAGGGTTTTTACAAGATGAACACTTACAGGCACAGCAAGTTTGCCATCTATTTTTATTCCCTTTCTAAGCCTTTCTATAGTCTCCTTCTCTACAATGCCATCTACTTTTACCATGTAGGTTTTGTCTATTTTTGAACTTGGATGCATAACTTTGTAGGCAAACTCTCCGTCATTTGTAAGAAAAAGCAATCCTTCAGAGTCAAAATCAAGTCTTCCAACAGGATAAACTCTGAATTTTATTCCCCTTATAAAGTCTTTTACTGTGGGTCTTCCTTGAGGATCTAACAAAGAGGTGATCACTTTTCTTGGTTTGTAAAAGGCATAATAAACTTTTGGTTCAGGTTTAACAAGCAACTTTCCATCTACTTTAATATAATCTTTTTCAGGATCTGCCTTCTGTCCTATTACTGCAATCTGACCGTTTACAGTTACTCGTCCTTCTTTGATTAACTCCTCAGCATGTCTTCTTGATGCAATACCATAATCAGATAGTATTTTTTGTAGTCTTTCAAGCATTTTTAATCCATAATCTCTATGTATGCTTTTTGACGAAGTCCTCTTATCCAGAGCTTGTAGTCTTTTTTGAATTTTTCATCTTCTAAAAGGGTTTTTACATAATTTACAAGCTGGGCAGAGCCTTTTTTAAAACAGACTCCATCAAGCCTAAAAATAAAAATACCATGTTCGGTCATCATAGGTTCACTTACCTGACCTATATTCATTTTTGAAAATAGATTTGATAACTCAGAGGCAATTTCTTTCTTTTTAAGAAGGCCAATACTCCCTCCTGTCTTTGCTGTTACATCCTCACTCATCTGAGATGCGACTTTACTGAAAGACTCACCTTGAATGAGTCTTTTTAAAACTTCATTTATTTTTGCTTTTAATTCTTCTTGATTTTCTCTTTTTTTCAAAAATATTTGACTCACATAGTATCCATCATCATCGCATGAAAGCTCTGGATGAGTTGCAATATAATTATTTATCTCAGCATCAGTAATAATAATTTTGCTTTTTACTAATAAATTTAATGCTCTGCCGATTATTATCTGTTCTTTAAGCATTTTTTTATAATCATTAATGCTAATACCTTCTTTTCTAATGGTCTCATGGAAAGTTTGATCCGTAAGAGCATATTTTTTCTTTATGTCATTTATTGCTTCTTCTATCTCAGAGTCTGTAACAAAAATTCCATATTTTTCAGCTTCATCAATTTGAAGTTTTGTTTCAATCAATCTCTCAAGAAACTCCTCTTCATGAGCTTTAAAGTATTTAAATTTTTCATCTGGATTTAATGTTTTAATCTCATCCTTTGCAATAAACTCCATATATTTGTATAATTCGCTCCATGTTATTACATCTTTATTTACAACTGCTATAACTCGATCAATGAAAAATTTGTTTTCTTCTGCATAAACTTTGAAGGCTGAGTTGGAAATTGTCCATAGCAAAAAGATAAATGATAAAGAAAAAATAAGTTGGATTGAGCGATTTAAATATTTTATGAGCGAAGGATAGCGATTTTTTTCTTGTCTCATATCTATCTCCTTTAACATATTCTTGGCAGTTGCTCTCCAGGAAGCATATCCACTACTCTTGTGCCTCCTATTGAGGTTTTAAGTAACAGTTTACTTCCTTCACCAGTAACCTCTCCAATTATAGCAGATTCCTCACCAAAAGGATGAGACTTCATTAAAGAGAGAATTTCCTCTGCAACAGCATTTTTAACAATAGCAACGAAAATTCCCTCATTTGCCACATAAAGAGGATCAATACCAAGAAGTTCACAGGCACCCTTTACTGTATTATGTAAAGGTATAGCATTTTCATATATCAAAATATCCTTTCCTCCTTCTAAGGCAAGTTCTTTAAGAGTTGTTGCTATTCCTCCCCTTGTTGGGTCTCTCATCACTTTAATAAAAGCCGAAAATTGTTTTAGTATTTCACCAATTAATCCATTTAAAGCTCTTGTGTCACTTAGTACAGGTGGCTCAAAGGTAAATCCATTTCTCTCGCTCATAACAGCAATACCATGATTCGCTATAGAACCACTTATTATAATTTTATCGCCAATTTCTATTTTTGAGGGAGAAAGTTCAACTCCATCAGGGACAATTCCTATACCAGAGGTATTGATAAAAATACCATCTCCCTTTCCTTTATCAACAACTTTTGTATCTCCTGCAACTATTTTTATCCCAGCCTTTTTTGCTGAATATGAAATACTCCTAAGCACTCTTTCAAAATCAGACATTGGAAAACCTTCTTCAAGAATAAATCCAACAGTAAGATAAAGCGGTAATGCACCTACAACTGCCAAATCATTTACTGTTCCATTTATTGCAAGTTCTCCAATGTCTCCACCAGGGAAAAATATTGGTGAAACAGTATAGGAATCAGTTGTTATCGCAACTTTTCCAGAATGATTTAAAGATACTATAGCAGAATCCATAAGAGATGGAAGTTCAAAAACAGGAGCTATGTATTTTTTTATAAGCTCATGCATTAATTTACCACCACTTCCGTGACCAAGAAGAATTCTATCCATCCTGTACCTCCATTTTTATTTCTTCTGGCTCACTTTCTTTTAAAGGACCTTGTGTTGTAATTTTATAATAAACAGGCGGTCTTAAGTTACTAATATTATACTCAGCATCAAAGAATAAAGGAATCATTGTTTCACCAATAAGCTTAAAATTCTGTTCATCTGTCCGTTTTCTATATATTTTATAATCTTTAATCCATCTTTCAGGAACTTCTTTCCATGAAATATAAACTCCATGTTCATTGATTGACCAAAAAACTTCTGCGGGTTTTGATGGAATAAAAGAACTTATAGGAACTCTTATCTCTGTTCCCTTGTTTTCCATGTATGTTGATTCAGAAGATACACAGGCTGTTATGATATAGATTATTTCTTGCTTAGAAGCATTTGTAAATGAGCTTATAGTTTGAAAAATAAGTCCATCCAAGAAGGAATTTTTATCTGTTGAGCCAATTTTAACTCTCTCATTTTTTTGATTTATTCGGTATATGTTATAAACAAATGAATTCTGAGTATTCCATGATAGCAATACTCCTTCAGAAGTGATTTTATAATTAATATTTTCCAATTCAGATAATCTTTGAGGAGTAATCTCTGATTCAGCAGGTTTACTGTAAATGCCTTTTGGACTTATTGCAAAGATGCGGTATTTGTAGGTTTCTCCAAAGATAATATCAGTGTCTTCTAATGATGTGGTATTTTTATCATAATATCCAAGAGTCTTTCTTTGTCCTTTAGTTTCTCTTTCTATAAGAAAACTCTCTATTTTTGTTTTTGCCTTTTCAGGATATCTCCAGATAATTAAAATTTTATCATAAGTTGCTGTTAAGTTCATTTTTTCCACAGGTTCGGGTTGAAGATAGTCTTCAAGAGTTGGATCAGCTTTTCTGCCACAACTTAATAGAAGAAATACTAATGAGATTAGAAGGCAAATGAATACCCTGTTGAATGATTTAGATATTTTAGGGTAATTTTTAGTGAGGCAAATCATGTTTATTCCTTTAATATTTTTCTGAGCAATTTTATCTGTTCTTTTACACTCTCTTTAGAAGTACTTCCATAGGAGCATTTTACCTCAATTGAACCTTCAGGATTTAATATTTCATAAACATCCTTTTCAATTTTATCTGAAAACTTTTTAAGCTCATCTATACTTAGCTCTGAAAGATTCTTTCTTTTTTCAATGCAGTAACGCACTATTTTACCTGCTATTTCATGAGCATTTCTGAAAGGTATACCCTTTTTAACAAGATACTCAGCAAGATCTGTGGCAGTAAGATAGCCAGTTTTACAGGAGTCCTTCATTCTTTCTCTGTTAAACTTAATCTCTGAAAGCATTTCATTTATAATTTTAAGGCTCATGCTTACTGTATCAATTGTGTCAAAAACAGGCTCTTTATCTTCCTGCATATCCCTGTTATAGGTAAGCGGAAGACCTTTCATTGTTGTAAGAAAACCAATGAGATGTCCATATATTCTTCCGGTTTTGCCTCTTATTAACTCTGTAGCATCTGGATTTTTTTTCTGAGGCATCATGCTTGAGCCAGTTGAAAATCTGTCAGATATTTCAATAAATTTGAATTCATCAGTAGCCCAGAGAATAATTTCCTCAGCAATTCTGCTAAGATGCATCATGAGCATAGAACCGCAATAAAGCACATCACATACAAAGTCTCTGTCAGAAACAGCATCCATGCTGTTTGGAATTACATCATCAAAACCCAATTCCTTTGCAGTGAAATGTCTGTCAATAGAAAGACTACTTCCTGCTAAGGCACAGGCACCAAGAGGACACTGATTTATTCTTTTTAAAGCCTCTTTAAGTCTCTGTCTATCTCTTTCAAACATCCATGCATAGGCAAGAAGATGATGGGAAAGAAGTACAGGCTGTGCTTTTTGAAGATGAGTATAACCAGGCATTATTGTATCAATATGTTTTTCTGCCAAGAAGATAAATGTTTTTTCAAGCTCTGTGAGTTGCCAGATAAGTCTATGAATTTGTTTTCTTAAATAAAGCCTTAAGTCAGTGGCAACCTGGTCATTTCTTGAACGAGCAGTGTGTATTTTTGCTCCTGCAGAGCCAATCTTTTCAATAAGAGCTCTTTCAATGTTCATGTGAACATCTTCAAGCTCCTCTTTAAATTGAAATTTTCCTTCTTTTATCTCTTTTTCAATCTCTTCAAGCCCTTGAAGAATTTGCTTTAGTTCATTTTCATCAATAATTCCCAGCTTCTTTAGCATTTGGGCATGGGCTCTACTTCCTTCAATGTCTTCCTGCCATAGTCTTCTGTCAAATGATATGGACTGTGAAAACTCTTCAAGTGTCTTAGCTGTCTTTTTTTTAAACCTTCCACCCCAAGGTTTTTTCATTTTTGTCTATCCCTTTTAAACAGAAGCATTATGAGGCTATATAAAGCATCTGTGTATTTCACTCCTCTGCCTTTGCCTGTCTTTCTTTCTGTCTTTGCTCAATTATTTTTTGAGCAATATGAGATGGTACTTCCTCATAATGGGAAAACTCCATAGAATATATTCCTCTTCCAGAGGTCATGCTGTGAAGCTGGTTTGCATATGTAAGCATCTCAGCCATAGGAACAAGCGCAATTATTTTCTGATTTCCTCCTGACTGTGGCTCAACTCCCTGAACCTTTCCTCTGCGGGAATTTAGGTCTCCAATTACTGTTCCTAAGGTTTCATCAGGTACTATTATTTCTGTCTTCATAATTGGCTCAAGTAAAACAGGTTTTGCCTCCATAAAGGCCTTTTTAAGAGCAAGAGCACCTGCAATTTTAAACGCCATTTCAGAAGAATCCACAGGATGATAGGAGCCATCATATAGTGTAACTTTCAAGTCTATGATTGGATAGTATGCTAAAATTCCTTCCTTCATTGTCTCAATTATTCCTTTTTCAACTGCTGGACGATATTGTTGAGGAATAACTCCACCTACGATTTTGTCAACGAACTCATAGCCACCACCCCTTGGTAATGGCTCTATCTGAATCCAGCAGTCTCCATACTGTCCTCTTCCACCAGACTGCTTTTTATACTTACCCTGAGCACTTGCAGTTGCTCTTATTGTTTCTCTGTAAGGAACTTTCGGTGCCATAAGATTGACTTCAACTCCAAATTTTCTCTTGAGTTTCTCAAGGGCAACCTCTATATGAACCTGTCCCATACCACTGAGAATCATGTCCTTTGACTCCTCATCCCTAGAGAATTTAAGGGTTGGATCTTCTTCAAGAAGCTTATGAAGTCCTGCACTAACTTTTTCCTCATCACCCCTTGTTTTTGGTGCAATGGCATAGGATATTATAGGTTCTGAGAATCTCACTTCTGGTAATAAAATTGGTGCATTTTCATCACAAAGAGTGTGTCCTGTAATCGTGTCTTTAAGTTTTACTGTTGCTACAATCTCTCCAGGACCTGCTTTTCCACAGGGAATCTGCGATTTTCCGAGAATATAATAAATTTGTCCGATTCTTTCCTTGATGTCGGTGTTTGGATTTAATACATTAGTGTCAGCCTTAAAAACTCCTGAGAAAATTCTAATATAGGAGATTTTTCCTGCAAAGGGATCAATAGTTGTCTTAAAAACATAGGCTGAAAGAGGCTCTCCTTCAGAGGGTTGTCTTATTAGTTCTTTTCCATCCTTAGGATTTATCCCCTTTATCGGATAAATATTAGCTCTCTCTTTCGGATCTGGCAGTGCAAGGATTATGCTGTCAAGCAAAGCTTCTATGCCAATTCCCAAAAGTGCTGAGCCAGCAAGTACAGGGATGAATCTACGAGCAATTGATGCATCATGAAGTCCTCGTCTTAACTCCTCTTCTGTTAATTCTCCTCCTTCAAGGTATTTTTCAAGAAGGCTATCATCAAGCTCAGCAATTTTTTCTACGAATTTTTTCCTGTATTCATCAACTTTGCTCATTAATTCTGATGGTATAGATGTTTCTTTTACAGACTTACCATCCTGTATAAATGCTTTAAGTGATATTAAATCAACAATTCCCTGAAGTCCAGGACCTTCTCCTATAGGTAGAGTAAGAGGAATGGCCTCCTGTCCGAAAACCTTTTCAATCTCTGCAACTGCTCTGTCAAAGGATGCATTTTCTTTATCAAGTTTGTTTACGAAAACTACTCTTGGAAGGTCATAGTCATCGCAGTATTTCCATATTCTTTCAGTTTCAGCCTTAACTCCTGATATGGCACTTACTATTACCACTGCACCATCAACGACTCTAAGGGCATTCTTTGTATCTTCAAGAAAATTAACAAAACCTGGAGTATCTATAATGTTAATTCTGTAATCCTTATAATCGCAGTATGCAACTTTGCAGCTAAGAGTCATGTTTCTTGCAAGCTCTTCAGGTTCATAGTCAATTACTTTACCTGTAGTTTCACCAGTAGTTACTCTGTCAATCTGCCCTGTTTTAAAAAGTATCTGTTCTGCAAGCTTGGTATTTCCTGCACCTGCATGGGCTACAATTGCGATGTTTCTGATTTTTGTGATGTCTCTACTCATACCTTCCTCCTCTATTTCTTCTATTCAATATTTTGTTTAGTCTTACTCTCCAAAAACTCTCCTGTAAATGTGGTTAATATTTCTTGTGTAATAGTTTAGCTCAAAGATGCTTTTTATTTCATCTTCAGTAAGATGCCTTTTTATTTCTTCATCTGAAAGAAGCAAATCCATAAAGGGTTTACCTTCTTTCCAGCTTTTCATAGCATTACTCTGAACAAGGCTGTATGCTTGCTCACGGGTAAGCCCCTTATCAACCAAAGCAAGCAAAACCCTCTGAGAGTTGTAAAGTCCGTAGCTAAGCTCAATGTTTTTAAGCATTCTTTCAGGATAGACTCTCAAGTCTTTTATTATTCCATAAAGCCTGTTTAACATATAATCAACGAGAATGCAGTTGTCGGGAATTATAACTCTCTCAACAGATGAATGGGATATGTCTCTGTCATGCCATAAAGCTATGTTTTCATAGGCTGCAAAGGCATTACTTCTGACAAGTCTTGCAAGTCCGCTTAGATTTTCACAACCAACAGGGTTTCTTTTATGGGGCATTGCAGATGAGCCTTTCTGCCCTTCTGTAAATGGTTCTTCTGCCTCTAAAACCTCTGTTCTCTGAAG
>FMJZ01063939.1_pt1 | contig 13839 bp, 12 predicted proteins | sample 1987881 | NCBI WGS metagenome assembly FMJZ01 (sample SAMEA4378227, study PRJEB15110) | soil metagenome | biome: soil; feature: Field; material: Soil | place: India | collected 2015-03-11 | depth 0 m | reverse complement strand
TAATCGTAGCGCCAAGAAACTACGGCGCAAGAAGTTTACTTTACCTGAAAATATCCACAGAGCAATAGGTTTGTGCGAAATGTTGCCAGCGGGAGGAGGGTAGAGGAGGCAGATGGAAGGCTTTTTTGCCGCTCTGGTCAATCAGATATTCTGGCTGTTTCTGATTTACTCGTTTATCGCGCCACTGGTGCGCCAGCGAATGCTGGAGGCGGCGCGCCTGCAGGCTATCACCGCCTTGGAGAAAAAGCGGGGCACGCGCGTCATCGCCATGATACACCGGCAGGAGGCACTCGCGCTGTTCGGTATTCCGCTGTTCCGGTACATCAATATTGAAGACTCGGAAGAACTACTGCGCGCTATCCGAATGACCCATCCCGATATGCCCATTGACCTCATCCTGCACACGCCGGGCGGGCTGGTGCTGGCGAGCGAGCAGATTGCCCGCGCCTTGTGCAATCACCCTGCGAAGGTGACCGTGTTCGTGCCGCACTACGCCATGTCGGGCGGTACGCTGATTGCTCTTGCCGCCGACGAGATTGTGATGGACCCCCATGCGGTGCTGGGACCTGTTGACCCCCAGCTGGGCGACCTGCCCGCTGCGTCTGTTCTGCGCGCTGTGGAGATTAAACGCCCCGAGCGCGTGGAAGACCGCACGCTTATTCTGGCGGATGTCGCCCGTAAAGCCATCTGGCAGGTGCGCCGCTTGTTGGAAGAAATCCTCTCTGCCAAGATGGACCGGCAGAAGGCGCAAGAGCTTGCAGGACTGCTGAGCGAGGGAGTGTGGACACACGATTATCCCATCTGCGCCGAGGAGGCAAAAGCGCTGGGACTGCCTGTCAGCATCGATTTCCCGGAAGAAATCCATCGCCTGATGGCTCTGTACCCCCAGCCGGTGCAGCGTCGAGCCAGTGTGGACTACGTGCCCATTCCTTACGAACCCGATACCCGTCCACAACCAGCCCCTCGCCGCCGAACGCGCGGAGCACGCAAAGTATAATGGCGGCGCTACGCATTGCAGGGTAACCCAGCTGGCCGGACGAATCCCCTCTTAATAGACCGGAGAGGAGAGGGATACCGATGGCAACGCAAACAACCGAGAAGCTGGCTGTGGAGGGCGGTACTCCCGTACGGAACCGCCCCTGGCCCCAGTGGCCCGTTTTTGACGAGAGAGAGGAGCAGGCGATTCTGGAAGTGGTGCGCAGCGGCAAATGGTGGTCGGTAGAGGGCACGAAGGTGCGCGAGTTCGAGCAGGCGTTTGCTCGCTTTCAGGATGCCCAGTTTGCCGTATGTGTGACCAACGGCACCGCTGCGCTGGAGGTTGCCCTTCGTGCGGCGCACATCGGCTGTGGCGATGAGGTCATTGTACCTCCGTACACCTTTATTGCCACCGCTACCGCGGTGCTCTCCGTCGGGGCAACGCCGGTATTCGTGGATGTGGAAGAGGAGAGCCTGAACATTGACCCCACGAAGATCGAGGAGGCGATTACTCCGCGTACCCGCGCCATCATCCCGGTGCATATCGCGGGCTGCCCAGCCGATATGGACGGCGTGCTGGAGGTTGCCCGCAAGCATAACCTGCTGGTTATTGAGGACGCCGCGCAGGCACACGCCGCCGAATGGAAAGGGACCAAAGTGGGCGCAATTGGCGACATGGGCTGTTTCAGCTTTCAGGCGAGCAAGAACCTGAATGCCGGCGAAGGGGGCGCGGTAATTACCAACAATCCCCACTGGGCGGACCAGGTGTGGTCGGTGCACAATGTGGGCAGAGTGCGCGGGGGACGCTGGTACGAACACCATGTGCTGGGCAGCAACTTCCGCATGACCGAGTTTCAGGCGGCGATACTGCTGTGCCAGCTGCAGCGCCTGCCCGAACAGACCGAACGCCGGACCCAAAACGCCCAGAAGCTGACCGAGATGCTCAGCCAGATTCCCGGCATTCGCCCGCCACGTCCCGACCCGCGCGTCACACGCCATGCCTATCACCTGTATATCTTCCGCTATAACAGGGAGGCGTTCGGGGGGCGACCGCGCGAGGAGTTCCTGAAGGCACTGAACGCGGAGGGCATTCCCTGCTCTGCGGGCTATGTGCCGCTGTACAAAGAGCGTGTCTTCCTGAAACGTCCCGAATCTCACGACCTGTGCCAGCGCAGTGCCCTGAAGGACTACTCGAAGGTGCACTGTCCGGTATGCGAGCGCGCCTGCAACGAAGAGGCGGTGTGGCTGTACCAGAACATGCTTCTGGGGGACGAGCAGGATATGGCGGACATCGCCACGGCAATCGCCAAGATTCAGCGCGCCTTCACCCGATAAGAGTGTTCCTGAGCACTAAGAGAAGGCGCCCAAACTGCCGATAATCTGTATCGGAACCGTTCTGACGGGAGGAGAACGCGATGAATCACTGGCGATTATACGGGGCGATTTCGGTAGCAGCGGTTGCACTGTTTCTGGCGGGCTGTGGAGGCAGTATATTCCGAAGCACCAAGGTCATCAATGACCCTCTGACGCTCAGGGGGCGGTCGGCGTCGGTGGATGTGGGACTGACGGGCGACGCTCTGGCTTGTGAATTCACTGTAGACACGCCTGTCGACCCAGCAGACCCTGCGCAGGCGATGTTGTCCTACGACTTCGGCAACACCCTCATCGGCGACGCACCGCTACAGCCTTATGAGGGGATGGAGAGCCTGGACCTTAGTCAGAAAGTACGCATCCGCTTCCAATTCACCCCGAACACCAGTATGCCGAACGAATTCACTCTGCGCAATGTCAACCTGCGAATCTGGCTGAGACTCAAGGATACCGATGCGGAGGGCGCCTCCCGCAGTCTCACCCCAATTCAGATGTCTTACTCTGGCACGCTCACGCTGAAGCGGCAGGTAGATGGTTCCTACCAACCCGACGGTGACATGGCGTTCACGATCTCTATGAACAAACAGGAAGGCTGGAGCCTCTTGAACCTGCTTGCCTCGGGTGATGCAAACACAGCCGTTGTCGCGCTGTCTTTGCGTGCCGAAACCAGCTCCACCAATGTGCCACCTGGAGCTACCGCACGGCTGACGGTGGAGTTTGCGGAAGGTAGCGCGCGCGTCCTCTGGTAACACCGCTTTCTGCCTGAGTCTGGCGCATACCCTGGGGGCAGCCACAACCGGCTGCCCCCCGTGTTTCATCATGCCCACTCTTCCACCGGAGGCATCCTCTCCTGCAGGGGATACTGGCAAACCCGGCGAACAGGAAGGCGGACCACGTTTCCGTTTGTGAATGCAAGAGGGTACTGGAGGGTGACAGAGATGCCCGGTAAATCATTACAACGTCCTCCCAACCTGCTGTTTGTGCTGACCGATGACCAGGCGCAATGGGCAGTGGGGGCTTACGGCAACCCGGACATTCACACGCCGAACATGGACCGCCTCGCACGGGAGGGGATGCGCTTTACCCGCGCGATGACCTGTCCTGTTTGTTCCCCTTCACGAGGAATGATTTTGACGGGACGCTATCCGCACCAGATTGGTCTGGACGACTACATCGGGGACGAAAAGGATGGACTGACGCCGGGCGTGCCGACGCTGGCGGAAGTGTTCAAAGAGACGGGCTATGTGACCGCACTGTTTGGCAAGTGGCACCTGGGAATGCTCCCCGAGCATCATCCCAATCAGCGGGGCTTTGACCAATTCGTCGGTGGGCGAGGCGGCGGCTTCGCGAACCGAGACCCCAAGCTGGAGGTCAACGACAGGGTCCAGCAATTCTCGGGTTTCGCTATTGACATACTGACCGAGCACGCCGTGCAGTTCATGCGCCAGAACCGGGATAAGCCGTTTGCCCTGTTCTTCCACACTCGTGAACCCCATCTGCCCTATCTGCCTGTGCCAGAAGAGGCAGCCAAACCTTACGTGGGCAGGCGGCCCAAAGTGCCAAGGATGGAGGGTGTGCCCGAAGAACGGATGGAGCAGGAGTATCGTGCCTATTACACCGCTATCACCGCCGTAGACATCGCCCTGGGGAAACTGCTGAATGAGCTGGAAACGCTGGGGCTTGCCGACAACACGGTAGTAGTCTTCATGGGCGACAATGGCTACATGATCGGTCAACATGGACTGGAGACAAAAGGCAACGCCTGGCAGATTATACCGCAGGGCAGCACGGTCATCGGGACGCGCATCCTGGGCGACCCCGAACGGCGACGCCCCAACATGTATGACCTTTCCATTCTGGTACCGTTAATCATCCGATGGCCTGGTGTTGTGCCCGCTGGCTCGGTGTGCGACGAGCTGGTGGTATCAACGGACCTGTTTCCTACCTTCGTGCAGGTTCTCGGAGAGGGCAAGAGCCGATGGCATACTGAAGGGCAGAGCCTGTTACCTCTTCTGAAAGGCGAGAAGAGGGCATGGCGCGATACCGCCTTCCTGCTCTACGATATGCATCACGGCGCGGTTGCCCACATGCGAATGGCGCGCACAAACCGCTGGAAGCTGGTTCTGCACCTGCCAGAGGGAGGGCAGCACGAGCTGTATGACCTGCAAAACGACCCCGACGAAGAGCGTAACCTCTATGGCAACCCATCGGTGAGGACGGTACAGGAGGAGCTGACGAAGCGATTGAAACAGTGGCAGAAACAGGTGAAGGACCCGCTGGCTTAAGAGCATAAGAAGCAGAGGAGAGAGCATGCAATCCTCACACCGTTGTCAATTTGTCCCCAGGGCGTTGCTGGAGGGGGAGGGGAACCCACCTGCGCAGCTCCCTCCTGCCTTTCATGTCATGCTCAAGCCGCGCGGACCGCTGTGTAATCTGGACTGTACCTACTGCTTTTACCTGCGCAAGACCGAGCTCTACCAGAAGGGCGCTCGCTTCGCCATGTCGGAGGAGGTGCTGGACGCTTTCATCCGGCAGTACATTGAATCCCAGCAGGTGCCAGAGGTGCACTTTGGCTGGCAGGGCGGCGAGCCGACGTTGATGGGGGTGGAGTTCTTTCGCAGAGCCGTCGCCTTACAGCAAAAGTATCGCAAGCCCGGAATGCGCATCATCAACTCGTTCCAGACCAATGGGGTGCAGTTGAACGAAGAATGGTGCCGTTTTTTCAAGGAGCACGACTTTCTGGTTGGGCTGAGCATGGACGGACCGCGTAACCTGCACGACGCTTACCGGGTAGACGGAGGTGGCAAGCCCACTTTTGATAAGGTCTACCGGGCGTTGAAGCTGCTGCAGAAACACGGCGTCTCGTACAATATCCTGTGCGTGGTCAATCGTATCAACGCCGACCATCCGCTTCGGGTCTATCGTTTCTTCAAGAGCGAGGGCGTGGAGTTCATCCAGTTTATCCCTGCGGTGGAGCAGACCCCAGAGAAGGGCGGTATGACAGAGTGGACGGTGCGTCCTGAACAGTGGGGCAACTTCCTCTGTGCCGTTTTTGACGAATGGGTTCAGCGAGATGTGGGGCGCATCTTTGTACAGCAGTTCGAGGTCGCGCTGGAGGCATGGATGGGTTTTGAGCCCAGCTTATGCGTGCACGCCTCCACCTGCGGAAACTGTCTGGCAATGGAACACAACGGCGACCTGTTTTCCTGCGACCATTTCGTCTATCCTACCTACTACCTGGGCAACATCATGGAAACGCCGATGGCGCAGATGGTGGCTTCTCCGTTTCAGCGTCGGTTTGGGATGGATAAGCGCGATAGCCTGCCCCGCTACTGTCGCGAGTGCCCCGTACTGTTTGCCTGCAACGGTGGCTGTCCCAAGGACCGCTTTGCCACAACCTCCGACGGCGAGCAGGGGCTGAACTATCTGTGTGCTGGCTACAGACAGTTTTTCACGCATATCGCTCCGTTCATGCAGGTGATGGCACAGCTGTTGCAAAGCGGCAAACCTGCCTGGCTTATCATGGAGATGTTGCGTCCGCCCTTGACGAGTCGGCGTTTGTCTGATACCATGTAAGCGGTAATTGTACGAATCGCTACGAGACGAGTAGGGCGATTCGTGCCGAAACTTGAACCCAGAAGGAGGAGAACCATGGCGGTTAAAGTCGGTATCAACGGCTTCGGGCGTATCGGACGACTTGTCCTGCGCGCGATTCTGGCGAAGTACCCCAACGATATTGAAGTGGTTGCCATCAACGACATCGTCGATGCCCATACCAACGCTCACCTGCTGAAGTACGACACCAACTACGGAACCCTGGCGAACGAGGTAAAGGCAGACGACGAGAACATCTATGTGGACGGCAAAGCCATCCGCAGTTTCGCCATCAAAGACCCCGCGACCATCCCCTGGGGCGACCTGGGTGCGCAGATTGTGGTGGAAAGCACCGGCTTGTTCACCGACGCCGAAAAAGCCAAAGCCCACCTGCGCGACACCGTGAAGAAGGTCATTATCACCGCGCCAGCAAAGAACGAGGACGTGACCCTCGTCATGGGCGTCAACCATGAGGCGTATGATCCGGCGAAGCACCATATCGTCTCCAACGCCTCCTGCACCACGAACTGTCTGGCTCCGGTGATGCGCGTCCTGCAGGATAGCTTCGGCGTGGAGAAGGGCTTCATGACCACCGTGCACGCCTACACCAACGACCAGCGCGTGGCGGACCAGGCGCACAAAGACCTGCGACGTGCCCGCGCCGCGGCGATGAACATCATCCCCACCTCTACCGGAGCGGCAAAAGCCATTCACCTGGTTGTGCCCGAACTGAAGGGCAAGATGCATGGCATCGCCCTGCGCGTGCCGGTGGCAACCGTGTCGGTGGTTGACCTCGCGGTGCAGCTGAGCAAAGACGCCACCGAGACCGAGATTAACGACGCCCTGCGTGCCGCCGCGAACGGACCGATGAAAGGCATCCTGAAGGTGTGCGACGAGCCGCTGGTCTCCAACGACTTCAAGGGCGACGAGCACTCGTCCATCGTGGATGCGCAGTCCACGATGGTGCTGGGCGGCAACATGGCGAAGGTGCTCGCCTGGTACGACAACGAGTGGGCGTACTCGGTGCGCGTGGCTGACCTGATTACCTACATGGTGCAAAAGGGTCTGTAACCGCACTGGGCAAGGGGCGGGGCAACCCGCCCTTTTTGATGCTAAGCACAGGAGGTGTGCCGATGAACAAGAAGACGATTGAAGACATTGAGGTCAAGGGCAAGCGGGTGCTTGTCCGGGTGGACTTCAACGTGCCGCAGGACGAAACGGGCAGGATTACCGACGACCGCCGCATCCGCGCTGCCCTGCCGACGATTCAATACCTGATAGAACACGGCGCCAAAACCATCCTCGTTTCCCATCTGGGACGCCCCAAAGGCAAGCCCGAAGACAGGGAGAAGTTCACACTGAAGCCCGTTGCCGAGCGGCTGAGCGAACTGCTGGGCAAGCCTGTACCCCTCGCGCCTGACTGCGTAGGACCTGAAGTGGAGAAGATGGTGCAGGCGATGGGCGAGGGCGACGTTCTGCTTCTGGAGAACGTGCGCTTCCACCCTGAAGAGGAGAAAAACGACCCCGAGTTCGCCAGACAGCTTGCTTCGCTGGCGGAGGTGTACGTGAACGACGCCTTCGGCACGGCGCACCGGGCGCACGCCTCTACCGAAGGGGTGACCAAGTACCTGCCCGGCGTGGCGGGCTACCTGATGCAGAAGGAGATTGAGTATCTGGGCGGCGCGCTGGCTAACCCCAAACGCCCGTTCATCGCGGTGCTGGGCGGCGCGAAGGTGAAAGACAAAATCCCCGTGATCGAGAACCTGGTGAGCAAAGTGGACAGGCTTATCATCGGCGGGGGAATGGCGTACACCTTCCTGAAGGCGCAGGGCAAGGAGATTGGACAATCCCTGCTGGATGCCGAGTCCATCGATTTCTGCAGGGATATGCTGGCGAAAGCGGGCGACAAAATCCTTCTGCCGGTAGATGTGGTGGTCGCCGATGGCAACCCGTTTGAGAAGGGAGCCGACGCCGTGCAGACACAGGTGGTCTCGGTGGATGCTATTCCCGCCGACTGGCAGGGCGTGGACATCGGTCCCGAAACGCAGAAGCGGTTTGCCGAAGCGGTGAAAGGCGCCGGCACTGTGGTGTGGAACGGACCGATGGGCATCTTCGAGTTCGAGCGGTTCGCGGTGGGCACGCGCGCAATGGCTCAGGCTCTGGCGGAGTCGGGGGCGGTGACCATCGTCGGTGGTGGCGACTCGGCTGCGGCGGTGGAGCAGCTGGGCTTTGCGGAGAAGATGACGCATATCTCCACCGGCGGCGGCGCGTCCCTGGAGTTTCTGGAGGGCAGAGTATTGCCCGGCGTCGCTGCGTTGCAGGATAAGTAGTGGACGTGCTCCGATAGAAAGAGGAGGCGACCACAGGCGTGGTCGCCTCTGGTGCGTACTCACTATGCGTCACGGCGGCGCAGACGCAGGAATGCCTGTTCTTCCCCCCTGTTCTGTTCTTGCGGCTGGAGGTCACAGGCAACACCTGGCAGAACCTGCTCGAGCAGGTGACAGCCTCCTCTGGAGGCTTCGTGATGGGTAGCCCGAAAATTCGTTTTTTAGCACCCTGAGCCACACTGCCTCCTTTGTCACCCTGAGCATCAGCGAAGGGTTTCAAAGAGATGCTTCACTTCGTTCAGCGTGACAGAGAGGTCATTTAGAGCAACGATTAATTCACGCTACCTTGATTACCAGCGAATGGTCGCAAACCTCTTTTCAACAGGCTGTCAGCATGACAGAGAAAACACCCGATTGGTCATTTATTGGATATAATTAATCTGCTTCATATATCAGTCACCTCGTTTGGCTTGACATCGGGCAAAAGTGTGCTTATAATAGACTTTGGAGTTTGGCTACTCTTGCTGCGAAAACTCAACGTTCCCAACAGGAGGACAAGAGGCAGAGATGCATTTGACCACACGAGCGGGATGCAGGGGGTTCGGGCTACTTGCATCCGCGCTTTTCGTGATGTTCGCCGTTTCACGAGCGCATGCCGCCGAAGCCATTGAGCTTCCTCCCTTTGGTCCTGCCGAGCGGACGGTACTGTGGGTGGTGCTGCTGTTTGCATTGCTGGCAGTGGGCTTCGGGCTGTGGCTGCGCGCGTGGACGCTGAAACAGAGCCCGGGTAACGAGAAGATGCAGGAGGTCGGGCGTGCCATCCAGGACGGCGCGTATGCCTACCTGAAACGGCAGGCGAAGACGATGATCTGGTTCGTCCTGCTGATTACCATCGGGCTGTGGTTGCTGTATACCCCCGTCTACTCCGACAAGCCCATTCTGGCGGTAGGCGTGGCGATAGCCTTCTTCATGGGCGTTGCCGCCTCCTACTTTGCCGGCGTGGTGGGCATGGACATGGCGGTGAAGGGCAACATGCGCACCGCGAACCAGGCACTGACCACCTTCAAGGGCGCACTGGAGACCGCCTTCCGCGCGGGCGCGGTGTCGGGAATGGCGACGGTTGGACTCGGGCTGCTGGGCGCCATTACCATCTTCCTGCTGTTTAAGGAAGACGCCATGAAGGTGCTGGTGGGCTTCGGCTTTGGCGGAAGCCTTGCCGCGCTGTTCATGCGCGTGGGTGGCGGTATCTACACCAAAGCGGCGGACGTGGGGGCAGACCTTGTGGGTAAGGTAGAAGCCGGCATCCCCGAAGACGACCCGCGTAACCCCGCTACCATCGCCGATAACGTGGGCGATAACGTGGGCGACTGCGCCGGTATGGCGGCGGACGTGTTCGAGTCGTACGAGGTCACGCTGGTTGCCGCCATTATTCTGGGCGCAGCCACCGCCAGCGTGCTTACAGGTGCTGCGGTGCTGAAGCTGATTGTGTATGCCCTGCTGGTGCGTGCGGTGGGCGTGATTGCCTCCATCATCGGTGTGCTGGGCGTGCGCGGGGCAGACCGCGAGGACCTCGACCCCATGCGCCCCATCAACGTGGGCTTCAATATCTCGTGGTGGGTCGCGCTGGCGGGCTTCGCCATCGTGAGCTACTTCCTGATGAACGACATCGCGCTGAAGCCCGAGCTGGGCGGCAGGCAGGTGGAGTGGTGGCGATTCTTCCTCGCTAACGCAGCGGGACTGGTGATGGCGCTGTTGATCGAACGCCTCACCGAGTACTTCACCTCCACCGAGAAGAAGCCCGTTACCGAGATTGCCTATTCCTCCAAAACCGGTCCTGCCACGATGATTATCGAAGGCTTTGCGACCGGTCTGGAGAGCAGTGTGTGGGCGGTAGGCGCGATTGTTATCGCCCTGTTGACACCGCTGTTCATCTTCCCGCCAGCTGAGTTCGGCGGCGCGATACTCTCCTTCTACGGTATCGCCCTGACCGGTCTGGGGCTTCTGGCAACAACGGGTTTCATCCTCGCGATGGACACCTTCGGACCCATCTCCGACAACGCCAACGGTATCTTCGAGATGTCGGGCGCGTTGAAGGAGCAGAAGGTGGTGAAGGGGCAGCTGTCGGGCGACCGCATCGTGCACCGCCTGGACTCGGTGGGCAACACCACCAAGGCGCTGACCAAGGGCTTCGCTATCGCGACCGCAGTGGTGGCGGCGACCGCGCTGTTCCACTCGTTCGTGGAGGATGCGAAGCTGTATGACCCCGAACTGACGAACCGCGGACTGCAGCTGGGGCTTCCGCTGGACGTGCCCGAAATCTTCATCGGATTGCTGATCGGTGGAGCCGCGCCGTTCCTGTTCTCGGCGTTCTCCATCAAGGCGGTCGGGCGTGCGGCGTTCCAGCTGATTGAAGAGGTGCGCCGGCAGTTCCGCGAGCGTCCGGGCATCATGGCTGGCACGGAGAAGCCCGATTATGGACGCAGTGTGGCTATCGTCACCGCCGCGGCGCAGAAGGAACTGCTGGGGCCGGGCGTGCTGGCAATCGCTCTGCCGGTGCTGGTGGGGTTTGGCATGGGCTTCAGCGACCCCGTTAAGGGCGCGCAGGCGCTGGGCGGCTACCTCGCCGGAGCCATCCTCACCGGTCAGCTGATGGCGGTGTTGCTGGCGAACTCCGGCGGCGCCTGGGATAACGCCAAGAAGAAGATTGAAGACGGTCTGTTTGGCGGAAAGGGCACGGAGTATCACAAGGCGGGCGTTATCTGTGACACGGTTGGCGACCCGTTCAAGGATACCGCCGGTCCCGCGCTGAACCCGCTGATTAAGGTCATGAACCTGGTGGGCATCCTGATAGCGCCGGTGGTTATCCAGCCCATCGCCGCGGGCGCTCGCATCGCCATCGTGCTCGTGGCGCTGGCGGCACTGGCATTCGCCGTGTACTGGAGCAAGCGCGGCTCCATCGTGGACCAGGTGGAGCTGGCAACCACCTCCGCCGAACCTGTGCCCGCAGGCAAAGGCGACCAGTAGTATCCGAAACGCAAGAGGGCGAGCGGCTCTGCCGTTCGCCCTTTTTTGGTAGCGAACCCTCTATGGAACACTGGAGTCAGGATTTACAGCTGGTGGCTACTCGCCCAGATGTTGCCCAGTTTCAGCAGTGGCTGGCAACCTGTATGCTGTATGCGCAGACCGGGGTGATGCCTGCAGTACAGGTGTACCCCCACAACACTCGCCAGCCTCTCCTGCGCGGCATCATCTGGAAGGGAATGCAGGTGTGGGTGCCCGACCGTGCACTGGAGGAAATCCCGCCCTATCCGCTTGCCCTGCTGGCTCTGCGCAACTATATGGAGGCAAAAGCCCGCCAGAAACTGATATGGCGCTCTATCGCGCTGACCGCACTCATCCTATTCACCGTTCCCACCGTCATCTACGAAATGACCCGGAATCTGCCGGAAGAGTGGTCGCGCTGGCTTTTTCATCTGCTGGTGCTTCTGCCCATTCACTATGTGTGGTCGTGGATACAGCATATTGCCGCGCAGATAGACCGCCAGGTGGTGCAGGGAGTGGGACAGACAGATGCGTTTCTTCAGGGGATGGAGGCAGCGATAAAGATTGACCTGAAGGTGGGAGTAGCCGACAAAGAGATTACCAGTCAGATGGCGCGGCTGAACACCCTGCGCCGCGAGCTCGGCTACCCGGAGGTGGAGCGAGGGGACCTTTTTCCTTCTCCAGCGGAAGGAGATGGCGATGGCGAACATCTGCCGCCCGCTATCGATAAGGGCGAGTTCCTGCGCAGGCATCCCCCTGACGAATACAAAAAGGTGGATAGGATTGAGATTTAGCTCCCTGCAGGAACACAGCCTCCCGGCGGTGAACACTATACTGGAGGAGGAATAAACAGTCTGTATGCCACGTGTGAAACCGCCTGCCCTGCATCCCGGCGATACCATCGGAGTGGTGTCGCCCAGCAGTTATAAAGCCCTTGATGCACTGAAGCCGGGTATCGAGAAGATAGAACGGCGCGGTTACCGATTGGTTTTCGGGGAGCACGCTTTTGATCGGCGCGGCTATCTGGCTGGTGATGATCGCGACCGCGCGTCTGACCTCAACGCGATGTTTGCCCACGAGGATGTGAAGGCAATCCTTTGCACGCGCGGTGGCTACGGGGCGTCGCGCATTCTGGACTACCTGAACTGGGACACCATCCGCGCCAATCCGAAGCCGCTCATCGGCTACAGCGACATCACCACCCTGCACATGGCTTTCCTGCGGAATACCGAGATGGTGGTCTTCTACGCGCCCATGATTATCACCCTGGCGCGTGATGTCTCCGAACTGACCATCAACAACCTTTTTGACCTCCTCGAGAAGCCCGAGCCGCTGGGCACATACGATACCCGAGAGGGGAACGTACAGACGCTGGTGCCCGGCGTGGCTGAGGGCGAGCTGACGGGGGGATGCCTGTGTCTGGTGACCGCCACCTGCGGCACGCCAGAGCAGATAGACGCCCGGGGCAAGATTCTGGTGCTGGAAGACGTGGACGAAGCACCCTACGCGGTGGACCGAATGCTGACCCAGCTGAAACGTTGTGGCGTGCTGGACCAGGCAGAAGGTTTCGTGATTGGCGAAATCACCAATTGGGAGAAACACGCCGGCGACCTTTCGGAAACCCTCACCGTTGAACAAATCTGGCAGGACATCATCGTACCTCTCGGCAAGCCAGCAATTGTGGGGTTCCCATTTGGGCACGTCACCAATCCATTGACCCTGCCGCTAGGGGTACACGCCCGGCTGGACGCAACGGCTGGAACCCTGACCCTGCTTGAGCCGGCGGTATCCTGACCGACAAAACAAACAGCACCGGCATTGCCTGCCGTCGTGAGCAGACAGCAAAAAGTCGCCGGTGCTAACTACTCCCGGTCAAACAGTAACCGAATCACTGATTCTCGCTATTGCTGGCGGGGAATAGTCCGCGATTAGTAATGCCCGCAGCTGCTGCAACCGCCGGTTTCCTGTCCATCCTCGGTTGCAAAGGATTGTCCACAGCCACAGGAGCGAATGGCGTTGGGATTGTCGATTTTAAAGCCACCGCCCAGGCTATCTTCCACAAAATCCACTTCCGAACCGCTCATGTAGCCCAGGCTCAGCGGGTCAATCACAATTTTGACGCCGTGCGAGTCGAAAATCTGGTCGCCCTCATCGACCACGTCGTCGATTGCCATGCCATATTGCAAACCCGAACAGCCCCCGCCTGCCACAAACACGCGGAGCATGGCATCGCTCTTGCCCTGCGCTTCCATGATATTGCGAATCTCGGATGCTGCTCGTTCGGTCAGCGTAATCATCGTTCTTCCTCGCTCCTCCGTCTGGTGCATATGCTAATAGTATACCCGCATTTGCTATTATTGGTATGAGTATTCCGATTGTTTAGCATAAAAAATTATATTCGATTTTCCTGCAAAAAGCAAGAGGAGGGTTGGGAGAGGGGTCGGGTCTATAGTTTTTCTGGAGGGCGAGGCTCCCGCCGAGCCGTTGTCAACCTAACCCCCAGCCCCTTCCCTGCGAGGGAAGGGGAGTT
>FMJZ01020816.1_pt1 | contig 13841 bp, 13 predicted proteins | sample 1987881 | NCBI WGS metagenome assembly FMJZ01 (sample SAMEA4378227, study PRJEB15110) | soil metagenome | biome: soil; feature: Field; material: Soil | place: India | collected 2015-03-11 | depth 0 m | reverse complement strand
GTGTGGTTAGTAAAGTATCCTTCAAAAGTGCCACCAACGCTGACCTACCCTGAAATCCCCCTTGACCAGTTGTTGAGGGAGACGGCTGCCAAATATCCCTCAATGACAGCGACGATTTTTTACGGTGCAAAGATGACCTACCGAGAAATTGATGAGGGTGCTTCTGCTTTCGCTGGAGCACTTGCCCGGCTGGGAATTGAGCAAGGTGACCGAGTTGGGGTTTTGCTGCCCAATTCACCACCTTTCGTCATGACTTACCACGGCATCGTTCGCAGAGGTTGTATTGTGGTGCAAATGAACCCGCTGCTTTCTCCTCATGAACTTCGCAACGAGTTGAGGGACAGCGGTGCCGTTGCCCTTGTGACCACCGACCCGTTACTTGACAAAGCCGCAGAAGCCTGCTTTGAAACTCCTGTTCGACACGTTATCATTGCCGCACCAGCATCTTATGTTCCTCTATTGCTTCGCCCTATGGTCAAAGCGAAGACGCGTCCTAAAGGCGAAGTTCGCTTTCCAGAAGGTGTCAAAGTGTACAGTTTTGAAGCACTTTTGCGCGAAGGGCATAACCCCCCCAAGGTTGAATTTGACCCGAAAGAGCAGGTTGCTGTCTTCCAATACACAGGTGGGACAACGGGTTTGCCGAAAGCGGCTATGTTGACCCATTTCAATTTGGTGGCGAACACCTTGCAAACCGATGCTTGGACTTACGGGCTTGAAAAAGGCAACGAAGTTTTCCTTTGCGTGCTACCTTTCTTCCACTCCTATGGCATGACCGTTGGGATGAATCTCGCTATTGTCAAGGCATCCACGATGCTCCTTCTGCCGAAATTTGATCCCGTAGAAACGGCGAAGGCAATACGCCAGTATAAAGCGAGCCTCTTTCCAGGAGTGGCAAGCATGTATGCGGCGGTCGCCTACCACGCAGAGAAGGGTAAGGTTGACATTTCATCAGTGAAAGTTTGCGTCTCAGGTGGAGGACCGTTGCCAAGGGAAGTTCATGATAGGTTCGTCAAAGCAACAGGGGCAAAATTGGTTGAAGGTTACGGTTTGAGCGAAGCATCTCCGGTGACCCATTGTAACCCCATCTGGGAAGGTGAAAACCGCATTGGCTCAATCGGACTACCATTCCCAGACACCGATTGCAAAATCGTTGACCTTGAAACGGGCACAAGGGAATTGCCACCCGGAGAAGTCGGTGAGTTGGTCATCAAAGGTCCGCAAGTGATGAAGGGTTACTGGAACAAACCCGAAGAGACGGCACAAACTTTGAGAGAGGGATGGCTCTACACTGGTGACATTGCTTCAATGGACGAAGATGGCTATTTCCGAATCGTTGATCGCAAAAAAGAACTCGTCATTGTTGGAGGCTTCAATGTCTACCCCCGTGAAGTTGAAGAAGTGATCTACCAGCACCCTAAAATCCTTGAGGCTGCCGTCGTCGGTGTCAAACATCCTCTCAGGGGCGAAATGGTTAAAGCCTTCGTCGTGCTCAAAGAAGGCGAGCACGCAACGGAAACCGAATTGATTTCATTCTGCCGAGAACGACTGGCAGGTTACAAAGTCCCAAGGGAGATAACTTTTGTCAAGGAACTGCCAAAGACGCCTGCAGGTAAAGTCCTGAAATGGGTTTTGAAGCAGCAAGCAGAACAGTCACAGTGACGGGCTAAATTGCCGTTTTGAGCAAGTGGAGCATTTCGTCAACGCTGGTTGTGGCTACGCCAACTTTGCGGACGACCGCAGCCGCTGCAATTGTTGCCACCTTTGCTGCGTCCACGAAATCGCATCCAGCAATTAAACCGAGTGTCAAGGCAGCGAGGAAAGTGTCACCTGCACCAGCAACATCGTAAACTTGAACCCTCAACGCAGGCAGTTGAGTTAATTGTTCACCGTTGGCAAACAAAGCACAACCGTCACCGCCAAGCGTAATGACAAGCCCTTGCAACTCAAGTTGGCGCAAAAGTTGCTTGCCCGCGTCGGCAAAGGATGTAGCGCCATTGACAGAAGCCATCGCTTCACCTCGGTTGAGACTTAGGTAGTCAAACCCATTGAAGTTCTTGATGTTGACGGGTTTCGGTCCGGCAACGAGCAAAGTTTTCCCCTTCAACTCACGAAGCCCTGAAAGCAACCTTGCTGTAGCAACCCCTTTTGCGTAATCGGAAACGACGATAGCGTCGCACTCTCGTCCCAACTCACGTGCGATTCCTCGCAGGGATGCTTCCATGCTTCCGTTCAGTGCTGCTCTGCTTTCAACATCAACTCTGGCAACTTGTTGAGTTTGGGCGACGATACGGGTTTTGAGGGTTGTTGGTCGGTTGTGGTCAATCAAGACACCAGTGATGTCAATACCGTTTTCGCTCAAAATTTGCCTCAACTTTTCACCAACCCAATCGTTCCCAACGACACCGCAAATAACAACTTTTGCACCTAAAGCTAAAAGGTTCAGAGCCGTGTTTGCTGCACCGCCTGCACCGTAAGTTTTCCGCTCGCACAAAATCACTGGCACAGGTGCTTCAGGAGAAATCCTCTCAGCGACACCGATGATGTATTCGTCAAGCATCAAATCGCCGACAACCAAAACCCTTTTGCCTTTCCATTCGTTCGCCAATTTTTGCAATTGTTCTGGCTCAAGCATCTTGTCAACCCCTCGCATTCCTTTCCTGTGATTTCAACAGCGTCTGAGGGACATCATCGGTTGTGTCAGGCCTTGTTCCCAACAGTTGTCAGACTTTTGTTGTCCGTAAAAGGCAACGCTATCATGATTTTCGGTAGCGTCGGTGCTTGTCCCCGACGGTATTTCATCTACGACCCGCGAACTTTTCGCACCGCTTCCGACAATGTTTCCAGTTTCCGTTTTGCATCGGCACGAGGCAGAAATTCAAGTCCGCAATTGGGGCTAACATGTAATCGGTCAGCACCGACAATATTTGCAGCCCACTCAATTTGCCTTGCGAGTTCGTCAACGGGTTCGGGCTTAATGTTTCTGGCGTCAACTATGCCGAAACCGAGAACCTTGTCTTGCGGAAAATCACTTCGAACCAATTCAGCGTTTCGGTTTTCCTCGCCGCTACAAAAGTCAAGTCCGACAATCTTGACAGGAAGTTGCATCAGTGCGTCCCAAACCTTGCTGGCATCGGCGAAGAAAGTGTAAAGGGCGAGGTCGGCGCTGACACCCTCAACAACGAGCCTTATCGCCTCCGACCAAATTTGCTTATCTTCCGGATGGAACAAAATCGCAGGTTCGTTGAGTTGAATGAGTGTTGAGCCTGCTTTTGCCAGTCCTTTCACTTCCTCGTTCCAAATTGCAGCAACATCAAAAAGCATCTCTTCAAAACGCTCGTAGTGTCGGTTCAGGCAGAATTGGGCGAATGTGTATGGACCGGTCAGTACAGGCTTGACAGGAACTCCATTTGTCCATTGATTGGTTTTAAGCCAGTCGTTGAGCACGAGCGGTTCTTTCCTGACTAACTTTCCAACGACGATGGGCTGGCGGAAGTAGAAATTATTGTCAAACCAACGGAGCAAACCGCCCCGTTGTGTCCCGTCAAGTTTGCGGGCTAAATAACTCAGCGCATCGTCCCAACGGATCTGACCATCAGTGAGCAACTCAACACCCGCTTCAATTTGTTCGGCTATAACTTGCTGTGTAACTTCATCGTAAACTCCCTCAAGTTCTTCGTTGCTCAATTTCCCATCTTCCCAAACAGCAATTGCTCGCCTAAGGCGCTGATCTTGTTCGGAAATTTTCGGGTAGTTGTCTACGACCGTTATGACCACTCGGCATCCCTCCATCCTGATGAATTGTCAACAACAAAGTTTAGCACTCACGCAAGTTACCGATAGCCATGAGTGTCAATGGGAAAGTTTTGGAGTTGCAAGGGCTTCTCTGGTTGTAGTTTCGTGCTTCAAAAGACTTCATCGCTTCCTTGCGGAAGCACCTCCACCTTCGCCCCAAGAACTCAACCCACCTTCGTCCCAACTTCCTGATGTGGAGGTTTGTTGAGAAGGCTGAGGTGATGGTTTCGGCAATGAAGGAGCAGGTTTGGGAGATGGATCGTAGTATGGCGGTCGATAGTAGTAAGAAGGCAATGTCACAACGCAAACACTCTTTGCCCTTCTAACTGGCGGGAAGCTTTCAAATTCAATGACGATGGTGTAAGTTCCCGCAGGCAGCGGATGGAAAACGAAGGAACCTCGTTCGCCCAACTCCAAGGATGCTCCTGTCTCTTCAACTTTGACCTTAGCACCTTTGAAGGGCAGAAAGCCCACAGGGGGATGCGGGTTGTCGCTCACCAAGACATCGTCATCCAAAGTTCCGTCAGTTTCTTCAAAAGCGCCTTGACGAACATAAACGAAACCGCTCAATGTGTTCGGGTTGGAGCAACTAATGTCTTCTTGACCGCAACCGAACAACAAGAAACCGAAAGCGGCAGCGAAAGTTAATGTCATCCAAAGCCTCAAATGCATCTCAAATCACCCCCCTTTTGAACAAAGGGGAAAAGACTGCCGATCATTTCAATCTCTTCCGAGCATCTTGCAATCTTTCTTGGACTTTCGGCAAACTTGGGTCTAATTGCAAAGCCTTCTCATAGCAGTGAACTGCTTCGGCGAAATTGCCTCGTTTTGCATGCATGTCTCCCAAGTTGACCCAAGCGACGGCGTAATCGGGTTTGCGTCTAAGTGCCAACAAATATTGCTTCATTGCACCGTCGTAATCACCTTGCTGGCGGAGCAAATTTCCCAGATTGTTGTGAGCGTAAGCGGAAGCCAAATCATCAGTGTCAAGGTCTATTGCTTTCTGAAACGCATTCCTCGCTTCTGTCAAGCGCCCCATTGCTTGGTAAGCCAATCCCAAGTTGTTGTAAGCCATTGCCATCTCAGGTTCAAGTTTTAGAGCCCTCTCAAACAAAGCGATTGCCTCGCTGAATCGTTTCTGTTGAGCAAGGATCGTCCCTTTGCGCAAATAAGCGCGAGCGAACTTGGGGTCAGCACTTATCGCCGCATCGCATTGAGATAAAGCGGCATCCAATTTGCCTCGCTTCAAGTAAATCCCAGCCAAGTTGTAGTGGGCGAGGGGGAACCAGGAAGGTTGACAGCGAATTGCTTGTTCGTAGCAATGCTCCGCCTCCTGCAAGTTGCCCTTCCGTTCCCACGCAAGCCCCAAGTTAACCCATGCTTTGTAGAACCCAGAATCAATTTGCACCGCTTTAAGAAGTAACCTGATGGCTTCATCAACATCACCTTCAGGTCTTTCCTCTGCATCCCAAAAATGAGCGGCTTTTGAAAAAGCAACGAAAGCGTCAAAAGACTGAGTCGGGTCGCGGCGAATGGATTCTTTCAGTGAAGGCGTCAATTCAATTCCCATCCGAGACGATAAGCGTTCCGTTAATTCGTCAATGAGCACGAGCAAATCTTTTTGGCTGCCTGTGACGGTTTCCGTCGTAACTTCTCTCGGTTGGCGAAGCAAATGAGCAGTTATTGTCAAGTGCTCACCGTCAAAAGTGAATGTGCCGTAGACGACAAACTCGCATTTGAAACGAGAAGCGACAATGACAGCTTTCCGTTCCAAATCCGCTTCCGTAATTTGACTGATGAGGCGATAGACATAAGTTCTGGGGACGGGGTTGAGTGAGGGAGCGAGGTTAAATTGAGCCACCAGAGAGCCTGAAATCGCTTTTGGCAACCAAGCCCATTCTGTGGCCCATGCTTTACCTTCAAATGGAAGCACAGCGACTCTCTGGTGTGGTTGAGGGTAAATGAACCCTGTAGCTCCAAAGATCAGCAACAAAACAATGGTCGTCAATCGCACTTTGGTTCACCCATCACTAATTTTGATGCTTGCAAGTAAGTTTTTCACGGGCGCAAGGTCTTCCAACCTGCTCCTGTCAATAGCAACACGCTATTTGGCAACCTGCCCAGTTGATTCCACGCAGCCCAAGCAAGCGCCCCTGTCGGCTCCACCCAAAATCCCATTCCAGCCAATTCGTCAAAGGCGTTTAAAATGGCTGGTTCAGAAACTGCGGTGATGTCGCCGTTAGTTTCACGAACAGCGTTGATAATTTGATAGAGCCGAGGTGGGTTAGTGACAGCAACACCTTCCGCCACAGTTTTGTTCAACGGCAAGGTTAAGTTATGAGCGGCAGCGTAAATTGGGGCGCAAGCGAGGGCTTGCACGCCAATCAATCTCGGCATACCTTTGATGACTTTGGATGCAAACAGTTCTTGAAAGCCCAAATGAACTCCAAGCAACAAGTCACCGTTACCGACGGGAATGAAAACAGACCAACGATTGTCAATTTCCCATCCAAGTTGTTCCGCCAATTCGTAAGCGACTGTCTTCGTCCCTTGTAGGTAAAGTGGATGCCATGTATGGCTGGCGTAGTAAACTCCGGATTGGACTGCTTCCATAACCTGCTCCGCTGCTTCTTGACGGGTAGAGCAGAAAACTACATTAGCGCCGAACCGTCTTAAGGCTGCGACTTTCCCTTCAGAAGCGCCTTGAGGAACAAAAATGCTACAACGGATGTTAGCAAACTTCGTGTATGCGGAGAGAGCGACGCCTGCATTACCTGAAGAATCCTCTGCAACTTCATCAACTTCCCACGCTTTCAACCCTGTCACTAACACCGATGCGCCTCTGTCTTTGAAACTCCCAGTCGGGTTCAGAAATTCCAATTTGAGCCAAACCCTTCCATCTGTCAAGGGTATCAACGGGGTCATCCCTTCACCGAGCGATACAGGCTTCACCTCTTCAGGAAATCTCAACATAGCCTGATACCGCCAAATTGACCAATTTCGCTCTTTTATCGCCGATAGATCAAATTGAGCCGTAAGTTTCCACCTGAGCGGTGACCCACATTGACATTGCCACCGCTCGCGACTTAAAACCCATTGTCTTCCACACGCATCGCAAAGAAGTTCCATGAGCCTTATCACCCCAAAGAAAAGTAGCACCTGTTTGTGATGAAGGTCACATGGAATTCATTCAACCCACGCTACAATGTCAATGCAAGAGGGTGACTTAAATATGCGTAAAGGACAAACTTTGCTTGAGTTGGCGTTGGCTTTGGCTTTTCTGATGCTCATACTGGCAGGGTTGGTAGACTACGGTCGCCTTTATTCTGTGCGAATTGCCCTCATCAACGCAGCAAGGGAAGGGGCGTTTTTTGCTGCTTCTGACCCTGACAACCTACGAGGTGCGATGGATCGGGTAAAACAGGAAGCGATGACCGCAGGGATCGCGCTGAGCGATTCCGACATTTCCTTGCAAATCCCTACAGGTGAAAACCGAACGGGTCAACCCGTTAGCGTCACAATCCAAACCTCTGTTCCCACCATTTTCGCTCGGTTCATTGGTGTCTCAGCAATTCCAATTACGGTTCAAGCGACGGCTCCGATGATGAGGTGAATGAAATGAGAAGGGGACAGGCCTTGACAGAATTTGCTATCGGCGTAACGGTTGTTTTGGTCGTGCTAATCGGGGTGATGGAGTTGGGGCGATATCTGTTCACCGTCAACACCTTGCGCAATTCCGTCAGGGAAGGAGCGCGATACGCCATCGTTCGCCCACATGACGAAGCAGGCATTCAAAATAGGGTTCGTCAATCTGTAGCCGGAATTGACCCAGCAAGCCTCAATGTGCAAGTGAACTTCAACCCGCCAAATCGCGCCTCTGGCTCGGTTGTGACCGTAGCCGCAATTTACCAGTTCCAGTCGGTGCTTGGACTCTTCCAACGACCAATCATGGTCTCAGCAACGATGAGAGTGCCTTAACGAAATACTGTCAAGGAGGTGCTTGAAATGAAACGAGGGCAGGTTTTAATTCTCGTTGTGATTGGCCTAACAGTCTTACTTGCATTCGTCGGCTTGGCATTAGATAGCAGCCGTGTTTACCAGACGAGGAGATTGCTTCAAAATGCGGTAGATGCTGCTTCCGTTGCAGGGGCATTGGAGTTAGCGACGAATCGGACAAGATCCACACAAGCGTCAATTTGGGATAAGATCGCTCAATATCTTCAGGCGAACGGCGCAGAACCGACAAATGCCCGTGCATGGTTAATGAGAAATGATGTCCGAATAGTTGAAATCAGCCAAAGCACATCATCAGCCCCTCCACCGCCTGGTGTCAACAAAATTGAAGTTTTAGCGGTGAGGACAATCCCTATTTTGTTCGCTGGTTTCTTAGGACAATCACAAAGCGTTCTCAGTGCTCGTGCTTGCGCTTTGGTGGGCAACTTGCGGTCTTTAGCTCCAGGGAACAATGTCGTGCCTATCGCCGTCCATTACGAAGTTGTTCGCGATGCCCGTAAAGGTGATACCCTCATCCTTTGGGATGGATACCAAGTGACTGTTCGCCTGCCCAACAACTCTGAATTCAACTACGGCGATCCTGACAACCCATACTCAGGTTGGCTCAACTTGGCTTGGATTCACAACGAAGAGGAAAGACAAATTGGCTACCGGGAAATTGACCAATCCCACAGCCAAGCGAATGTCAACAACTGGATCATGAATGGCAATCCTTATCCGATCTTTACTGGCAGTCTTTCCATACCCCCCAACCCACCCGCAACCGATGGTGACTTCATCATGGGCGACCCTGGCATCCGCACGTCAGGGCTCCACACTTTGGAATCAAAAATCCAACAACTCATTGGGCAAGGTAAACGTCCGATTTTCTTCTTCATCGTATTTGACCGTTTCCTCAACCGAGACGGTATGCGCCGACTTTTTCCTTACCACTCGGGAGAAATCCCAGCATCTCATGGTGATTGTGATTTCCCCAACTCCCTTTACTTCCACGCAGTCGGATTCGTGGCGATTGAAGTTACAGAAGTGAGAACGAGAGGCTCTTCGTCAGGAAAGAAGTATGTCAGGGGTGTTTTCGTGAATTTTGTCAAGATCGGAGAAGTCGGAACCGGAAGCGGCTTCGTGGGCGACGAAGAAATGGCAAAAGCAGTCGCTTTGGTTGAATGAACGGGATCGCAAATGCTTTGTAGGTGGTATAGGTTCTCAGAACCGCTTAAGGAAAAAATTCGCCTTAGTCGGGCGGCTCCTTTCCTGAGCAGCCCCAAAAAACACGTGAAACAAAACGGCATGTCAGGGAACGAACCCCCGAACGATACAAAAAACATCTCAATCGGGGGCTGCTCTTCTGATCAGCCGAAAATTAAGGAGAGTTAGGCTCCTGCCGAACCTTAAGGCTTTCAAGGTAGCGCAATTATTTCGGCAGTTGGAGGTAATGACCGGCAGAAAGCGCGGAACTCTTCCAGAGACAGAAATTGCAATCTTTCAGGCAAACTTTCCCATCCACTTAGCAAGGGACCAGACATGAGCCATATCGCCCTTGTTCGGCTGAGGTTGATGGGGTCAGATATTATCTGCCTGAAGCGCAATTCTGCAAGTTTCTTTGCCCTCTCAAATTCCGAACCGTCAATCTTCCCTTGACTCAAATTCAACAAAAGTTGTTGCGCTCGTTGGCGGGCGAGTTTAAAATCTTCGGGAACTGTTGCAGCGTAAAGTGCCAGCTCTGATCCGACAATCGTCCACTGAACTTGAGCGACAGCGTGGTAAGCAACTGGCTTGTCTCCACGCAGCAATTGAAACCACTTTGCTCCTGTCCCACCACCGAGCAATTCACCAACCACCATCGCAATTACAGGGTCACCTTTCACCACCGTCCACCAAAGGGCATGGACTCTTTGTGAAAGTGGGAGTTTCAAAGTTTGCCGAAACTTGGAGCGAATCGTGGGAGTTGTAATGGGCAGGGTAGGGAATCTCCATGAGCGACTGACGGGGTCATAGTCCAAAAGAGGTAGGTCGTAACGCGACAGTCTTCTTAAAACCGCAGAAACATCGTCTAACCTGATGCGGCTTAACTGCTCGGGGTCAAGTGAAGCGATTTGCTCACCTATCGCAATTGTCCTCGCTTGCCATCTTAACCACTCCATAGGTTCTCGCTTCCACGCTTGAATTTGTCGGGAAGAAAGAGATCTTGCTTGCCTAACGATCATTGGGTCCCAGTTCGTCTGTCGCCAAACTTGAAGGAGACGAGTTCTCAAATCATTTTCACTTTCCTCACCAGTCATGAAATCAACCCCAAACCCTCCAATCGTCCACCAAGGATAACCAACCCCTTCCTTTGCAACTTGCAACTGCCAACCATGAGCAAGCACCAACTGTAAAGGCAAAGGTATCCCTGATGATGGGACTGCGAGGGTCAAGACGGTAAATCGCACGGGAGGTGAAGAGACCGAAGCAGAAACCCAAGTAAAAATCATCAAGGTTACAACGATGAAGATAAGCGTTCTTCCCAGTTGCTCTTGACATTTCCCTTTCACTTCTCATCCTTCCCTTCCGCCCGAATTTCCAGCACTTCTCCTTTTCGGATGCCTATCTGTTCAGCAGCGTTGCCTTGATTGACAGCAACCTCAAGGAGACCGTAACTGTTGAAAAGCAGCAGAGGTTTGCCAGTAGGGACTTCTGCGTAACTTGAGTTTAGTGATTTGAAGCGAACGCCACCGATTGTTGCCGTCCAAGCCCTCTGTCCAGACATCCACTTGACAAAATCTTCGTAGCGAAGGTCCGTTATGGCGTTTCCGAACCGATCTATGTAAATGACTTTCGCTTGAATTGTTCGTTCGCTTAACTCCGCTTTTAGAGGTGGCAATTTGACAAGTTTACTAACTTCCAAGTCGGGACCGAATTCTTCAAGTGGGACACCCTTTGCGATATGAGCAGATACTGGGGCGAAAATGTCACGCCCGTGAAAGGTTTGGCTAACGGAGGGCAAAAAGTAAGCTCGATTTCGCAGTTCAACGCACTCGACAATTTCGCTCTCGCTGACAGCCCACCAAAGTAAACCATTGTCTGGACCGACGAAAAAGTGCTCTCGGGTTTGAATGGCGATTGCCCGCCGAGCTGTTCCAACCCCTGGGTCAACGACGGCGCAAAACACCGTCCCTTTGGGAAAGAACTTGAACGCTCCCCACAATGCCAACGCACCTGCAGTTACATCCTGAGGTGGAATTTCGTGAGTTAAGTCGACGATTTGAGCATCAGGGCAAATGCTCCAGATCACGCCTTTCATCACGCCGACATAAATGTCCTGAGTACCAAAATCCGTGAGCAGTGCAATGATTTTCATGTCACTTTCTCACCTTCCCATTACTCTAAAAGTGTGGCGCATGAAAGGAGGTTGAAAACCTGATGAAGGAATTGATTGCACTGCTCGTTTTCCTTGCCGTTTGGATATTCCTGCAAGCCTATTTGCTGCCGAAACTTGGGGTTCCAACCTGAATGAGCAACTTTTGCGCGACGGGTTCGCGCAAAGGCGAGTCAAATCAAAAACTGAATGACGAAATGTCAGACAAGGACTAAAGATTCAGGCGGCTGCGGACCGAAATTTTGCGGAATTCATCCCACTTGACAGCCTTTGGGCTGCAGGGCTTTGCTTTAGGGATTTGCCCGTTCCTCACAGCCTTTCCTCTGCGATAAAATTAGCAGCAAAAACGAGCCAAAACAATTCAGGAGGGATGTGCTTTGGAAACGGAAATCGGAATTGGTCGGAAAGCAAGACGAGCCTATGGACTTGACGAAATTGCGCTTGTGCCCGCCCCCGTCGCTATTGACCCTGACGATGTCGATGTATCGCTCACGATCGGCAACTTAAAACTTGCCATTCCTGTTTTGGCTTCGGCGATGGATGCTGCTGTTGACGCAAAATTGGCAATTGAAATGTCGCGGTTGGGTGGGCTGGCAGTTTTGAACCTTGAGGGGTTGCACGTTCGCTACGAAAACCCAACATCGGTTATTGACAGAATCGTCAATGCCTCAAAAGAGGAAGCGGTAAGGGTTTTGCAAGAAGTTTATCGCGAACCTGTAAAGCCTGAGTTAATTCGTGAGCGGGTTGGTGAAATCAAGCGGGCAGGTGCTCGGCTTGGTGTCGCCGCAACCCCTTCAAAGGCTTTGGAACTTCTGCCCATCGCCCTTGAAGAGGGCGCCGATGTTGCCGTTATTCAATCAACCGTAACCACTGTCCGTTTCATTTCTTCTTCTACAAAATCCCCTTTGCCCTGGGACGAAATCCGAAAGACCATAAATGTCCCACTTGTCGTCGGAAACTGCGTCAGTTACGAGGCAGCATGGGAATTGATGGAGGTTGGCGCTGACGCGATTTTGGTTGGTGTTGGTCCTGGTGCTGCTTGCACCACAAGGCAAGTCGTCGGAATTGGTGTCCCTCAAGCGACGGCAATTGCCGATGTCGCTGCCGCTCGCAATGAGTTTTACAAGCAAACAGGCAAGTATGTTGCTGTCATCGCTGATGGCGGGATGAGAACAGGGGCTGATATTTGCAAAGCAATTGCTTGCGGGGCAGATGGAGTGATGATTGGTTCGCCAATTGCTTCCGCGACTGAAGCACCAGGTCGCGGCTATCATTGGGGCATGGCAACTCCGCATCCAGGTTTGCCTCGTGGGACTCGCATTTATGTCGGTCAAGTCGCTCCCCTTGAAGTTATCTTGCTCGGTCCAGCAACGAAAGACGATGGAACTTTGAATTTGGTCGGAGCACTAAAGAACGGGATGGGAATGTGCGGAGCGAGAAACATCAAAGAGATGCATCGTTGCGAAATCGTTATCGCACCGACAATCGGAACCGAAGGCAAAAGAATTCAACGAGAGCAAGGTGTCGGGCAAGGAAGGTGAAAATCTGTCAAGACCAAAGAGGAAATTTTAGCCGACATTAGCCTGAGGTCTTGAACAAAGTTCGTCGACGAACCAATTAATTTCATCCGACCCCGTTCAATGGCCTTTGCTTTTCAACCATTCCAAAATCTCACGCCATCCGATAGAGTCCTGACGACCCTGTTTAATGGCTTCCGTGATGAGCTGTTCTACCATCTGTGTGTAGTTAGGTTGGAAGATAGCAAAGCCGTTGGGTAACCATCGCTGAAATTTCTCTGCCAATAGACCAAGCAGTTGTGCTTGGTTTTTAGTTTCATCCTTGCGAGACCTTTCTGCCCTTTGCTTCCATTCATCGGATCGTGCAATGGTGTAAGGCACTTCCACAAATAAGTTGGTTTGAATTTTTCGTCGGGCAAACTTCCCGCGCTCTCTTGCCTCAGGTAGGTAAGTCTCCTTCTTGATTTGGATTGCAACTTTTGCCCCATCCTCCGTTGTCACCAGTGCATCAGTACCCTGCATGTCCAGATCTGCTGATGCCTCCAAAGGTAGGCTGCAGAATGCGAGCCAAGAATAAGCAAAATGAAACTGCGTGAGCACCGAGATGAATGTCCAATAGATGCGGGCTTTAAAACCCAAGTAGACGAACTCTTATGAGCAACCCCAAAAACACTTGCGAATGAAGGCATCTAACGGTTTGAGATGTTCTGCCCACCACCCACGGAAAAACTCTTCGTAGTCAGGGAATTTCACCGGTTTTGGTAGCCAATAGTTAGCGTAAATAGCAGGTAACGGATTGAGGTCTTTGGGCAAATCTTGTTCCAATGTTTTCACGGGCATCAATTCATTGCGGTAGCGTTCTAACGGGATGATTGCGAGAAACTTTTCAAACTGCTCCAGTAAGTTTTTTGCATCCACCGTGCTCATTCCTCCAGTGGTAGTTTAGACACTTCATTGCATGAAACCAAATCGTAGGGTATTGGCACTCGTTTGAGCATGGTTAATGTAAGGTGTGGCACGAAGTCACGGTAAAGAGTGCGCATATACGTTTGCACTGGCTCGCTGTTAAGATTCCGAACGATGGCTTGTAAATCCAGATTGCCCACCTTGGGGACAAGATGGAACTCTTCACGCCAAGGGTAGCAGCGTTCATCTAAAGCAGC
>FMJZ01005437.1_pt1 | contig 13842 bp, 10 predicted proteins | sample 1987881 | NCBI WGS metagenome assembly FMJZ01 (sample SAMEA4378227, study PRJEB15110) | soil metagenome | biome: soil; feature: Field; material: Soil | place: India | collected 2015-03-11 | depth 0 m | reverse complement strand
CTTTTGCCATAAGAGGCAGTGATAAATTTGCCCTTCTCGGCACATTGTTTTAACTGATTGCAATTGCCTTCTTAAAGAAGGTAAGGAAGGGGATTTTTCGCTGCCAACTTCAATGATTGAGTTGAGGTGTTGAGTTGATGACGATTTTTACGTTGGGGCAACGTTTACTCCGCATGCTCCTGTGGCCGGTACGGCAGTGGTTAGAGCATCTAGAAGTACACGATCGCCAGCTTGCCCATCGTCTATGCCGCTTGATCCCCGCCCAGTGTCCCTTTGAACGCGATATTGTGGTTGCAAAATGGCACATTCACATTCCGCCCCTGTGCCACCTAAATCCCCTTTATGAGGAGTTGATGGTGTTGCGCTACCGTGCCCTCTGCTACTTGGCGGATGAGTGCCAGGAGGATATTAGTGCTTACTGTTAGCACATAGGGGGTGTGGCGATCGCTCACCTCCGTTTGGGGACAACAACCCTGTTCCTGTTGTGGTCGAGCCAGTCCCCAAACGATCTGTAGGGATTGTGAACGGCGCCTGAGGTCATGGGAAGTGCACCAACGCCAACGCTACTGGCGGGGCAGTCTCCCCCTTTTTCCTTGGGGGTATTATCAGCAAGACCTCAAGCGGGCGATCGCCACCATGAAATACAACAATCACCCAGAACTGGGTCCTCTCTTTGGCCAATGGTTAGCCTTGAGTTGGTTTGAAGCGAAGATTGCTCAACGCCTCCCCCTACAGATTGTGCCCATTCCCCTCCATCGCGATAAATTGCAAAGCCGGGGCTTTAATCAAGCAGCGCTCATCGCTGAAGGTTTTTGCCGTGCCCTTGAGCTACCCCTTGCGCCAAGGGGATTAATTCGCCAAAGAGCAACCCAATCCATGTTTCAGCTTTCACTCCCAGAACGCCGCGCCAATCTTGAAAATGCCTTCTGCCTCGGGCAGGGCCTGCAACGCCAGCGCTGGCTTCTCCTGTGTGATGACATCTATACAACGGGGACAACGGCACGCAGTGCTGCCACTGTATTACGCAATGCAGGATACAAAGTTTTGGGCATCATCACCGTGGCTGTGGGACTACCCGATCAATTGACCGATCTCACCGTAAAGGCAACCAACATTAGGGCTTCCGTCCACTCGACAACTGCACCGTAGGTATCCCCCGTGTGTCCTCCCAACTGCCACTGAAACCATGCAGGGATCAAGAGAATCAAGAGCAGACCAAAAAGTAATTGCCCGAGGGGGAGCGGCAGCAGGAAGCTGAGGAATAGCACAAGTAAACCACTCGGCCAAAAATCGCGGGGAAAGACCCCACTGGCTTTATGGAGTTGACCCGTGCCTTGGGATTTCAAATAGGGATAGCGGGCGATCGCCCACACCTGAGCAAGGCGCCCCAGCACCAATACCCAGACCAAGACGCTGCCTTTCTCTAAACTGCTGAGGGCTGTCACTTTTAAGAGCAGGATCACAATTGCGGCCATAACGCCAAAAGCCCCCGCTCGACTATCCGCCATCACCTCAAGGCGCCGTCGTTGATCCCTGACGGCTAAACCATCGGCCGTATCCATGGCACCATCCAAGTGCAATCCCCCAGTTAATCCCAGCCAAAGTGCCACAACCAAGACACTCGCCACGAGAGGGGGAACGCGCAAAAATGCCAGTAGCCCCTGCACCCCCCAGAGAATTCCTGCGAGCAATAGCCCCACCCAAGGACACCACTTGGCAGCCCCCGCCAATTGAATAGGCCAGTTAGGGGAGAGGGGCAAACAGGTATAGAAGGCGATCGCCCCCAGCCATTCCATCCAAATGGATTTCATGAGCGAGTCTGAATCTGCGCCACGGTTCGCTGCTCAGGTTTCAGGGATTGAGCCACCCGCTGAATGTCGGCAGGGGTAATGTCATTAATTGCCTCTAAACGGGCAAAGAGTTGCTGCCAGCCGCCGCCTTTTACGGCATACTCCGCCAAGAGTTTCGCCATACCCTCATTGGACATCAGATTTTGCAGCAGCTCCATCCGCAGTTGGGCTTTCACCCGCTCCAATTCTGCTGGGGTCACGGGGGTAGTTTGCAGGGCCTTAAGTTCTTGGGCAATGCCTGCAGCAAGGGCAGCGGTTGTTTGACCCGGCGCCGGTGCCCCATAGATGAGAAAGCGATTGGGGTATTTATTGCCGGGGAAGCCCACGTAGGCTTGGACATTGAGGGCGAGTTTTTGCTCAAGGACAAGGGAACGGTAAAGACGGGACGTGCGACCGCCAGTGAGGAGACGTGCCAAAATTTCATAACTCAGGTACGCTGGCTGCCGCAGCGCTGGGCAGGGATAGGCCTCGATGTAAAGAGGTTGGCTGGCCAATTCGAGAGTAATCTGGCGAGGGGCTGTTTGCGGCGGTTCTGGCGGAATAGCTGTGGTCTTGCCCCTGCCCTTGGGATAGCGACCAAAATAAACCGTGGCTAATCTCCTGACCTCTTGGGGATCGACATCTCCCACCAGCACCATGGTCATTTTGTCGGGGGTGTAGTACTGCCGAAAGAACCGTTCCACATCGGCACGGCGCAGGTTTTGAATATCCTCACGGTAGCCAATGACGGGTCGGCGGTAGGGATGCTGACGAAAGCTGGTGGCCAAAAAGGCCTCAAAGAGTTGGCCAGTGGGGGAATTTTCAGTGCGCAGCCGCCGCTCCTCAAGGATGACTTCCTTTTCTTGATAAAAGTCGCGAAAGACGGGTTCCAAAAAGCGTTCCGACTCTAGGGACATCCACAGCTCCAATTTGTTGGCGGGGAAACTGTAGAAGTAACGGGTGGCATCGGCGGATGTGGTTGCATTAAGACCCACGCCTCCGGCCTGCTGGACAATTTGGCCATACTGATTGCGAATCACATAGCGATCGGCGGCCTGCTGCACAGCGGCAAATTCTGTGATCAATGCCTGACGTTGCCGCTCATCGGTTGTGGCTTGCAGTTGCTCAAAGAGGCGATCTAGTTGGGCAAGTTTCTCTTTTTCAGCGGCGTAATCCGTGGTACCAATGCGGCGGGTGCCCTTAAAGGCCAAGTGTTCCAGATAGTGTGCCACACCGGTCTGACCAGCGGGTTCATCCACGCCTCCCACATCCACATAGGTAAGAAATGAAATAATTGGAGCCTGGTGCTGCTCCATCACAATAAAATGCATTCCATTGTCAAGGTAAAATTCACTGATTCGATCCATGGCGCGGTCAAGGTAGGGGCGAAGCGTTTCGGCATCAGCGGGCAAGCACAGGGCGATCGCCCCAAGGAGAAGGCAGAGAATCCAAAACTGAAGGTAAGTTTGCCAGACTTGCCAAGGATGTCGTTGCCGCATCAACAAACCTAGTTGGCCTCCAGCCAGTTAGCTGCCGCGTAAATGTCCACCGCAAGGGGCACACTCAGGGGTACTGCTGTACTCATCACTTCGGGAATCGTGGTTTGCAGTTGTTCCCACGCCTCAGGGGTCATCTCCAACACCAATTCATCGTGAACTTGCAGCAGCAGGCGGGCACGCTCTGGCGAGAGTAAAGGTGCCAGCTTGACCATTGCACACTTGATAATATCGGCACTGGAACCTTGAATCGGGGCATTGGCTGCCGCCCGCAAGAGTCCCCGCTCGTAATTGCTCATCTTTAGTTTACTGGGATCCACATCAGCTAGGGCTTCCAAGGGCTTACCCCGCAGGGCTTGCAATTCGCGACTCTCAAATGCAAAGTAGCGCCGCCGCCCCAAAATTGTTTCCACATAGCCTTGGCTGAGGGCAAGCCGTTCCATTTGCCGCAGATAGTCAAAGACCCGTGGATAGCGATCGTAAAACCGCTGAATAAAGACTTTGGCATCGGCCACACTCACCCCGGCCTCGCGGGCAAACCGCTGTGCTCCCATCCCGTAAATGACGCCAAAGTTAATAATTTTGCCCAAGCGTCGCTCACTGGAACTAATGTCGGTTTTTTCTAAGAGAAACTGAGCCGTGAGACGATGGACATCCTCCCCTTGTTGGTAGGCCTCTAGCAGGGCAGGCTCTTGACTCAGATGAGCGAGGATGCGCAACTCAATTTGGGAATAATCGGCTGCCACCATCAGCCAGCCCGCTTCGGGAATAAAGGCGCGGCGAATTTGTCGACTAAACGCTGTGCGAATGGGGATATTTTGCAGATTGGGATTGGAGGAGGAAAGGCGTCCAGTTGCCGTTACGGCTTGGTTAAAGTCCGTGTGAACTCGTCCTGTCTCTGGACGTACCAGTGTGGGCAACACATCCACATAGGTGGATTTGAGCTTGGCGAGGGTACGATAGCTCAAAATGAGTTCAATCACAGGATGATCGCCCCGCAGTTTTTCGAGGGTTGCAGCATCGGTAGAGTAGCCCAGTTTCGTTTTATGGGTCTTTTTCGTATCCAGCCCCAAGGTGCCAAAGAGCAGTTCACTCAGTTGCTTGGGGGAGGCCAAGTTAAAGGGTTGTCCCACGGCATCCCAAGCTTGTTGTTGCAGTGCTGCCAGTTGCTGTTCCAGTTCTTGGGAGAGTTGCCGCAAATAGTCACTGTCAATGCGAATGCCGGTAGTTTCCATGTCTGCCAGAATGGGTTCGAGGGGCAATTCCACCTCTAGGAGTAGTTGCCGCAGGCGGGGGGTCAACTCTGCCTCTAGTTTGTCCTTGAGAAGATAGGTGGTATGGACATCGAGGCCGCAGTATTGTGCCACCGTGGCCGGCGACAGATCTGCAAGGGTTTGGTCTTTGCCGACAAGACTGCGATAGGTTTGGGCTTGCAGGGGCAGATAGCGTTGACACAGATCCTTGAGGTTGTGACTGGCTTCGGGATTAATTACATAGCTAGCCAGCATCGTGTCAAACACCACACCCTGTAATTGAATCCCCTGAAACCGCAGCACCAAGCGGTCAAATTTGGCATTTTGCAAGACTTTGGGGTAGCAATCGCCCTCAAGAATCGGTCGCAAAGCGGCGAGGGTCTCTTGCAGGGGTAGGTTCTGGCCCTCTTTGTGGCCCAAGGGTAGATAGGCCAGCTGATCAGGCGCTGCGCCCCAACAGCAGCCCAAGCCCACCAAGGCAGCATCGCGGGGGTTCAAGGCTGTGGTTTCCGTGTCCCAAGCCACGGGATGGTTCGCATCGGTACAGGTTTCTAACTGGCCGATCAGCCATTGCAGTTGCTCTGGCGTTTCAATGAGTTGCACATTCAAGGGGGCAGGGGTATCCGTCGGCGCAAAAAACCACGTTTCCTCTGAATTGGTCTCTACACCGGGCAGTGTTCCCCCCAAGCGTAGGTGCCAGTCCTGAAGTTGCCTCCGCAGGGCACGAAACTCCAATTGATCCAATCGCTGCTCTAGCGTTGGCCAGTCAAAGGGACTCAGATGCAGTTCCTCTAGGGGGAGTTCCAAGGGGACATCGAGGACAATTTGAGCCAGTGTGCGGGAATGGCGGGCATCGGCCTCCCCATTGATCAGCTTCGTTCTCAGGCTGGGGGGCGTAATCTCATGGATGTGGGCGTAAATGTCCTCAAGGGTAGGATACTGACTCAGTAATTGCACGGCAGTTTTCGGGCCAATGCCCTTGATACCGGGAATGCGATCGCTGGCATCGCCACAGAGGGCTTTATAGTCCACAATTTGCTCTGGCCAAACCCCCATTTTTTCCTTGACCTTGAGGGCATCAAAGGCCTCCAGACCCTGCTTGCGTTGGCCAAGGGTATTCCCCAGATACAAGACCTGTACTTGACCCTCGCGATCAATCAATTGAAAGAGGTCGCGATCGCCACTGACAATGGACACCTGCCATCCTTGGAGCCGCAGGCGATGGGCGACAGTACCAATCACATCATCGGCTTCATAGCCCGGTTGACTCAACAGGGGCAGACGCAGTGCCCGCAGCAATGCCTGCAGATTGGCAATATCGGTAATAAAGTCCTCTGGAGTTTCTGCCCGCCCCGCTTTATAGGTCTCATCGGCTGTGTGGCGAAATGTCGGTTCCCCCAAGTCAAAGGCAATGGCTACATGATCCACCTGCTGCTGATCCAAAATTTCCAGTAGCGTCTTGAGAAAGCCAAAACAAACACTAGTGGGAATCCCTGTAGAGGTGCGCAAGCCCCCCTCCCGCCCCTTACTAAAGGCGTAGTAGGCACGAAAGGCCAAGGAATGACCATCAATCAACAAGAGATTGGGGGCGGACATGGAAGCGTAAAGAGGACAGCTTTTCCATTATTCAAAAAATTCGGTCTAAAACCTCACCCCTGAAAATGCTGGTGTGTCAACGGCTAAAGTCACGGCGTTTTTGGCAGAAGGGCAAAGCCGCCAGCATTGCCAAGATGAGAATGCTTTGATCGCGCCAATGGCGTTGCACATCCACCGTAAACATATACCCTTGATCCTGCTGGAAGCGACTGATGATGCCCTGCGCTTCATTGATGGCGCGACTGCGCTGGCGATTCCACTCGGAGTATTTTACTTCCCACTCATCCATTGCCTCCTGATAGGCTTGCAGCCGTTGCAGATAGTCCTGGAGCGCCGCTGGATCATTGGGGGGATCGCCGGGGGACTCTGGCCGAGGCGGCGCGGGTTCATCCACTTCCGAGACATACTTGGAGCGGATACCGGGGAAGTTGCAGGTCTTAAAGAGACCGGGACCATAGCAAAGACAAAAATCCCGCTGCATCTCCTCGGTCATTTTTTCCCGCTCTTCCTCTGACTCGCGCCAACAGGGGTCATTGACAATGTCATCCCCCATGCCCGTGAGCTTCACCATTGCCTCAAAGGGCCACTTGATCACCGTCAGATGATTGATAATCTGTCCCGGCAACCCGAAGGAAGAAACAGGCTGAATACCACCACTAAAGATAATTTGCGGCACTAAAAACATCAGCACGAGTAAGGGCACAATGTTCTGGCTAGGGGCAAAGGCAGACACCAAAAGTCCCATCGCCATACCGCCGAAGATGGCAAGGGCAAGGGTGATGTACATGGCAAAAGTCACCCCCCCATCTCCCGGTAAGTCCACCGCTAGCTTTGTCACCGCAAGGTAGGTGGCCGCTTGATAAAGGGCCAGCCCAAGGGCGATCGCCACCTTGGAGCCAATGTAGGGCAACAGCCGCAGGCCAATCATCCGCTCCCGCCGATAAACCTCCACCTCCTTGACCAATTCCCGCATCGTCGTCATGGCACCAATCATCACAGCAATCAGACTGGTGACAAAAATCATTGTCAGTGATTGACCGGCATTCCCCGTTGCCGGATTAAAGAGATCCCGCTGCCAAGAAACAAAACTCAAACTCCCCAAGAGGGGGGCAATTAAGAGGGTCAGCAGCAGGTTACTGCGATCTTGGCCGAGAATTGTGAGATTGCGGCGGGTGAGAATGAGAAATTGTTGCCAAGGGGAGATTTTCGACTTAGGTTCACTGCTGCGAGGGGATTTGCCCTTGGTGCGCTGTTGACTTTCATCGGGCATGTGAGCCAGCACCTGCTGCCGCCCAACCACATATTCCTGATAGAGGCGCGATCGTCGGTAGGCTTCTTCTAGTTCTGCCGATGTCGGTGCGTTGGGGTTTTTCTCTTTGTCTAGGGCACGGTAGATGCCAGAGAAATCCTCGAGCTTGATGCCACTCAAGCGATCGCCAAAGGTAGCACGGAAATAGGGCAGCAGTTGATCGGGGGGACCAAAGTAGGCCAGCCGGCCGCCCTCTGCTAGATAGATCACCAGATCACACTCACGGAGATTTTGGGTGGCGTGGGTAATGATGAGAATCGTTCGCCCCTGATCCGCCAACTGCCGCAGCAAAAACATTAGGTCGGCTTCCGTGCCCGGATCTAAGCCAGAGGTAGCCTCATCGAGGAAGAAGAGACTGGGTTGCGTGAGCAATTCGGCACCAATACACACCCGCCGCTGCTGACCGCCACTGAGGCGGGAAATGGGCACATCGCGACGGTGGTTCAGTCCCAATTCCGTTAACACCTCTGTCACCCGCTGTTGGCGTTCCACTGGAGTTGTATCAGGGGGCATGCGGAGTTTTGCTGCGTATTCCAAGGCTTGGGCGATTGTCAGCTCCTCGTGGATGATATTTTTCTGGGGCACATAGCCCAATTGCGCTTGAAAAGCGTGATAGTTGCGGTAGAAATTTGTGCCATTTACCAGGACCGTACCCGTTGTGGCTGGCCGCAGTCCATTGAGGGCATCGAGGAGCGTTGACTTGCCACTACCACTAGGGCCCAAGATGGCCACAAACTCCTTCGGTAGGATGGATAGGGAAATATCATGGAGAATTTGTGTTCCCTTGCCCACCACCTTACTGAGGTTGATGGCATCTAGGCGCATGTGACCCGATTCGGCATATTGGGTCAGGGTTTCATCGACATTGAGGACAAGGCGATCGCTGCCAATGCGAATACTGTCCCCCACCCACAGCAGCGTCGGTTCCTTCACCTCACGGCCATTGACAAACGTGCCATTACTCGACCCCAGATCCGTGAGGAGGAAATCGCCACTGCGGCGCTCAATTTTGGCGTGGTGACGGGACACCGTTGGATGCTCAATCACCAGATCATTACTTGGATCCCTGCCAATCGTGAACGTGTTATATCCCACCAGCGAAATCGTCTTCACAGGGACGGTGGGTGCCGCATCGGCCTCAGGAATGGCAAGTACGGTTGCCGTGCTGGTCAAACGCAACTCCGTCGCGGGGCCAAAGACAACAGCATGGCGCTCTGTGTCAATGCGATCGGGCAACTGCTGCCCCACATAGGTCAGCGTGACAAATTCCGTCAGGGCATAACTCTCCCCGATTCCCAAATGCACATTCATTGCCGGTTGCGGGTCACTGAGATCCAGCACCTGCAAATGCTGATCCGCAAACCGTAATTTTAAGTGGCAAGGCAACAGTTCAGGGGTATCCACCACCACATCGCAGGCAGGATGGGTTCCCAAAAGTGTAGTTTGCTCCTGTAGCCCCCAGCGTTGTCGCCATGTTTTGGTGCACACTTCAATCACAGGGACTTCAGTATCTTTGCTGACCTCAGTGGCACGGGGTTGATAGTCGTGGTACTGCCAGATGAGGCGAAAGCGCACAGCAGAGTTGCCCAGCGTAATCCGGTCACCATCTTCGAGGGGAATGGAGGTATTGGGCACAACCGGTTGGCCATTGAGGTGGGTGCCCGCTTTACTGCCGAGATCCACAAGGTGAACTTGCCCGTCTTGCCACTCAAAGAAAGCGTGGTAGCGGGAGACGGAAATATCATTGAGGACAATGTCATTATCGGGGGCACGGCCGATTTTGAGTCCGCTGGCGGGTAGCTGGATGCCCTGCTCACTGACGGATTTGACCAGTTCTAACCACGCTGCTCGAGTCATGGTGTTGGCGTAAAGGGGGCTTGATGCCAGTCAGTTTACTGGATTCTGGCCAATCTGACAAAAGACGCCCGCCAAAGCGCAACAAGCGCAGAAACCCACATTTTTCCTATTGTGAGGATGGCACAGAAGGCGTCGGCAAATAACTCGCCACTTCTGACCATAGAAATTGCGCTTGCTCCCAGAGGCGATCGGGACCAATACCAAAAAAGATTTGCAATAGGAATACAATCAGGGCAATTTTAATTGCCGTACCGACAGTGACCTTGAGGACAGCAATCAGCCAGCGAAGCACCAACCAACTGATGGCGATCGCCCCCACAGTGATCAGAATTTCAGTGCCTGTCATCGGCGCACAAGAATATCTGGGCCGTGAGTATCGGTGCCACAGGTCTCTAAGAGCTGGTGTTCAACGGCCAGCCGGTGTACCAAAGCGGTTGTTTCTGGTGTGGATTCCCACGGATCAGGATTGCCGTAGCAATAGTAGGTTTCAACCCCATCAATCCCCCGTGCCACAGCAGCATGAATCAATTGTTCAGCGGGCAGACGATAGCGCGCCGGGTGTGCCAAAATCGCCAAGCCCCCTGCTTCATGGAGTGCCGCAATCACCCGTTCTGCCTGTGCTAACTCCCCTTCAGGGGCACTGCCCATTGCATAGAGATGCAGGATTGGGGCGTGGGGGTCAAAGCCATAACCCAGGATGTGTACCTCAGTGCCAAGGAGTTGAGCGGTGATTTCAATGCCTGTGTACACTTGGGGGCGATCGCTCCCCGGATAGGCCTCGACATAGGTACGTGCTTGAAAGTATCCTTCGAGGGCGTGGTGATCGGTAATGGCAAAACCCTTGAGACCGTGAATCATTGCCTGTTGCGCCACTTGCTGCGGTGTCAGTTGCCCATCGGACCAGATGGTATGGAGATGAAAGTTATAGCGATAGGGACAACTGGTTGCCGTCAACGTCCGAAAGAGACCACGGAGAGTCTCAGCCTGCGTCACCATCAGTGCAGCAAGGGTCATAGGCATTACCAAATCTTACGCTGTTACCTCTTTAATATAAACTTTCTTTAAGAAACTAGGGATAAAGATTCCTAATAGGGCGATTTATGCGGCTCGATGCCGTGTGCTAAGATATAAGTTGGCTCGGAATCATGCGATCGCAACGCCTAAACCTTGTCAGGTCCGGAAGGAAGCAGCAATACGGGATGCTTGTGATAGGCGTGATCTCCGGGTCACCCCCTTGAGAACTGTGAAGGATTCATGCCTGCCACTGCCCTTAGCCTCCCCCTCGATGAGATTCGGTACGATGAACGGGGCTTAGTGCCAGCAATTGTCCAAGACTATTTGGACGGCACCGTGTTGATGCTGGCGTGGATGAATCGCGAATCACTACAGAAAACCCTTGAGACCGGTCGCACGTGGTTTTGGAGTCGGTCACGGCAGGAATTGTGGGCGAAGGGGGAAACCTCTGGCCATGTGCAGTGGGTCAAAAGTATTCGCTACGACTGCGATAGTGATGCCCTATTGCTCACCGTAGAGCAGGTGGGACACATTGCCTGTCACACAGGGGAGCGCAGTTGTTTTCACCGCCACGGCGCCAAGGGCGAATGGATTGAACCGCCGCCGGCTGATACCCTCTCGCAGGTGTATGAAGTGGTTTGCCAGCGCCGCGATGTGCCCCAAGCCCAATCCTATACCTGTAGTCTTTTTGCTGCCGGCGATAACAAAATTCTCAAGAAGCTAGGGGAAGAAACCGTAGAAGTCGTCATGGCCTGCAAAGACGATGATCCAGAGGCGATCGCCAGTGAGGTGGCGGACCTGTTTTACCACACACTCGTTGCCCTTGCCTATCATGGGGTGGCCCTGCGGCAAGTCTATGAGCAGCTTCAGTTGCGGCGGCGCTAGTTGATTGCCGTTTTCCTTGTCAGCACTGGCTCAACGTCGCTACAGTGCTAGAGAGGGAAAGTTTACATAACTACACAAATGGCAAAGCAGGTTGTTGTCATTGGTGGCGGCATTGGGGGTCTGACCACAGCAGCGTTGTTGGCACGACGGGGCTATCGCGTTCAGCTTTTTGAGCAGGCAGCACAACTGGGGGGCTGTGCCTCAACCTTTCAGCGGCGGGGGTTTACCTTCGATGTTGGTGCCACCCAAGTGGCTGGCCTTGAGCCCGGGGGGATTCACGCCGCGATTTTTGCTGAATTGGAGATGCCCCTGCCGGCAGCGACCCCCTGTGACCCCGCCTGTGCGGTGTATCTGCCGCAGGAAACGACGCCCATCAATGTTTGGCGCGATCGCGATCGCTGGCAATTGGAACGTCAACGCCACTTTCCCGACAGTGAGCGATTTTGGCAAGGTCTCGAACAACTCTTTGCCATTAGTTGGCGATTTCAGCAGCGACAGCCCATTTTGCCCCCCCGCAATGGCTTTGATCTCTGGCAACTGGTGCAAGCCCTGCGACCCGATACGCTCCTCACGGTGCCCTTTAGCCTGATGACGGTGACTGATTGGATGAATCTCTGTGGTGTCGGGGGCGATCGCCGGCTGCGGCAATTTCTGGATCTCCAACTCAAGCTCTACTCCCAAGTAGATGCCAGTGAAACCGCACTCCTCTATGCCGCCACCGCCCTCTGTCTGTCCCAAGACCCCCACGGCCTCTACCATCTCCACGGTAGTATGCAGGTTCTCAGTGATTTACTCGCCAATGCCTTGCAGCGCGATGGCGGTCAAATTCACACCCGGCATTTGGTGCGTCACATTGAAGTCGAGCGGGGGCGTGCCGTCGCTATCCAAGTGGAAAGCCTGAAAACAAAAACCTTGGCGCGCGTTGAAGCGGATCACATTGTGGCCAACGTCCCTGCCCAAAACCTGCCCCAACTCCTTGGTGATGCCATTCCCACTGGCTATGCCCGCCGCCTCAAAACGCTGCCCCCGGCCGCCGGTGCCTTTGTGATTTACCTTGGCGTTCAAGAGGCCGCCATTCCCGAAAATTGTCCGCCCCACTTGCAGTTTCTCTACGATGCCCAAGGCCCGATTGGCGAAAATAACTCCCTGTTTGTCTCTGTGAGTCAGCCGCAGGATGGGCGTGCCCCCAGTGGCTATCGTACGCTGATTGCCTCCAGCTTTACTGAGCCGAATTTTTGGCGTCAGCCCGACTTAGACTATGCCGCCACCAAGGCGCAATACACCCAAACAGCCCTTGAACGTCTCGGGGAATTCTTTGATCTGCGACCTGAGTACATTGTCCACTGTGAAGCGGCGACCCCCCGCACCTTCTGGCGCTATACGGCGCGGCTGGATGGCATTGTCGGGGGCATTAGTCAACGCCTGAGCACCTTTGGCCCCTTTGGCTTGGCAACCCGCACCCCGATTCCCCACCTGTGGTTAGTGGGAGATTCCGTGCATCCGGGGGAAGGTACGGCCGGTGTCAGCTATGGTGCCCGTGCCCTTGTGCAGCAACTGCTCGCCAATGATGCCTAAGGGATTCCTATTTTGGTGAAAATCACTATAATAGAGAGACTCGTTACCAATTGCGAAAGGAACCCACTGCTTGTGTTTGCGACTCTTGCTGCCCCTCAACCGTCCCTACCCTTGGATTTGATTGCGGCCATCCAAGATCTGAAGCAGGAACTGAATGCAGTGATTCTAGCCCACTACTACCAAGACCCCGCCATTCAAGATGTGGCCGATTACATTGGTGATTCCCTTGGGCTGTCGCAGCAGGCCGCCAGTACCAATGCCGATGTCATTGTCTTTGCCGGGGTGCATTTCATGGCCGAAACCGCCAAGATTCTCAACCCCGATAAGCTGGTGCTGCTGCCGGATTTGGCGGCGGGCTGTTCTTTGGCAGACAGTTGTCCTGCGGACGCCTTTGCTGCTTTTAAGGCGCAATATCCTGACCATTTGGTGATTTCTTACATTAACTGCACTGCCGAAATCAAAGCCCTGAGTGACATTATTTGCACCAGCTCTAACGCAGTGAAAATTGTGCAGCAGTTGCCTGCGGATCAGTCCCTGATTTTTGCCCCCGATCGCAACCTTGGTCGCTATGTCATGGCACAAACCGGACGGCAGATGGTGCTGTGGGAAGGCAGTTGCATTGTCCATGAAACCTTCTCAGAGCGACGCATCCTCGAACTCAAGGCCGTCTACCCCACGGCTCAGGTGATTGCCCACCCCGAATGCGAAGAAGCGGTACTCCGCCATGCCGATTTTATTGGTTCGACAACGGCCTTGCTCAACTATTGCCAACGCCAAGATCACGATATCTTTATCGTTGTTACCGAGCCGGGGATTCTCCACCAGATGCAGCGGCGCAACCCAGAGAAAACCTTTATCCCTGCGCCCCCTCAGGATCAGACTTGCAATTGTAATGAGTGCCCCTTTATGCGTCTCAATACTCTAGAAAAACTCTATTTGTGTATGCGCGATCGCCAGCCCCAGATTCAACTGCCCGAAGACATACGCCTTGCGGCGCTCAAACCGATTCAACGCATGCTGGAGATGTC
>FMJZ01144603.1_pt1 | contig 13847 bp, 11 predicted proteins | sample 1987881 | NCBI WGS metagenome assembly FMJZ01 (sample SAMEA4378227, study PRJEB15110) | soil metagenome | biome: soil; feature: Field; material: Soil | place: India | collected 2015-03-11 | depth 0 m | reverse complement strand
GAATCCTGAGCATCCAGTAGCTGGATGAAAATCAGAATCCGGGATTAAAACCTCAATTTTGTATAATCCGGGCTCAATATTCCCTCTTGTTTTAAACAAGAAATCTCCCATCCTATTCTCCCTTTCCCCATAAAGAGAGAGATTCTTTGATAAAATCTCTTCCCCATCCTCTTTTTTAACAATCAATTTTACTTTCTCTAAAGTTTTCTCCCAACCTTTAATCTTTGGTCTTCTTATAACAAGTTTTATTCTTAAACTCTCTCCTTGCTCTATGCATGCTGGAACTGGGAAAATTTTTATCTCTGAAGAGCCTTCAATCCCTCTCCTGACAAGATTTTTTAGTGTTTGCGAATCTATTTTCATATTGGATGTGAGAAATACCCATCTTCCTCCTGCAGAATTTCCTGATAATCTGTCGATTTCAATAAGGGGTGAAAATCTTGGAATACCTGAACTATCAAAAATATGAATTAATGACCTCAGTATGGCTTCCCTCTGTCCTGATGAACCATCCTCATTTTCCAGTTCCTTTCCAGTTGCAAATCGAACTACCAGTTCAAATATTTTTGTAGGCATCTCTAATTTTCTTGCAATCCATCCTGTTCCATCAACATTTACGATGGAATATTTTTCATCCTTTCTCAGCTCAAAAGCTTCTGCAGGTCCAATCAGTAGTTCTCTTGCCCAGGTTGGTTGCCTTATTCCAAGAATCCATTTTCCCTTTTCACCTGAGGATTCCCATAAAACTGGTTGATAAAAAGGGACTCCACCGATATTTATAAAGTTCCCTCCATTCTTTAAAAAATCTCTTATAGTATCCCATGCCTGGACAGGGAATGCGCTCCCATATGGAAGAATAAAAAGATCAAAACTGTTAGTATTCAGAGAATTCCTCAATCCTTCCACAGACGAAATAACAGTAACATTGAAATCCTTTAAAGCCTCATTTACTAAAGATGGAGAAATCGGCTCTGCATCAATTGTAGGAAACCCATCTGCAATGAAAACTGCAACCTTTGGAAAAAAATTATTGTTTTTGGATAATAAATGGAATGGATAGAAAACAAGTGAAATTAAAATGAAAAATTTTAGAAAATTATGACACATTATCCCCCCTTGAATTAAAATTTTTTTGAAAAATTTACAGAATCTTAAACTTATGAGTCAAATCATTTTTGAGATCCAAAAAGAATTTGTTCCATTTCCTTTTCAGAGCTAACTATGAAGGGAGCTCCAAAACTATGAACAGGTCGGTTTCTCAAAATGAATAGAGCTCTCTTGGCGATATACTCGAAATTTTCTCTGTAAGAATGACTTGAAGAGATTGTATATGCTCTCTTAATCATCTCAACCTGTTCATGAACTGGATCGGATGGAGATATTTGCGCTTCTTTACTTGAAATTTTTGATCTTTCTTTCCCGGGAATCAGGTCAAGGATATTGACTGTTGCATTTTTCTTTTTTGTTGAAGGAACTAGGAGAGCTGGAATTTTTTTGCATCCTGACTCATAAATCTCATTACTCTCAACAATCCAGCCGAGATTTATAACATTAAGCCCTGAGGAAACAAACTCAGACAATCTTGATAAAAATGGTGAGATCACATAATTCACACTTTCATCAAGCTCATTAAACCTGTTTAGTACAAAATAAACCTTAAACTCCCAGACACTTTCCTTTAATCTCTCCACAATTTCTTCTCTCAAGGCTTCTTCAGCCTCTTCAATTAATTTGTCTATATTATTAAATATTTCATCGTAAACATCCTCGATTTTCTGGAGAATATCAGAGAAAAGTTTGACATAGTCGATATCCCATTTTTTAAGACTTTTCCAGAGGGGGGAAGAAGGAGAAAAAAGAACTTTAAGCCTTCTCAAAATTTGGGCTCTCACTATTTCTACAGCAGCAAAGTTGGCAGCAGGGAGAGTAGGCGTGAAAATTAGAATACCCGAATTTGAAAAGGGCATGAAATCGAGGACTCTACTATCAAGACCAGCTTTAAGGTCGAGAATTATAAAATTTGCATCCAGGGAATTAATCTCCCTTATAAGGGTCTTTCTTTTTTCATCGTCAAGATGGACAAATTCATCCATTGAGCCATAAGGAGAGGCAATGAAACCGAAATTGCTGAACTCACCTTTTGGGTCTAACCTCCTATCAAGGGGAGTAATACAATCTTTAAGGGGCACACCTTTTTTGAAAAAATGGTAAAGGTCATATTTTATAGGTATATCAATACTGTTTCTTATACTGGATGTTCCAAAGTCAAGGTCAATCAGAACTGTTTTCCCATATTTTGACAATCCCAGAGCGAAATTTATTGCGAATGTGGTCTTTCCAACCCCACCTTTTCCTGAAGAGACAGGTATTATCCTTTTCATCGCTTAAATATTATATCATACACCAAAAAATAAAATTAAAAAATAAGTATTCAGTTTTAATTTTCTTTTTTTTAGGATATAATTTTTCCTTATTTTTGTAATTAGGGAGGTTTTTTATGAAAAAATTGGACATTTCACTTTCTAATCTGAAGGAGCTCTTCCCATCTGACTTTACGGATGAGCAAATTTCTCATGCCCAGACTTTGTTTTTAAAGGAGCTCGCTCTTTCCCTTCACAAGTTCTACAGAGGTAAAATAGCCACAATTCCAAAAGCCGGATTATACGGATTCAACTGGTTCAATATCTGGTATACTCCTGGAGTCTCCAAAATCTCAACCACAATAAGGGATGTCCATGACCTTTCCTTTGAGCTGGCAAACAGAGGAAATCTTGTTGCGGTTGTTTCAGACTCTTCTCGTGTTCTTGGTGATGGCGATGTCTCTCCTTCCGGTGGTCTTGGAGTCATGGAAGGGAAAGCATTCTTAATGAAGTATCTGGGTGGAATTGATGCTATTGCCCTCTGCATTAATAGCTTCAACGAGAGGGGGGTTCATTGTCCTGACAAAATTATTCAGTTTGTTAAAATGCTCGAGCCAAGTGTAGGAGCGGTCAACTTAGAAGATATAGCCCAACCTCAGTGTTATAAAGTTTTAGATACCTTGAGAGAAATTTGCGAAATTCCTGTCTGGCATGATGATGCTCAGGGAACAGGATGTGTTACTTTAGCGGGTTTAATAAATGCTCTCAAGATTGTGGAGAAAGACCTTGACAAAGTAAAAATTGTCTTATACGGAGCGGGTGCATCAAATACAACAATTGCCCGTTTAATAATAAAAGCGGGTGGAAATCCTGAGAAAATTATTCTCTTCGACACAAAGGGAGCTCTTCACAAGGACAGGATAGACATTAAAGAGGACACTGCATTCTACAGGAAGTGGGAGCTCTGCGAGCAAACAAACCCTGACAAGATAAAGGATATAGAAGAAGCGATGAAGGATGCAGATGTTTTAATTGCAATGAGTAAACCCGGTCCGAACACTGTAAAGAAGGAGTGGATAGCAAAGATGGCAAAGAAATCCATTGTTTTTGTATGCGCAAATCCTGTTCCTGAAATATACCCCTATGCAGCAAAGGAAGCTGGTGCTTACATTGTTGCCACTGGAAGAGGTGATTTCCCCAATCAGGTTAATAATTCCCTCGGATTTCCTGGGATTCTGAAAGGAGCTCTTCTGGTGCGTGCAAGAAAGGTTACTGATGAAATGGCTATCTCCGCTGCTTACTCCCTTGCAAAATTTGCAGAGAAGAAAGGAATTCATCCTGAATATATAATCCCTACAATGGATGAGACAGAAGTGTTTGCTCAGGAAGCAGCTGATGTTGCAAATCAGGCTATAAAAGATGGAGTCGCAAGGATAAAACTGAGCTGGGAAGAAGTCTATAACAGAGCTCTCCAGGATATAATGGAGGTAAGGGGAATGATAAAGCTTCTAATGGATAAAAACTATATAAAGAAACCTCCGATGAAACTTATCGAAGATGCTCTAAAGAAAGCAATAGAGGCCGTGAAATAAGGGGCAAGAAGAGCAGCCAGGCGAGACGAGCAAGAAAAGAAGTTTAGAACTAAATAATTAAAAGTAAAAAACGAGTATTAGCTCTCAACAAAGTTTTGAATGGGCAGAATAAAATGTCCATTGTTTATTTCTATCCATTTAAAGGAAAAGATCAGAAAGAGGAGTTAGAAAGAGTCCTTTTAAATCTTTTCAGGCTTACAGGTTTTCATGAAAAGGTTTCTGAGGGTGATTATATTGCAATTAAGATGCATTTTGGAGAGGAGGAGAACAGAGGATATATAAAGCCAAATTTTGCAAAAGTTATTTCTGATGAAATAAAAAGAATAGGCGGGAAACCTTTTTTCACTGACACCAACACTCTCTACAAAGGAAGGAGAGCCAATGCCATTGACCATTTAATGTTAGCTTATGAACACGGTTTTACCCCTGAATATCTTGGAGCGCCTGTTATTATAGCTGATGGACTCTTGGGAAATGCAGAGGCGAAAGTTAAGATAGATGGTAAACATTTCAAGGAGGTTCCCATTGCAAGGGAGCTAGCCTTCTGTGACGGGATTGTTTCCCTAAGTCATTTCACAGGTCACATTGTGACTCTGTTTGGAAGCTGTCTTAAAAACCTTGGAATGGGTGGTTCATCAAGAGCAGGAAAGCTTTTACAGCACTCATCTGTAAAGCCAAAAGTAAAAGAGAAGAGATGCACAGGATGTGAAATCTGTGTGATGTGGTGCTCAACGGGAAGCATCAAAATGGTTGAAGGGAAAGCTTTTATAAATCTTGAAACATGCATTGGGTGCGGGCAATGCTTGAGTGTTTGCAAGTTTGATGCAATCTATTTCAACTGGGAAGAATCTTCTGAAAATGTTCAGGAAAAAATGGTGGAGCATGCATTGGGAGTTTTAAAAGGGAAGAAAGCAGTTCATATAACTTTTTTAAACCATATAACCCTTGATTGTGACTGTATGGCAAAGGATGAGTCTCCTGTTGCAAAGGATATTGGAATCCTATCAAGCCTCGACCCTGTTGCCATTGATAGAGCAAGTCTTGATCTTGTTGAAAGGAGTGTCGGAAAGAGTTTTGCCCATCACACCAATAGACCGGAAATTCCTGCCAATCAAATTTTATATGCTGAATCATTGGGGCTCGGCGAATCCATTTACGAATTAAAATTAATTTAAATGGAGGAATTTATGAATTTAAAGAAAATTATCATTTCTATTTTTTTGCTTTATCTTTTTCCATCTTCAATTTTTACGGAAAATAAAAACTCAATTATTGATCTTTTGAAAATCGAACCTTCTCCTCAATCCATTGATTATGTGACCAATAAAAAACAATTCCATCTCTTTACTCTTTTAACAGAGCAAAGACATTCGAAAACATGGAATTTAAGTTCTGTTATTCAAGAGAATACTTTGAAAGGATTGAGAATGCTTCTTGATGTGGACAATGATATTGTTAGGAAAATAGAGGAGCTGGCAGAAAATACTTTAATTCTTGAGCAGGCTGTTTCTGCGGTTCAGAGAAGTCTGGAAGAAAGAAGAAAAATATATTTTTATGGGTGTGGTGCAACAGGAAGGCTTGCAAAACAGATGGAGTCATCGTTCTGGAGACCTTTCTGGAAGGAACTGAAAGGAACAACCGTGTGGCAAAAAATCAAATCCCATGTTCCTGAGGATATTGAAAATATGCTAATAGGCGAAATGACAGGAGGAGATAGAGCCCTTATAAGCTCCCTCGAAGGATTTGAAGACCTTCAACTGATTGGAAAACTTCAGCTCATTGATAGAGGGATAAAAAAGGGAGATATTGTTTTCTGTGTAACCGAGGGCGGGGAAACATCCTCAGTAATTGGAACTATCCTTTATGCATTGTCCCAGTATGATGAGAAGGAGAGAGGAGAAATTTCAAGAAGGAATCTTTATTTTGTATACAACAATCCTGACATTCTCCTCATAAATTTTGAAAGGAGCAGGAGTGTTATTAAAAATTCAGGAATAACAAAGATAAATCTAACAACAGGTCCGCAGGCAATAACAGGTTCAACAAGAATGCAGGCAACAACAATTGAAACCTTTGTCCTTGGTGTTGTTCTTGAGGAGGGAATTGGAAGATTCCTGAAAAGTTATCTCTCTGATGAAGAGCTCGAAATTTTAGGATTTCCAAAAAAATTAACATTAAAAGAAAAACTCCTTTCATTTAAAGACTTAAAATACTCCGTAGACAAAGAGATAGAGTCCATCTCATACTTTACAGACCTTGAGGCAAATACATATAAAAATAATAGGTTCTCCACATACTTTGCCAAAAAAGCCCTTATAACTGTTTTTATTGATAGCACAGAGAGGAGCCCCACTTTCAGACTTTACCCCCTTGACACTGTTAAAGAAAAGGAAAGGAAATGCTGGATTCAGGTATGGACAGAAGCAAAGGACATAAAGGATGCGTGGCGAAATTTCCTGGGGAGAGATTTCAGAGGTTTAGAAGAAAGCTTTTATAGAGAACCTTTTGAAAACCAGATAGAAGACCTATACTTAAAGGAATCAGCTTTAAGAAGCTTGAAGAACGCTGGAAATGACCAGGAACTTCTTTATGACTTTTCGTTTTCTCAAGAGAACATTTTGAGAAGGGAACCATCAAAGGGTGATCTTGGGGTTGCAGTCTGTACTGAGGATGAAATAAATGAGATGGCAGAAAAAAACTCATCTTTCATAAAATTCGTATCACTTTTCCAGGAAAAAGGTGGAAATGTAGCAACAATAAGTGTTGGTGAAAGAAAAAAAGAAGAAATTGCCAGGATCTTAGAAAAAACTGAGTTGGGGAATGATAATATATTTGTTCATGTATCGATACCCAGGTTTCCTGACCCAATTTTTTTGAGAAGATATATAACTTTGAAAATGCTTTTGAACTCTCATTCTACAGGCGTTATGGCAAAGCTTGGAAGAGTTGTTGGAAACACAATGACAAATGTTAGTCCCAGCAATTTAAAGTTGATTGGAAGAGCCACATATTTAATAATGAGTCATGTAAATGACACTCTATCTCAGAAAGAATGGATTGAAAAATATGGAAAGGTTGAGCCAATAAGTTTCAGTGAGGCAAATACTGTCCTTTTCGATGCAATAAAATTTGTTAACTCATCCAACATAGGGCAAACAGCAGAGGTTGCTCTCTCAATAATAAGAATCCTTGAAGCTTTAAAAACAAAAAAATTTATGGGCTGGGAAGACGCTTTTGAAATCCTGCAAAAGGAAGGACTTGGGCATTATCTTCTCAAGCTAAATCCTGCGATAAGGGTAAGTAGATGAGTTCAGAGATTTTTTCATTCAAACCTCTATGAGAAATTTAAAAATTTCCTTTTTGTTTTGCTAATCGATAAATTAATTCGAATTCTTGCTTTTTTGAAATCAATTATTTAAAATTCAAAGGGATGAAAGTTGTAATTGTTGGAGCTGGACCTGCGGGTCTCTTTTCAGCTTATATCCTTAAAGGGAAAGCTGATATAACAATTGTTGACAAAGGACCTTCCCTTAATGAAAGGTTAGCTGAAACTGAAAATGTTGTTTTCGGTGTTGGAGGAGCAGGACTTTTCTCTGACGGGAAATTAAATTTTTCTCCTGAAATTGGAAACAATCTTGGAGACATCATCTCTTCTTCAGGGCTATCTTCTTTACTCGCTGAAGTTGAGGAGATTTTTGGCAAATTTGGCATCAGAGTTAAGGAGATGGATTCAGAAAAAATTAAATACCTTGAGACAAGATCTGCCCAGTCGGGCATGAGATTTATCCCTATAAGACAGGCTCATGTGGGGTCTGACAATCTCCCATCTTTCATTAAAAGTTTTGTTGAGGAACTGGAGAAGGATGGGGTTAAATTTATCTGTAACAAAGAGGTTTTCGAGGTTGAAAGGGATAAGATAATCACATCGGAAGGAGAGAAAATTTATTTTGATAGATTGATTCTTGCTCCTGGAAGAAGTGGAGCAAGGTGGCTTGAGAATATTGTAAAGAGTCTGGAAATAAAGTTTGTTTATAATCCTATTGACATAGGTGTGAGGGTTGAGGTTCCTTCAATAATAATGGAGGAGATCTGCAATATAAACTGGGATCCTAAGGTTCACATAAGAACACCATCCTACGATGATTTTGTAAGAACATTCTGTGTCTCTCCTTATGGGTTTGTTGTTAAGGAAGATCACAACGATTTCTGCCTTGTTAATGGACACTCCTCGAGAGGAAAAAAGTCTGAAAATACAAATTTCGCCTTTCTTGTAAAGGTCTCTTTAACAGAACCCCTCGAAAATACAAATCTTTACGGAGAAAGTATCGCCCTTCAGGCAACAACGATTGGAGGAGGAAAGCCAATACTGCAGAGGCTTGGGGACTTTCTTTCAGGACAGAGAAGCACATGGAGCAGAATCGAAAGAAGTTATGTTAAACCCACTCTCAGAAATGTTACTCCTGGTGACATATCAATGGCTCTTCCTTATAGGTTTGTCAAGGATATAATTGAAGGGCTTGAGATTCTCGATAGACTCATCCCCGGTGTTGCTGACAGTAGCACTCTCCTCTATGCAACGGAGATAAAATTCCATGGACTCAAAGTTCTGACTGACAGATTTTTAAGAACCTCAATTCCAGAAATATATGTGGCAGGAGATGGAGCTGGATTGAGCAGAGGAATCATAGGAGCAGCTGTATCAGGTATTATGGCAGGGAAAGGTATTTTAAATGACTTGTAAAGAAAAGACAAAATTCAAACGAGAAAATTCAAAATTCTTAAAAACACCTTTAACTTTTTACTTTTAACTTTCTAAAGGAGGAGGTAAATGGAAAAAATAGGGATTGGGTTGATTTTTTATTTTGGAATTACAGGAATTCTATCCCTTCTTTTTCTGATTCTTACTATAATTTACTGGGCTAAAAAAGTGGCTTTGATTGAGCACTCCCTGAGGATTGGAAGCAGATGGAAGCTCATGGGATACATTTTCCTATTTTTGGGTTCTTTATTCTTTTGCGGTGCTATATGGAAGCCAGGTGCTCTTTATTCTAACAGTCCAAACTTTGAAATAGCTCTTCCAATTCTTCTTTCCTCAAAAGGATTCTTTCTCATCGGCTGGCTTTCCCTCTTTATAGGAGAGATAAAAGCTTACAAATTCTTTCTTTCTAAAAAGTAGGAGCTCAAATTTAAATCTAATGGGGATAAGATTCTCATTCATATTTAATTTCAATTCAGCTTAATAATATTATTTTGAAAGTTCCAAAATTTTCTTGGAAATTGGTTTTTTTCTTCTACTGTTGTATAATTAATGATGATTTATTTTTCTAAGATACCATGTAAGGGAAAAATGAGGAGAATATTTTTGAAAATAATTTTGGTTATTATTTCGGTCTCTGGATTTACCATTGCCCAGGAAAAACTCCCTTATTGCTTTCTATCCAAGGATATAGGGATAGTTGTTTTAAGAGCTGTTGAGATTAAAGAACACAAAGTTTTTATTAGAGTTAATTCTTCAGGATGCACTGACAAGAAAACAATAGAGGCTAAGGTAGTCAAAAAGGATGGGGTTGATAAAGAAGTCCCCCATTATGAAATTACTTTTATAAGAAACAAGCCTGACAATTGTAAAGCTTTTCTTCCGGAAGGTGTATCGCTTGAATACGATGTCCAAAAGGATTTGAACATAAAAATGCCTTACACAGTTTCCATTTTAAATCCCATCATTCCAATTTTAAAAAATGAATCTTTTTTTGATATAAAATTTCCAAAAGAAGTAAGACCAGCTTCGTCTGATGAATTGGAACTCAAAGAGACTCTTATAAATGCAGTAGTTAAAGCAATTGAGATGGAAATTAAAAGGAACGAAAATAGATTAAAAGTTGCGGAAAGTGGAGTCGGTCCAAAGGAGAATGCTGAAAGGTTTAGAACCAGGATTGAAGAGCTAAAAAGCGAACTAGAGAAATTCAAAAATATGAAGTTAGAGGATTATTCTCTTCCACAAGAAGAGACGAAAATAAATCTTGAAAAGATGATAAAATTCGGTCCTGTGATCCCTCCCTTAAAAAAGATAGTTAAAATAACAGTAGAAACCCCATATAAATTGGATTCCATTCTCGATATAGATAGAATGACAAAATCATGACCTTTCTATCACAATGTATTGAAAGTTGGAAAGCGTTACCAGCTTTTAATTTATCTGGTCTATAGAAGAGAATATTTTGGGTTTATCCCAGACTATTATGTTTATATAGCAGAATTTAGAGAGGAGTAAAAGAATGAAAAGTATAAAGCCAGGTCGTGCCCCTTCCTTTATAGGTTTTGCAGGTTCTATCCTTACAGTTGTATTTGGACTTTTCTGGTTGATGTTAGTCAATTATCTTTTTGAAGAAAACAATGAATCTGGAACCCTTCCCTATTTTTTCTTCATTTTATTCGGGATAGGTTTTGTTATTGTCGGTATTGGGATGGCTATCTACAACTATAAAAATACTTTTTCTAAAAACCGTTTTTCTGTTCTCGATATCGAGGATTCATCAGAAGAAGGTAAGCCCTCGGATTCCGAGACCCCTAAAAATTCTCTTTCTGATTCTTTGAATTACTGCCCCTATTGCGGTAACCCGATTGAGAAATCTTTTTCTTTTTGCCCAAAATGCGGGAAAAAATTAAGGAGTTAAAAAATGAGAAAATATTTTAATTTTAATATTTTTTATTTTTTCTCTTACCATCTACGCTGACAAGGGTTCCTTTTCCGTATATCCAGTAAAGCTTTCTCAGGAATCCCAGAAGGCGATAATTCTTCATAATTTCAAAGAAGAAGTCTTGATACTCGGGACTGAAATGATAGCAGAAGAAAATACTGATGTTCTGGAGTTTATTCCATTTCCCTCTGAGCCAGTAGTAACTCTTTCAAAGGGTAACCCTTTCGAAGAGATTAAAAAATTGATTAAAATTAAAAAAATAGAAATGGTTGAGAACAGATGGAAAGGAGGTGCTTCATCCGCTCCTGTTGATATAACATTCAGTGAGAAAATTGGATTGCACGATGTCACTACAGTTAAGATAAATGATATTGATGGTTTTTCAAATTGGGTCAAAGAATTTTTGAAAAATAAAGGGATTAAAAATGTTGATGAGAGGAGATTGAATGATTTTTTCAATATTGCTGATGACTACATAAAAAGAGGTATCAGCTATTTCGTTTTTGATTATGTCTCGGTGAGAAAAGCGAAAAAGTTTATTGAACCTCTGATTTGCAGATTCAAATCTGACAGACTATATTATCCACTGAAAACATCAAATTTTTTAGGAGGGAGTGGGAAAATAGAGCTTATATTTATCCTTACCGGGACATTGTGTATTAAAGAAGATTGCAAAGATATAATGGGAATTGTAAGTGGAGGAAGTTCTTTAATTGAAGAATTGCAAGAATCAATCCCTTTTGGAGCGGAAATCTTAAGTTTCAATCTGAGTTCTTCTTCAAAGCTGTACTTAAATGAAATTAAACCAATTTATGAAGATGCTGATGAGTTCTTCAGTAATGTGAAAAAAATTTATTTACAGGCTTTTATTTACAATGGTCCTTATAATTTCAAAGAAGATTTAAATCATGACATTTCAAAGATTGCTCCTTATGCTCGAAAGGTAGTTGAAGGAAGATGGTTTGTTCCAACACCGTGGACATTTGAGACAGGTCTAACCATGGATGAAGAAATGGATCTTAGAGAAGCGCAATGCAAAGAATTGACAACCGAAGAAATGTTTTGCTATCCATTTATTCATTCAGAGGAATACAGGGTTATTTCTGCTATTTTTGAAAACCTTGATAAGTTTGAAATAAAAGAAGGTCTAATTTATATTGAAGAAAAGACCAGGAGCGTGAAAAATAGCTCGGAAAACTCTCCAGAAATTTGGGAATTTTATCGAGGATCTTATTACTGAAGGTCTTAAGAGAAAAAATGAAAGGGAGCATAGATGGGAAAGGGAGCATCTAACAGAAGTGTCGGAGGGGATAAAGATTGTTAAGAAAGTAGAATTTAGCCAATTGGCAGAGAGAGAAAATGGGAATTTATTACGATTTTCAAGAGTTGGATTTGATAAGGAAAGAAATAAAGCAATTGTTTATTTCGAAGTTGAAACAGTCGGAAAGAAAAATGCTTATTATGTCGGGCTAAATAGAAAAAATGGGAAATGGTATGTAGCTTTGATAAATTAAGAATTAAGGAGTAAGGTCTTTTCTTCTCAAGGGTTGAAAATCACCACGCATCGATAACAAGCTCCAAATAAGCTCCAACAACCAATTTTCCAATAACCAAACTCCAAATATAGCTATTAGCTAACAGCTTACAGCAGACAGCGAGAAAAGATTATTAGTAATTGAAAATTTAAAATTTTAAAATTCAATTCTTTGAGGATATTTTAGCTGTAGGCTGTGAGCTTGTAGCTTGTAGCATGAAGCATTGGTTATTAAAATCATCTGCTCTTTAATCCAAATTTGACTTTATTCTATAAATTGATAAAAGATATATATATGGCTAGAAAATTTTTTATTGCAATTATTTTTTTTATAATTTTATTACCATCCTCGGCTTTAGCTTCAGAGAAAACAGAACTCCTTCCTGTAAGTATCTTCTGGTCGATTCCTTTTGTTGTTCTTCTTTTATCCATTTCTTTTTTCCCTCTTATAAACAAGAAATGGTGGGATAGAAATTATCCAATATTTTCCCTTCTCCTCGGTCTTATTGTTGCCTTTTACTATCTGAATTTTAATCCTGGTAGGTTTATGCATGCAATGCTTGAGTATTTCAGTTTTATTTCTCTAATCGGAAGTTTATTCGTTGTTTCAGGAGGAGTTCTTATAAAAAGCTCGAGGAGAGGAACTCCTTTTGTGAATGCAGTCATTCTATTTGTTGGAGCAGTTATTGCAAATATTTTCGGAACAACTGGTGCATCAATGCTTCTCATAAGACCTTATATCCGTTTGAATCGATACAGATTCAGACCATTCCATCTTGTGTTTTTCATTTTTATTGTCTCAAATATAGGTGGATGCCTTACTCCTATTGGAGACCCACCTCTCTTCCTTGGTTATCTTAAAGGAATACCTTTCTTCTGGTTTTTGAAAAATCTATTTCCTTTTTGGATCTTAGAAGTAGGTATTGTCATTTCAATATTTCTATTAATAGATTTCCTTAATTACAGAAAACTTGAAAAAGAAGAACATCCAAAATTGGAATTTCACTTTGAAATCAAAGGCTTGAGAAACATGGTTTTTATCCTTTTCATTCTCTTTGCAGTCTTCATAAAAACTCCCTTTAGAGAAATGATAATGATTCTTTCTGCAATTGCCTCACTTTTATTTACAGAAAAAGAAATTCACAGAGAGAATGAGTTTAATTTTCACCCTATCAGAGAGGTAGCAATTCTTTTTCTCGGGATTTTCAGCACAATGCCTCCTGCCCTTGATTGGCTTGAGCTAAATGCCAAAATTCTCGGAATTACTTCACCACTGATATTTTTCTGGAGCACAGGTATTTTTTCTTCTATCCTTGACAATGCTCCAACATTTCTTACATTCCTTTCAACAGCAATTGGTGTCACTGGATTGGATATCAAAAAACTTCTTATCCATAAGCCACTCTTTATAAAAGCTATATCCTCTTCAGCTGTTTTCTTCGGAGCAAATACTTACATTGGAAACGGACCAAATTTTATGGTCAAATCCATTGCAGAACACTCCCATCTTAAAGCACCCCACTTCCTTGAGTACATATACCTTTATTCTCTTCCCATCCTTATTCCCACATTTATCCTTGTATCAATTATCTTTTTCTGAGGAAATTTTTATTTTAATTGTCCTATTCAGAAATTCCGTAAATTGGGTTTGTGGAAGGGGGTA
>FMJZ01013008.1_pt1 | contig 13857 bp, 11 predicted proteins | sample 1987881 | NCBI WGS metagenome assembly FMJZ01 (sample SAMEA4378227, study PRJEB15110) | soil metagenome | biome: soil; feature: Field; material: Soil | place: India | collected 2015-03-11 | depth 0 m | reverse complement strand
TTTGAAGCGTTTCTTGAGTCTTCTTCATCGAGGAGGTAGTATCCATGCAGACGAACTGCATACGAAAGGCAATAGCGATTCCTATCGCGCTCACTCTGGCAAGCGTCGCACTGGCGCAATCGGGTACGATTAGCACCAGCTCCCCCGGTTTTCTGCAACTGGTGGACGGTGGATGGACTTACCGCGTAGATAATACTTTCTCAACGACGGCGCGCACGGGCACAGGCGGTGGCTTAGCGAACTATGTGCGCGGCACATGCCCGACCACCTGTTCCAGCACTATTGGTGGTATCGGGGGGCGTTCGTGGGCGGCAGTGCCGACACGCGCGAGTTTGCCCTGAGCAACCTGGTGGCGGCGCAAAGCTCCGCAGGCGCAGTGCCAGGACAGTACGCTTTCGGTACGCTGACCTACAGTGAGCCAGTGGCAGGCGTGGCGAACGCGCTACAGTTCCGAATCTCCTATGCGCTCGACGGAATTGTGGGCGCGCCCGGCACGGGAACCTTCCAGAGCCTGGGAGTGGCAATCTTGTCCGCGCGCTGGCGCGTGACCAACACCTCGAACAACGCGATTGAGCTGAACTTCTTCAACTATCTGGACCTGGATGTGATCGGTCCATCGGGCACGGGCGGCAGCAACGACATGGCGCGTCTGGAGTTTTTCAGTCCGGGCAGCCCAGTAGGCGGGTGGATTAAGATTTGGGACGGCCCTGCAACCACCACGCCACCGAACGCCGCGCCGGGGCTGGAAGGCTGGAACTACATCGCTTCCGGCGCGAACCTGGTGGGCTGGCAAATCGCGGCTTTTACTTCCGATCGCCTGGGGCTAACGAACACCACAGTCACCAATCTGCCCAACACAGCGGCGACGTTTGGCGCAGCGGACATTACAGGCGCGTACCAGTGGCGCATGGTGCTCCAGCCGGGCGCGAGCGCGGAGGGATTTGTGAACCTCGGCGTGAACGTGCCGGAGCCGGCGAGCATGATTACGCTGGGCGCAGGTCTGACAGGTTTACTGGGGCTGCGCCGACGACGAGTGCGCTAACGGACGTTACCAATCAACACTCATCATTTCGCCGTCGCTACGCTTGGCGTAGCGACGGCGCTGTCTTTAACGAAGCTCATCCAGCTCACTGCCCGCGTCGGCGCAGGAAGGTGGGCACTTCAAGGTCTTCGCGTGTGGGGCGCGCGGGTTCGGGCTTGGCACGTTCGGGCGGCGTCGGCGTAGCACGGGGCAATTCCGACGGTGCGGGGCGTTCGTTCATGCCGGAACGACTACCAAAGCTCTTATCCAGTGGGTGCGGCTCGCGACGCGGCTCAGACGGCGCTACTACCGCCCGCCCTATCTGATCGTCGGGGAAGCCCGTGGCCAAAACTGTTACCTGCACCACATCTACCATGCCGGGCTTCACCACATGTCCGAAGATAATGTTCGCCTCTTCGGGGTCGGTCATCTCGTAGAGCTGGTTCATCGCCTCCTGTACCTCGAAAATGCCAATATCCTCGCCCGTGGTGATATTCACCAGTAGTCGGCGCGCGCCATAGATGGACGCCTCCAACAGTTTGCTGGTGGATGCTTCTTGCACGGCTTGAATCATCCGGTTCTCGCCTGTGCCCTTGCCGATACCCATCAGCGCAGTGCCAGCGTTATGGAAGATAGTGCGCACATCAGCAAAGTCCACATTAATCTCGCCAGGGTAGTTGATGATGTCCGAGACGCCCTGTACGCCGCTGCGCAGCACATCATCCGCCATGCGGAATGCTTCGGTCATCGTGGTGGTGCGTTCGGAGATATCGATAAGACGGTCATTATGAACCACAATCATTGCGTCGACATGTTGGCGCAGCAGTTGTGCGCCTTCTTCGGCAACTTTAAGTCGTCGGGGTCCTTCGAACTTGAAGGGTTTGGTGACGACGGCGATGGTCAGTGCGCCCAGTTCCTGGGCAATTTCGGCGATGATGGGCGCAGCGCCTGTGCCCGTACCGCCCCCCAGTCCTGCGGTGATGAACACGAGGTCTGCACCTTCCAATACTTTGCGGATTTCCTGTCGGCTCTCTTCGGCGGCGCTACGCCCGGATTCGGGGTTCCCGCCTGCCCCCAGTCCGCGGGTGATTCCGATGCCGAGCTGCATTTTGATAGGGGCGCGCGATTTGTTGAGCACCTGCGCGTCGGTGTTCATCGCGATGAACTCGACGCCTTCCACGCCCACCTCAATCATGCGGTTGACGGCGTTGCCACCGCCGCCGCCGACACCGACGACCTTCAATATCGCTTGCAGTTCCGACAGTTCTCTGTCTGCTGTAGTATCCCGATGAGTTGCACGATCCTTTGCCATGACGGTTCTCCTAAAACGAGGATGTGTTAGCGGTTGCGTTTGAACCAACGTGAGATGATTTGAACGATATTTTGCCATAGTTGCGCGGGCGCGCTGGCGGAATAGCTATCGGGGAGAAATTGCGCGCCGTAGAGTGCCAACCCGATGGCAGTAGCGTAGGCGGGCTGCTGCAGCACGGCGGGCAACGCGACGCCCAACGCCTGCGGCGTGCCGATACGCACGGGCAACGCGCCAAACAGCTGCCGCCCCAGCTCGGCAGTGCAAGGCAAACACGAGCCGCCCCCAGTTAATACGACTCCTGCTGCCAAGCGGTCGTACAGCCCCGAACGCTCCAGCTCCTCGCGGGCTAACTCCAAAATCTCGCGCATCCTCTCCTCGATTACTTCGGTGAACAGTCGCCGGGGCACCCGACGCTCCTCATGGGTTCCCATTTCCCGATAGGATACCCGTTCCGTTTCGGGCACGCGCTCCGCTAACGCGCTCCCAAATTCGTGTTTTAATCGCTCGGCTTCCTCCGGGTTCGCCAAGCGAAACATGATATAGATATCGCGGGTGACCTGATTCCCGCCCAAGGGCACCGCGCTGGAGAACAGCAGGCTGTTCTCGTGGAACACTGCCACGTCCGTGGTACCGCCGCCGATATCGATGAGGGCGACGCCAATCTCGCGTTCTTCAGGGGTCAGCGTCGCCAGTCCGGAGGCGTAAGGCTCCAACGCCATCGCCTGTACTTGCAGCCCGGCACGCTCCACGCAACGGCGCAAGTTCTGTAGAAAGGTCACGCCACCTGTAATCAGTGTCGCCTCTGCCTGCAGGTGGGACGCGCTCATCCCGAGGGGATTAAGGATACCTAATTGCCCGTCGAGAATATATTGTCGTATAAGTGTATGCAGCAGCTCGCGGTCGGGCGGTAGGTGTATCTGTTGCAGGTGATAGCGCAGACGCTCGAGGTCTTCGGGCAACACTTCGTGGTCGGGGCGGGTGATGGTGATTTCCGCGCGTCGTTGAATCGACTCGATATGCTCGCCTGTCACGCCTACAATCGCGCCTGTGATAGTCACATCGCCCATCGTCTGCGCTTCGTGCACGGCTTGCTGGATGGCTTGCACAGTCTGCTCCATATCGACCACCTGTCCCTGCTTCAAGCCGCGGCAGGGCGCAACGCCGTAGCCCACGACCTGCAGCGCACCGTCTTTCCCACACTGCGCTGTGAAGCAGCAGACTTTCGTTGTGCCGATATCGAGTCCTGTAATGAGCGTCATCCTCGTTGCCTTTTGAGCGCGAACTGGTTCAGATAATACCTTCGGATTAAGGAGAGATTAAGGAACATCCGCCCGCCGAGCGTGACGACTGCGGCGAGGAATAGGTCCACGCCGATTCGGTCGCCCAGATACGCCAGCGCTGCGGCTAAAAGCGCGTTCACGATGAAACCTGAGACGAACACATCGGCGTGGAATCGTCCTTCTAAGGCGGCGCGCCAGCCGCCAAACGCCGTATCCAGCCCCGCCAGCGCTGCCAGCGACAGGTACGCCGCCCACTCTTCCGGCATCGGAATATCCAGCAGCAGTGAGGCGATAATCACGCCCAGCAGTAGCCCGACCGCGCCGACCAGAATCATTGCTTCACCTCCTGTGGGGGCGCGGGCTGCGCGTAGCGGAACTGTGTCGAGCCGCTGAACGCCGGAATGCGCACCTTGTCCACTTGTTTAACCTGCACCATTTTTGGGTCGACGCTTTTGAGGTCTGCCAACACGCCACCAGGCATCTCCAGCGCGCCTTTGAGCGTTTTGGGGTCGCCAATCGCCAGCACGGTGAACGGCGATGCCATCTTCACATCGTTGATAAACACAACAGGTCCTGTGCAACGAATGCCCGTAGTCGCCACGATGCGCTGCCCGTTGATGCTAATCGCCTCCGCGCCTGCCTGACGCAGTTCGTTCACCACACGCAGCAGGTCGTAGTCATGAATCGTGTATAGCTCGGGCAAAAGCTGCTCAATCGACTCGCCCGCGGGTTTGCGCGTGCTGTCGCGCAGGGTAAGTTCTATGCCCGGCCCCTCTACATCCACTAGTCCCGCAATCATTTTCGCCTCTTGCAAACTCTGATTGAGCAGTTGGGTTTGCTTCGCGCCGCTGGTGAAGGCATTTTCGAGTTCGTTGATGCGCTGGCGCAGCTGGCGGATTTCGTCTTCTAAGGCGGCGTTGGACTGTTTCTCCTGCACATAGGCGCGTGCGAGTTCGGGCAGGCGCGCGCTGGGCAGCTCCGCCGTGCGGATGCGCGTCTGCTCTTTGAACGCCAGTCCCAGCAGCAGCCCGACCACCAGCCAGATTCCGAAAAAGACTACCATCTGATACATTTTGCTTTCGCTCATCGTTTATCCCCCCGCAGTTGCGCGGCGCGGCTTGATAACCTCCGCGCCAGGCGTGCTGACGTCGATATAGTCGCTTTCGCGCAGTCGTTCCAGCGGCATTTCCAGGATTTTGCCGAGTCGCTCCAATTGCACGGACAGATTGCTGGCGTCGCCAAAGCGCACCTGGAGCGGGAAAGGCGGCTCCAATCCACGCTGGAAGTTACACCATAGCCGTATGCCTTGCGTTTTGGAAAGCCGCACACGCAGGTTGTGAACATCTGCGCGGGCGTGCATTCGCTGCAAAATCGTAAACGCTCTGCGCATCTCGCCGTTCAAAACGTCCCCGCGCTGAGGGGTCGAGTAGCCCTGCCCCAGTCGCATCCGCCCACTCAGGGGTATCGCCCTTTCATTCGGCGGCGCAAAGAGAAATCCTGTCGGGTCGGCGAAGATTCGTGAGCCGTTTGCGGTCTCAATCAGCACATCAGGTGTTCGGGGCGTGATGTGGATGTGTGCCCTGCCTATGCCCGCCACGCGCCACTGGGCATGCTGTATCCAGTCCACCTGCCGAAGTGTCTGCTCTATCTGGCGCGGGGCGTCGGAGAGTGCGAGGGGCGAACGCAAATGGCTGCCGATTGTTTGCTCCACATCGACGTATGCTTCCGACGGGACACCCCGCACAGTCAAGTGTGTGATCTGCGTGCGAGGTGAGAACCAGAGACTGAAGGCAAGCGCGCATAGCGTTGCGCCCCACGCGAGCGGCTCAGCGTTGCGCCACAGCCATGTGAAAAGTTTTCGGGTACGGCTGGGTTTGGTGGCACGACGGCGCATGGGCTTAGCAAGTGGGACAGACGGGGCGAATTTGCCGGTGGGTTCCTGAACGGGCACTCGTGGCTTAGGCAACCCTGTCCAAGCACTACCTGCACGGATAAGACTGTCCGTGCTACTTAGTTTGACTCTCACACCCTTCTCGCGCCTCCGAAGCTTCATACGCCCTCCAATGTGTCTTGCAGGATGCGCTCCACCAGCTCGCTGAAGCTGATGCCCGCTGCTTCCGCGCTGCGCGGCAGCAGCGAGGTGGGAGTCAAGCCCGGAATCGTGTTCACCTCCAGCACATAGGGGGTGGTCTCGCGCACAATCATGTCCACGCGGCTCAAGCCTCGGCAGCCCAGCGCGAGGTGCGCCGCAACCGCCGTCTCCTGGAGCAGGCTCAGAATCTCGCTCGGCAAACGGGCAGGCACGATTTCTTCCGTCGCGCCCGGAATGTATTTCGCCTGAAAGTCGTAGTAGCCGCTCTTAGGGGCGATTTCGACAGGGGGCAGCGCCTGCGGCTCGCGCCTGCCCAGTACAGGCACGGAGACCTCCACACCCTCGATAAGCTCCTCCACCAACACGCTCTCGTCGTAGGCGAGGGCTTTGCGCAGGGCGCGGGGCAGCTCACTCCAGTCAAACACGCGCGTTGCGCCCAGTGTGGATCCCCCCTGATTGGGTTTGACCATCAGCGGCAGGCTCAGCCGCCTGCGGATGCGCTCCAGCGTGTCGTCCTCATAGTCGCCCACCAGCAGCCCCGCGGGTACGGTTAGCCCCGCCTCACGGAACACGATTTTCGCAGCGTATTTGTTCATCGCCAGCGCGCTGGGCAGCACGCCTGAACCAGAGTAGGGGATGCCCAGCAGCTCCAGCAGTCCCTGCACCGCGCCATCCTCGCCGTGCTTGCCATGCAGGGCAATCAGCGCGACATCAGGACGCTCATGGGTCAGCAGCTCCTGCAAACCCCAGAAGCCCTCCTTGCCTTTCAGCAGTGCGGGGTCGACCGCGACGGCGTGATACTTATCTGAGTTTAACGCCTGCATCACGCGCAAGCCCGATAGCAACGATACATCGCGTTCGGGCGAATCGCCGCCCATCAGCACGGCGACCGTAAGCCGCCGCGCCTGCCCCTGCGCTTCCAACCGGCGCAGTAGCACAGGTTCAATTTTCTCGATGTCGCCCGCACCCATCACCACCACCACATCGTTCGGGCGCAGATGGGGCAGCAGGCGTTGGGGAATTTGCTCCTTGATGGGTACATACAGTGTAGGGGGCGTCTCGCGCTCCAGCAGCCCGTCGGCGATTAGCGCCGCGCTCACGCCCGGAATCGGCTGCTCGCGGGCGGGATAGATGTCGGTAATCACTACAAAATCCGCCGCGCTCAGGCTGTCGATTAGCCCACGCAACTGATCGCGCGTGCGGCTGTACAGGTGGGGCTGGTACACCACCACCAGCCGTCGATTCGGGAACCGTTGGCGCAACGCACTCAGCGCAGCGCGAATTTCGGTTGGGTGGTGCGCATAGTCGTCCACAATAGTGACGCCCGTCGCCTCGCCGACAATTTCCTGACGCCGCTTGACACCCCGGAAGTTCGCCAGGGCGTCGGAGATTACGTTAACCGAGATGTCCAGCAGCAGCGCGATGCAGATGGCTCCCAGAGCGTTCTGCACGTTCTGCTCGCCCAAGTACGGGATGCGCACAATAGGCTCCGCTTCCGAAAGCCAGTGGCTGTTATGCACGCGGAACTCGGTATGGGAGGGCGTGCGGTGCAGAATCTCCGCTTCCAGGTCGTTCTGTGCGCCCAGCCCGTATAGGATGGGGGGTCGTTCGTGTCCGCCGACGCCGTGCAGCATTTTCGCCATCTCGCGCACGCCGGGACTGTCGCCACAGGCAATCAGGTAGCCCTCGCGAGGTACATGTTTGGCGAAGTTTACAAAACTTTTCAGCAGCCGCTCAAAAGTGCCGTGATAGTCCAGGTGGTCCGCCTCGATGTTCGTGATTAGCGCGATGTGGGGCTGCAGGTCGAGAAACGAGTCATATGCCTCGCAGGCTTCCACAACTGCCCACTCACCCTGCCCCAGCCGCAGGTTGCCCTGCCACGGCGCAGGCAGGGGCACATCCGCGCCAATCAACACGACGGGGTCGTAGCCCGCGGCTTCCAGAATCGCGGCAGTCATGGCGGTGGTGGTGGATTTGCCGTGCGTGCCCGCAATCGCAATCACCTTGTAGTCGCGCAGCAGCCAGCCCAGCAGTTGCGACCGTCGCCAGATAGGGATTTCGCGTCGCTGCGCTTCAATCACTTCAGGGTTGTCGGGGTGAATCGCGTCGGAGACAATCAGCCAGTCGGGTTGCCCCATGCGCAGGGCGTCGTGAGGGGCGTAGGCGTCCGCGCCGAGGGCGCGCAGCGCGTCTAAGGTGGCAGACTCGACCATATCCGAACCGCTGACGGCGACGCCTTTGTGTCGCAGCCAGCGCGCCAACGCCGACATGCCCGCCCCACCGATACCGACAAAGTGGAACCGCATCGACAGGTCTGGCTCGCGATGGGTGGTCAAACGGACGCCTGTGGGCGTGTACATCCTCCTACCTCCTCCAACAGTTGCACGATTCGTTCCGTTGCGTCTGGGATTGCCCACTGGCGCGCGGCATGTTGCATGCGGGCGCGCAGCTCGGGGCAGTCGCGCAGGCTCAGCAGCTGTTCCGCCAGAGTCTGGGGGGAAAGTTCCGCCTGCTCGAGCAGTATGGCTGCACCGCGCTTCGCTAGCGCACGGCAATTATACCGCTGATGCCCCCCCGCCGCATGCGGATAGGGAATCACAATCATCGGCAATCCGTTGAGGGCGAACTCGGTGAGGCTGCCCGCCCCGCCCCGCCCCACTACCACATCCGCCGCGCGATAGGCGGCGCCCATCTGCTGCGCGTTCAGGAACGGGCGCGGATGATAGTTGCCGTTAAGCCCCATACGCTCGGCGGTAGCGCGCACGGTCTCGTAGTGCGCCTCGCCTGTCAGGTGCAGCCACTGAAGTGCGCTCGACGGCAGGTACTGCACGGTGTTCAGCACGGCTTCGTTCAACGCCACGGCGCCCTGACTGCCACCTACCACCAGCACGGTGAACTGCTCGCGTTTCAGCCCGAACGCATCGCGCGCCCTGCCCTGCTCCAGCTCAGGCTGATACACTTCAGGGCGCAGAGGCAAGCCCGTACGCAAAATGCGCTCTGTGCCGAACGCCGTTATCGCCTCCTCGAAGTTCACGCAAATCTGCGCGGCGCGTTTCGCCAACCAGCGATTCGCCTTACCCGGCAGCGCGTCTGGCTCCAGCAGGATTAGCCCCCTGCCCTGCTTCAGGTACGCCATCGCGATCGGGATGGAAGCATAACCGCCAGTAGTGAACAGTAGCTCCCCACCGAACTGGTCTAAGATGCGCCGCGCCTCACGGCTCGCCCGCCAGAGTGTCAGCGGCACGCTCCACGGGGTGCGCTTGGTGGAGCGTAGTCCACTCATCTCAAGCAGCGCATGCGGGATGCGCAGCTCCAGGCGAGCTTCGATACCGTGCCGTGCACCGAGATACATTATGCTGTGCCCGCGCGCTTGCAGTGCGTGCGCTACCGTCAGCGCAGGGAACAGATGCCCACCTGTGATACCGCCGGCGATTGCGACCTTCATGGCTTCTCCCTCATCAGCGACTGCGCGACACCGACTGCCACCATCAGGCTGACCAGCGCAGAACCGCCCGCGCTCACAAACGGTAGCGGCAAGCCCATCGTGGGGAGCAAGCCAATTGCCATACTGATGTTCATCAGCGCGCCGACGCCGACCCATACGCCTAGCCCGCCCAGAAACAGCCGTGCGGGGCGCGTGGGGGCGCGCTCGGCGTTGCGTAAACACGACCACACGAACAGTCCCAACAGCCCCACCACCAGCAAGCCGCCGACCAAGCCTGTCTCCTCAGCAATAGTGGCGAAGATGTAATCGTTCTCGGCAGCGGGCAGGTGATGCTTCTCGCGTCCCTCACCCAAGCCCACGCCCAGCAAGCCACCGCTGCCCACAGCAATCTGCGCCCGCACCATCTGGTAGCCAATGTCGCTTTCATAGGCACGCGGATTCAGCGTTGCCAGCACGCGCCGCGTCACATACGCGCCGGGCTGCTTCTCCAGCGGCTGATTGCGGAGGTAGCTCAGCAGCAGCGGCACGAAGGTTAGCAACAAGCCTGCCAACATCGCCAGTGTCAGCCCCTGCAGTACTCTGCTCCAGCTCAGCCCACCCAGAAACATCACGCCGAAACCGATGAGGAAGATAAGCCCCGCCGTGTCCTTATCGGGTTGGCGCACAATTAAGACGATTCCAGCTAGCCACAGCAGTCCACCCAGCAGCACGCCTTTCGGACGCGCCGCACTATACACCCATACGAACCACAGTAGCACGGCAAACTTGAAAAACTCAGCCGGCTGCACAGTGACCGCCCCGACTCCTGGCAGTGAGACGCCAATCCAACGCGTCGCGCCGTTCAGCGTTATCGTGCCGGGCAGCCTCAACGCCAGCCACGCCAGACCCAGCAAGCTCAGAATCAGCCACAACCACGCTGTGCCCAGCCAGAACCGCCCGCGTACTAATCGCGCAACGCCCATCGCCCCCGCGCCGACGATGAGCCACGCCGTCTGCATCAGCGCAGGACGCAACGCCGTGAACAGGCTCGGTGCTGCACCTCCCTTGTCTAGGCGCAGCAACTCCGTGATGCCCACACTGAACTGGAACACCAAGCCGATTAGCGCAAGCACGAATGGCGTCCACACCATCGCGCTGTGGATTTGCACTCTGGGCACGCTGGCTGTTTCAGCGGCACTGCGTGCACGCGCCACCGATGCATGGGCAGATAGGCTCCTCACCCGTTCACCTCCATTACTATCCGCTTGAACTCCTCGCCGCGATGGGCGAAGTTACGAAACTGGTCGAAACTGGCGCAGCCGGACGCAAGGATGATGCACTCCCCTGCCATTGCCTGCGCTTGAGCCAGTCGTACGGCGTTCTCCAGTGTCTCGGCGTACTGCCACGCGGTGTAGCCCATCCGATTCAGCGCGTCGCCAATCGCCTGCCCGTCCCGTCCAATTAGCAAGGCGGCGCGGGCGTGTCGAGCAATCGATTCGGCAATCCTTTGGATACTGTCATTTTTATCTACGCCACCTGCGATTACGATACACGGTTTGGGCGCGGCTTGCAGAGATTTCTCCAGCGCGTCAGCATTCGTACACATGGAATTGTTAATGTATCGCACGCCGCCCCACTCACCCACGAACTCCATTCGGTGCGGCGCGCCTGTGAAAGTGGCAAGCGCACTGCGTAGCTGCTCGGTCGTGCAGCCCAGTATCGCCGCTACATGCGCAGCGGCAAGGGCGTTTTCAAGATTGTGCGTTCCTGGCAACGCAGGCATAGGTGTCTCGGCGAGGTTGAGTGTCCCGTCAGCGAGAGAGACGATGGAATTTTGAGTGGAGAAGAGGATGAGGGTGGGTTTGTGGAGGTTGTCCTTATTCCCCGTATCCCCATCTCCCGTGGTGTAAGCAGGGAGAGTTTCGCTTGGATTGCCCTCACCCCCCTGCCCCCTCTCCCACGTCGTGGGGGAGGGGATGCGAGCAACGTGCACTGCGCCAGGCTCCCCCTTTCCCGCGCTGCGGGAGAGGAAGTCGGGGGGTGAGGACCAGTCAAAACGACTCAAAACCCATCTCACACCCTCATCCTCCCCGTTCAGCACCGCGTGTTCCCCTGCCTCCAAATTCGCCAAAATCTTCGCTTTCGCCAGCGCGTAGGCTTCCCAGCTGCCGTGATAGTCCAGGTGGTCCTCGCGAATATTCGTAATCACAGCGATGCGCGGTCGGAAGGCATGTGTATGCAGCAACTGGAATGAACTCACCTCCGCGACCAGCCACTCGTCGGAAGTGGCGGTTTCGGCGGCTTCGGTAAGCGTTAGGTCGCCCGCCGTGCCCGCTATGTTCCCGCACAACCGTGCCTTCAACCCCATCGTGCGCAAAATATGATGTGTTAGCAGGGTGGTTGTGGTTTTACCATTCGTGCCGGTGATGGCGATAATCGGCGCGGGGCTGATGTGGTAAGCAAGTTCGATTTCGCTCCACACAGGGACGCCTCCCTGCTCTGCCAGCGCGAAAATCGGATGGCTGGGCGGCACTCCGGGGCTGACAATCACGAGGTCGTAGCCCTGCAAGGTTGAGGGCGCGTCAGTCTCGGCGTGAAGCACGACGCCATGTGCCTGCAGGGGCTGGGCAAGCGTCAGCTCGGCAAGCGGCTTGCGGTCGTACAGCTCCACTCTTGCGCCGCGTCGTATCAGCGCGCCCGCTGTCGCACAACCGCTACGCCCTGCTCCTATTACCGCCACTCGCTTGTCGTCAAAGTTGTTCATCCTGCTCTCTCGTGGCTTGGACATTTCTGTCCAAGCGCAACTTACAACCAAACTGCTGCAATCTCTTGCGCTTCAGTCAGGGCAGGTACTACACAACAGGAATGTCCGTGCCACCTACGGCTCATGCCTGCGCATAGACAGATATCCGCACTACAGTTGCTTTAATAGCAACCCTACACCAACTAAGAGCGCACCTGCCAGCCAGAAGCGCATCACGATTGTCGGCTCTGACCAGCCCATCAGCTCAAAGTGGTGGTGGATGGGCGTCGCCTTGAAGATGCGCTTGCCACCGCGCAACTTAACCGAACCCAGCTGCACCACCACGCTCAGGATCTCAATGGCAAACACGCCGCCGATAAGCGTATAGCTTGCCGCGTTCAGCCAGGTGGGCGAGGAAAGCAGCATCCTCAGTGTCAGCAGCCCGAAACTTGCGCCCAGAAACATCGAACCGGTGTCGCCCATGAACACTTTTGCGGGATGCACATTCCACCACAGGTAGCCGACGCACGCGCCCAGCAGCATCGGTGCGTATTCTGCTCCCTCCGTAGAACCCGCATAGCTGCACAGCGGTAGGAACGCAATCGCCGTCAGCCCTGCCGCCAAACCGTCTAAGCCGTCGGTCAGGTTGAAAGCGTTCACCCAGCCGACCACCCACAGCACTGCCAACAAGTAGTAGCCCCAGCCGAACTCCAACGCCAGCTCGCTAAAGCTCTCGCCTGTGAAGGTTCGTAGCGTCTCGTCCATCACGGGCGGAGGCATCGCCAGCCATAACATGTACACGCTCACCGCCGCCGCCACGAGTTGCAACGCCAGCTTCGACTTCCACTCCAACCCACGCCGCCCCGTGAGACGCTGCATCCAGTAGTCGTCCAGCAACCCAATCACTGCGAACCACAGCGCGCCTGCAAAAATTACCAGTGTAATGGTCAGATTTTTGTCCTTGTGCGCCACACCCCACGCCACCATCCCCACCAGCACGCCCAGAATTATTAGGAACCCTCCCATCGTGGGCGTACCCTCTTTGGGACGATGCGTTTCAGGCGCGTAGGCGTAGATGGTCTGACGCGCCTTAATCCGCGCCAGCCAGCCAATCACAGGCTTGCCCAGCAACAGCGCGGTCAGCGCAGCGACCAGAAACACAAAGATTGTGGTCAACGCATCACCACCTGCTCCAGCCCCAGTGCGCGCGAGCCTTTCAGCAGCACGTAGTCGCCCGCCTGCACATTGCGCAGCAACCATTCGCGCGCTTGCTGGGGCGTCTCGAAGTGCAGCAGTCGGCTGGGGGGAAATCCGCCCTCCCTGGCGGCAGCCGCCGTCCATAGCACTTCGGTTCCAACTAAAACCAGATAGTCTAACGATTGCCCCGCCAGCCATCGTCCCAGACCCCAGTGCAAGCGCATGCTGAACGCGCCGAGCTCCTTCATATCGCCCAGCACGGCAATCCGCCGCCGCGCAGGCACTTGACACAACAGTACCTGCAACGCCGCGCGCATTGAGTCGGGATTCGCGTTGTAGGCGTCGTTAATCAGCGTCCAGCCGTCGGGCTGCTTCTGGATTGCCATGCGCATTTCGGGCATCTGTAGGTGGCGCAGAGCGCGTGCAGCGGCGTTCGGCTCCACCCCCAGCACGACCGCTGTTAGCAGGGCTGCGGTTGCGTTCAGCAGTAGATGCTCGCCCAGATACGGCAGCTCCAGCCACACACGCGCTTGCTGGTTCGGCAAGTCCAGCACGACCTCGCCTGCTGTGAACTCTTCGCCCAACTGCACCTCAGTCAGGCGCGCCTGCGCCTCTGGATGTCGCCCGAAAGTGTAAATCGTCTCGCAGGCGCAACGCCCACGCAGAAATTCATAGAACTTGTCGTCGCGGGGTAAGATGGCGATTCCGTCACGCGGTAGGGATTGCACCAGCTCCGACTTGGCTTCGGCAATCGCCTCACGGCTGCCCAGCTGCTCGATGTGCGACCA
>FMJZ01055097.1_pt1 | contig 13863 bp, 7 predicted proteins | sample 1987881 | NCBI WGS metagenome assembly FMJZ01 (sample SAMEA4378227, study PRJEB15110) | soil metagenome | biome: soil; feature: Field; material: Soil | place: India | collected 2015-03-11 | depth 0 m | reverse complement strand
GGTCAGGGTGAGGGCTTTTGCGGGGAGGTCAGGTGGGGCTATCCTGCGTTGGGGAGAGGGGTTTAACACCACAAAACTCACGATGGACAACTCTCTGCAGACAATCACCCTGCTGGCGGTAGGTGATATTATGCTGGTGATGGGGATGAACGCTCTCATTCGCCAGCACGGGGCGAACCATCCCTTCCACCATGTGCGCCCTCTCCTGACACGAGCGGACATCGTGATCGGCAACCTGGAGGCGCCCTTCACCACCCATACTGCCCCTACCCCATACAAACGCGCCGAGAGCGTGAAGGCACGGCGGGACTATATCCTGCGAGCGCACCCGAGCACTGCGGAAGGGCTGAAGTATGCGGGCTTCACCGCTGTGGGACTGGCGAACAATCACATGATGGACTATCAGGCGCAGGGATTGCTGGATACCCTCGCCACCTTAGACAGGTTGGGCATTGCTTACTCTGGAGCGGGCAGGAACCTCACAGAGGCGCGTCGCCCTGCCGTTATTGAGCGCAAAGGTCTTCGCGTTGCCCTGCTGAGCTATTCCTGTATCCTGCCCATCGGTTCGGTGGCAACAGACAATCGGATGGGAATCGCTCCAGCGAGGGGCTTTGGCGCAGAGGAGGCGATGCGAGAAGACATCGCCCGTGCGAGACGTGAAACCGACTTCGTAATCCTTTCCATCCACTGGGGCGAGCAACTAAAATGCTATCCCAACAACTTCCAGCGCAGGCTGGGGCTGAAACTGCTGGAATGGGGCGCAGACGCGGTGGTGGGGCATCACCCGCACGCCCTGCAGGGGATACAGGTTGAGGCGGGCAAACTCATCGCCTACAGCTTGGGAGATTTCGTCAATCTCTCATCCCACAAGGAGACGGCTATCCTGCAGATGGCTATCAGCCGCCCTCACCAATTGGAGTCCGCCTGCATTATTCCCCATGTGCTCTGGCAGGGACAGCCCCGCCAGGCGGAGGGCAGGATGTGGCGGAATATCATCGCCCGGATGCGCACCCTGTCGGCAGAGTGGGGCACTCAGATTGACGAATTCGGCAACATCGGGCTGGGAGGTTAACCGCTCAGAGGGCGTGTTGCACGCCGTTCGGGTTCCTGCTATACTGGGTTCACCTTAGCTGTCGGGGGTATCTATATGCCGGTTCATCTGTGGGAAGAAACCATTACCATCCCCACCTATCCGGTGGGCAAGCCCAATCCCTATCCGCCCTTCCAGCGCAAAGGCTACTGGGCGGTGTATCCCTATCCCCTGCTCGACCAGCTGGGCGATGAAGCCGAGCCGCGCCAGTACCGTGCGCTGTGCATGGAGAACCCCTACCTGCGAGTGACCGTACTGCCCGAGCTGGGCGGGCGTGTGTGGTCGCTTTATGATAAGATAGCCGGGCGCGAATGTCTGCATCAGCCGCCGTCCATCAAGCCTGCGCTCATCGGATTGACCGGGGCGTGGATTGCTGGCGGTATTGAATTCAACTTCCCCATCGGGCATCGCTACACCACCCATCAGCCGGTGTGGTATAGTCTCGCGTATCCCAGAGAGGAGGGCGAGAAAGCCACCATCTGGCTCGGCGAAATCTGTCGGCGCACCCGCATGATGTGGACGGTGGGCATCAGCCTCTATCCCGACCGTGCGCTGATGGAAACCGACATTCGCCTGTTCAACCGTACGGAGTTAAAGAAACGCTTCTACTTCTGGACGAACTGCGCTGTCTCTGCCCATGAGGAATGGAAGTGGATACTGCCCGCCGATTCGGTGCGCAACTGGGAGGGCGACCTGAGCGAGGCGCGCGCCACCCTGCCCTTCCCCATCACCGAAGACGGCACCGACCTGAGCCTTTACCGCAGCTACGACAGCGCATCCAGCGTCTTCGCGCACAACTTTCGGGGCGATTTCTTCGGCGGATACGACCTGAGAGCGGATGCGGGACTCTTGCACGTTGCCGACCCGCGCGATGCGTGCGGCAGAAAACTCTTCACCTGGGGCACGGCGGATGACGGGATGGTCTGGGCGGAGCGACTGCACGACGGCGGCGTTCCCTATGTGGAGATTCAAACGGGACGCTTTGAGGACCAGAGCATCTGGCACTGGATACCCCCGCACGCCTTAGAGTGCTGGCAGGAGGCATGGTTCCCCGTTCGCGGGCTGGCGGGAACGGTAAACTCGGCGAATCGCGAGGGCGCGCTCGGAGTGACCCTGGAGGGACAGCAACTTATCGTACGCTTCCACAGCACCGCGCCGCGCCCGGACAGTCGGCTGATTCTGCAGTATGGCGAGGACGTGGTGCACGAACAGCGGGTAGACCTGTATCCCGAACGCCCCGTTAGCTGGCGGTTCACCCTGCCCCAGCCTCCTGAATTGCCTCTCCGGGTGACCATCGCCACCGCGGGGCGCGAGAGCCTGCTGGAAGCAATCGCCAATCCTACCCCCCAGCGCGAACAGGCAATCATATCGCCTCCCCCATCGGGCGAGGATGCGCAGAGCCTGTTCCTGCAGGGCGATGCTCTGGAGCGCGCCGCCTTGCTGGACGAAGCGGAGGCAAAGTACCGACAGGCGTTGCAGAATCTGCCCGACTACCTGCCCGCGCTGAACGCCCTTGCCCGAATCTGTCTGGAGGAAGGCAGGCTGGAAGAGTGCCTGCAGTACACCGAACGCGCCCTCCAGCGCGACCCCCAGAACGAGGAAGCCATGTACGTGCGCGCACTGTGCCTGATGGCTGGCTCAAAGGAGACGGAAGCGGAGGAGTGGCTCTATCCGCTCCGTCGGAGTGCGACCTATCGCGGGCTGGCGTTCTATCTGCTGGGAATATGCGCGATGCGACGGGGCGACCTGGCGCAGGCAGATGACCTGTTCGCTGAGGCTCTGCTGTATAACGCGGCGGACATCAAGGCGTGGATGCTTCGTGCAGCTGTCCTGCGCCTGCGCGGCGAACTGGAGGAGGCGTCACAGGTGCGTCTGCAGGTGCATCTGCTAATGCCTTTGGAACCGCTTCTGCGCACGGAGGCGTTCCTGAGCACGCCTGTTACCCCTGAGGGGGATGCGGTGAACCTGCTCAGCCCGATGACAAGCCAGCCGCACGCCTTTGAAGAGGTCGCCTGCGACTATCTGAACGCTGGCTGTCCGAACGACGCCATCCGTATTCTGGAATCACCCGCCCGCCTGCAGATGCCCGAAACGGCGATGAGGCACTATCTGCTCGCGCTGGCTTATGTGAAGAAGGGCTTGCCGGCGCAGGCGGTGGAGCACAGCCTGCTCGCATGGCGCAGTGATGCCGAATATCTCTTCCCGTGGCGGCTGGAGGACTATTTCGCCCTGCGCGAGGTGCTGAACCTCCGCCCCGATGACGCGCTGGCGCATTACGCGCTGGGGAACTGGCTGGCAGGGCATCGCCAGTGGCAGGAGGCTCTGCAGGAGTGGCTCCGGGCGATAGATGCGCAGGTATCTGCTGAGGAGTCCGACATCTCCGCGCTGGCGGAGCGGTGCTTGCAAAAGCCGTGCCCTGCCTCCTTTCCCGCGCCAGCTCCCCTGTACCGAAACATCGGGCTGGTGCTATCGGCGCAGATGGGGGCGCATGACCTCGCCCTGCGGTATTACGAACAGGCTATCCGCGTTGCTCCCGGTGACCATTACCTGTGGCTGGAGCGCGATAGCGTTGCTCGACGCGCGGGGGTGGATGCCCACACCCGGCTGAGCTGGCTCCGGCAGGCAGACCAAAGCGTTCTGCACGAGAATCGCATGGCGCAATCCCTTGCCAGCCTGCTGGTGGAGACCGAACAATACGAAGAGGCGATACAGGTGTTAGGGTCGCGCACGTTTCACGTAGCCGAAGGTGAAACATCCACCCGCCCCATCTGGGTTGGCGCACATCTGGGCAGGGGAAAACAGCTGGCGCGAGAGGGAGACTGGCAGAGTGCGCTTCAGCACTTCCAAGCCGCGCTGGAGTACCCACATCATCTGGCGGTGGGCAAACCAGCCCGCCCCGCCGACGCAGTGCCCCTCTTCTGGGCAGGATTGGCAGCAAGCAAGCTGGGACAGGAGGAGTTCGCTGCGAGCTGCTGGCAGGAGGAGGCGCGCTGTGTCGCCTATACCGATAGGGAGCGAGCGCATCAGGTCATGGCGTTGCGCCTGCTGGGAAGGCAGGAAGAGGCGGACAGGCGGTGCGTTCAGGAAGGGGTGGCACAGGAGGTCGCCCGGCTGGAGGAGGAAATGACTTGTTATAAGGGGTGAATCTCGGTCCGCACTCTGCGCAACGAGTGTCATCCTGAACGAGGTGCGAGGAGGAGCGATGGAACAGGCGATTGTGCTATGCGCGGGGGCAGGAACCCGCTTCTGGCCCTACAACGAGGTGCGCAACAAGTGCGCAACACCCGTGGTGAACAAGCCTGCCGTCCGCCGGCTGGCAGAACAGATTCGCGAGGCAGGTATCCGTCGCGCCGTGGTGGTGGTTGGTGTGCACACCGGCTCGGTGCGCTCTGCCCTGCATGGGCTGGACGGTCTGGAAATCGCCTATGTGAGCGTACAGGGCACGCCGGGCACAGCGGTTTGCATCCAGTCTGCATTGCCCCTGCTGGATGCGCAACAACCCTTCGCGGTGTTCTATGGCGACGTGGTTACCACACAGGCTACCGTCAGCCGTTTTCTGGAGGTTGCACGGGGTGGTGATGCAGCAGCGGTCGCACTGGTGCAGCCGATCACTCCCCCGGAGCGACCGACCGATTGGCTGGGGGCAAAGGTGGACGGGGGACGCATCCAGTATGTGGAAGGACACAGCCGGGACTGTGAGCACCGTTTATGTGGTATGTACGCCTTCACCCCGAAAGCCGTTCCCGCCATCCTGAACAATCCGGGCATCATGACCTACGTGCCGGTGGGAGGAATGCCTCCCGCCGAGGCGGAGCTGGCGCAGAGCGTGCAGACGTTGATTGACGACGGCGAAGAGGTGCTGGCGGTGGAGGTGGAGGGCTACCTGGTGGATATGGACAAGCCCTGGCACATTCTGGAGGCGAACCGGCGCGTGCTGGATGAAATGAGCCGTAACCTGCAGGCAAGCATAGTCCACCCGACAGCGCGAATCCATGACGGCGCGGAGATACGCGGACACGTGGTGCTGGGCGAGGGAAGCGAAATCGGCAACCGGGTGGTGATTGAGGGCAACGTGTTCATCGGCAGAGGAGCGCGGGTGGTCAACGGCGCGATTGTGGGCAGGGCGGTAGCCATTGGCGACCATACCCGCGTCAGCGACTATTGCCTGGTGGGCGCATACAGCGTGGTGGGCAACCGGTGCATCGTGGGACATGGCGCGGAGCTGGACGGCGTGATGTTCGACGGCGCGTACCTGTACCACTACTGCGAGATTTCTGGCGTGGTCGGGCAGTCGGTGGACATCGGCGCGGCGACGGTGTGCGGCACCCTGCGCTTTGACGATGGCGAAACCATTCATCGCATCAAAGGGAGGCGCGAATTTCCCACACACGGTGCAGACGCCACCTATTTTGGCGACTTCAGCAGGACGGGCGTCAACGTGATTACCCAGCCGGGGGTGAAAATCGGCGCGTATACCTGCATCGGTCCGGGCGTGGTGGTCTATGAGGACGTGCCCAGTCGGAAGCTGATACTGCTGAAGCAGGAACTGATCGAGAAAGACTGGGGACCCGAGCGCTACGGCTGGTAACGGTTCAAGATAGGCATATGTTGCGCTGAACGAAGTGAGGGGGTGTCCTGTTCGACCACATTGCTTCGGACTGTCCACCGGAATCAACTTAACGTCCTACCGCTTTACTTTATCTACCCCTCTGGATGTCGCCACTCCCGACAACATCCAGACAGCATCACACGTCATTATGTTGTCGTTAGTTATTACATTAATTTTGAGGAGAAGAAATTTTTCTAAAAAAAACTTTTCAGAATCCTCAAAAACGCAGGATTTGGCACGAATCTTGCACTATTACTGGTTGGAGATATCGGTCAACGTCACACGTTCAAATATGTCCGGGTGAAGCCTCGCTGCTCAACCAGGTGCCGGCAGAGCGGCACGCATCGCCCAGGAAGGGAGACCAGAAATGACAATCAGAGCACACAGGTTCTTGCCTGTGGCATGGGCTGTTGCTGCCCTACTGGCGCTCAGCCTGATGCCACTGGCACACGCTCAACTGAAGAAAGAGTCTGCTCCTTCTTCGACACCACCCCTCTTGCTCGTTCCGGGCAGCCCGCTGGATATGCTGTTCGCCATGCCCGGAATGACCCCTCCCCCCGAATATCAGACCTCTGTGGCACATACCCGACCTGAAATCGCCAACCCCAACCGAGCCGTCGGTCCTGAATACCTGCAGGAAGGACGAGCGATGGGCAGGGAAGGCGTGATAGAAGCCGGTCGCTTCCCGCTCCCCTTTGGCACCAAGGGCGAGAAGGTGGCACTGGCTTTTCTCAGCGGCGAATACACGCCCCCAGAGGGCGAAAAACTGCAACCTGCGCTGGCACAGCTGGCGCGACAGCGTGCCGAACAGCTCTCCACGCAGACAACAGGCGTTCAGCCCACTGTGTATGCACTCATCCTGCTTAACGGCAGGCTGGACGAAGGTCTGCAGGCATGGCTGGAGGAGCGCGGCGTGAAACTGCTGGGCTTCTACCCCTACACCGCCTATCAGGCGCGCATCCCGGTGGCGCAGCTCAACGCGGTGGCACAGCATCCGCAGGTGCGCTGGGTGGGTCAGCCCTACCCGGTGCAGAAGTTAGACCCTGACCTTCGGATGTTCATGGGCGACACCACCGGCGAGCGCGTCTGGCTGTATGTGAACCTGTTCGGTCACGACGAAGCGGCACGCGAGGCAATCGCGGGCATGGTGGAGCAGACGGGCGCGTATGACCCCTCGCTGGCGGTGCTTCCGGTGGTGGCGGACGCGGCGACGGTGAACCGTTTGCTGGACATGGACGCGGTGCTGTTCGTGGAGCCGATACGCCAGAGTGTGGCGCACCACACGCAGTCCCAGGCGTCCATCAACGCCGACCTGCTATGGTATTACCAGCATGACGGTCGCCCCGAAGGCGGCAGGTCCATCAAGGTGGGAGAGATGGACAGCGGTTTCAATATCTACCACTGGGACTTCGGCAACATTATCGGGGGTACTGCGGGTTACAACCGCACCACCGAAACCAACGTGTGGGACGACCAGCATGGTCACGGCACGCACGTGCTGGGCACGTTCATCGGCGAAGGCGTGGCGCAGGCGCGCTATCGCGGCACCGCTCAGGGTGTTCAGGACACCAATGTGGACGGTTTCGACCTGCTGGTCAGCAAGGTGTTTCGCCTCGCTGCAGATGGACGCGCAGTATCCGAAGGCGATTCGGTGTCGCAAGGCTTGCTGGACATGCAAGGCAGGGAGGACCGTTACCGCAGGCAGGTGTTCAACTACAGCGGTGGGTTCGGCGGCACCAACCTGACTGGCACCGACTCGCAGTCGCGCAAGGTGGATGAGCTGTTCCAGCTGGGCATTGTGCCGGTCATTTCCGCTGGTAACGACGGACCCAGCGGAGGCACCATCGGCGGACCGGGCGTAGCCAAAGGGGCATTTACCATTGGCGCCATCTACGATAACAATGCCGGCTACGTGGACCAGGTAACGGACTACTCCTCGCGCGGTCCGACCGGCGATAGCCGGGTCAAACCCGATGTGGTCGCGCCCGGCTCATGGATCGACTCCACCAGCAACACCAGTAACAATGGTTACAGGTACGGATGGTCAGGCACATCCATGGCGGCGCCCCACGTTGCCGGTCTGGTGGCGGGGATGATTGGGCACTTCAACATGCCCGCGTGGGCGACCAAAGCGGTCATTCTCGCCAACACCATCAACCTCGGACACTCCAGCACTGCTCAGGGCAGAGGCAAGGTAGATGCCATGCTGTCACACTACAGCTTAGATGGCTGGTGGTATACCTGGTGGTGGGGTAACGGTGGCACAGGCGACCTGCGCACGGTGGACTTCAACCTGCCTCAGAATGCCAGCCTCCTGCGCGTGGTGCTGGTCTATCCCGACGCGCCTGCACCTTCCGGTGGCAGTATTGCGCTCAAGAACGACCTGGACCTCTACCTGGACCGTGCGCCGTTCGGCAGCGGCGCCAGCGGGGAGTGGTGGTCGGTTTCCTCACGGGACAATGTGGAGGTCATCAACGTCACCAACGCGCAGGCGGGCGATTACCGTATCAAGGTATACACCTACGCGCAGAACGAAGGCAGTTCGCAGGCATGGGCGGTCGCAGTGCACGCCGTCTACGGACCGGTGAATCCCAATATCACCCTCTCCTTCAGCACGCCTGTCGCGGTCAAACCCAGTGTGGACTTTGACGTCACGGGCTGGGCCCGCGCCGACTCATTTGTGGCGTCGGGGGTGCTGGGCGACATCGACCTGCTCTCTTCCGGCATCTCGTTGAATGGCATGACCTACGTGCGCTATGCGCCCAACGGAGCGGAGGAAAGCTTCTACTTCGCCGGCGAGCAAACCACCAACATGGGCAACATCCCTGCCGGCTACTGGCGTCGGCTGGTGTGGAGCCTGCGCGGAATCACCGAGGGCAGCAAGAACGTTCGGTTTGAGGTCGCCTCCATCAACGGCGGAACCGCCTCCGTGACCAACACCATCATCGTGGACGGTACGGCTCCCACGAACTGGCAGGACCTGTGGCCCGACTGGACAAACGACCCCGTGCCAAATTGCTGGATTAAGGTACAGGATGTTCTGTCGGGATTGAATACCTCGGGGCTGTACTACTGGTACTGGACATCTGGCACCGGGGTGCAGGGTCCTTATTCCTGCGGCACGTATGCCTCCAACGGCTCCACCGACCTGGAATGGATTTACGCCTCGAGCGTGCCCTTCAACCAGGAAGGCGGCGGTGGACAGAACCAGATCTACTTCCGCGCCTACGACCGCGCAGGCAACTACAGCGATAGCGGCTGGCAGGTTATCAAGATCGACCTGACCGCTCCGCAGGACTGGCAGAACTTCACCATTGCTGGAGTCGGCTACGCAGGGCTGACCCCCACCTGCACGGTGCAGGTCAGGGACGTGCTGTCGGGGCTGGCGACCTCCGTGCTGGGATGGTATCGCTACTCCACCGACGGAGGCTCTACCTGGAGCAGCTGGTACAGCACCGCCATCACCGGCTCGGACGGCACGACCGCCTTCCAGACCATCACTGCCAGCGATGTGCCTTTCAACCAGCAGAGCGCAACGCAGAACAAGATACAGTTCGCGGCGCGTGATGTGGCGGGCAACTGGAGCTACAGCCCACAATACACCGTTGCCACCAAATACCTCACCGTGCTGGAACTGGACAACGCCTCGGGCACGATCGGGCAGTCCACCACTCTGAAAGCTACCCTGCGCCGCGTGGTGGACAACGCCGCAGTTGGCGGCAGGTCGGTGAGTTTCACGGTAGACGGCACATCTGCAGGCTCTGCCACCACCAGCAGCTCGGGGGTGGCGACCCGTTCGTGGACGGTCAGCTCAGGAGCACTGGGCAACCGCCCGATGAGCGCATCGTTTGCGGGCGACAGCATCTATCACGGCACGACCGACACCGCAACCTTCCGCCGATATGCCAACACCACCGTCACCGTGTCCAACGTCTCGGGCACGCGAGGAGAGACGGTAACGCTGAGCGCGAAGCTCACGCGCACCCATGACGGCGCACTGATTGTGGGGCGCACGCTCAGCTTCAAAGTGGACGGCTCATCGGTGGGCAACGCAGTCACTGGTTCGGATGGCGTTGCCAGCCTCAACTACACCATCCCCGCTGGCGCTTCGCTGGGGGCGCATCCGATTGATGTGGCATTTGCGGGTGACGACCCGCTGAACCCCAGTAGCGGCACGGGCACGCTGACGGTTGGCGCCAGTTCGCGCACGGTGTCGGGCAGGGTGGAGTTGCAGGACTTCGGCGGCAACCCAGCCGATTTCTCGGCAACCATTGAGGTCCGCAATCCGGGCGACACCACTCCGCTGGAGACGCATGTGGTGGGTCTGGAAGACAACGGGGCTTACGCTTTCAGCACCACGTTGAACGGCACGTTTGACGTGGCGGCGAAGGTATCGCACTGGCTCCGCCAGACGCGCGGCAGTATCTCCATCACCGGCGACGTCACGGTGAACTTCAGCCTGGTGAACGGCGACGTGGACGGGGACAACGAGGTCACCCTGTTTGACTTCGGTGCGCTGGTTGCCGCCTTTGGCACAATGCCGGGCGATAGCGGATGGAACCCAAATGCCGACCTGGATGGGGATGAAGAGGTCACCCTGTTTGACTTCGGCATCCTGGTTCGCAACTTCGGCATGATTGGGGACGAATAACCGCGTGATGCAGGGACGCCCCGCGATGGGCGTCCCTGTTCGTTCGACCGGGATGTCGAGCGGGAGCCCGATTTCCCAATCAAATAAGGAGGAACAAGAAAAATGATCCGACGCAGTTTTTGGATGCTGGCGGTGCTGGTACTGGCTGTCAGCGCACAGGCGCAGTTTGCTGGACCGACCTACTGGAGCTTCAAATGGCTTCAACGGTACACCTGGCCGCTCGCCTCACACGAATCCCGCGTGTTCAGTTGCGAGCAGCCACGCCCGCTCAATCGGGTGGCGATGGACGACTGGATCTGCACACGTACCGGTCCCATCGTGCGGGTGAGCTGGTGGGGCGTACTGTTAACCTCGGCGCAGTATAGCAAGCGGTGGAGCTACTACATCGCCATCTACCGCAACAAGCCGGGCACGTGCGAGCCAGAGCCGGAACCGATTTACCGCGCTTGCGTCCGCCCGGATGTTTTGCGCTATACCGGTCGCTGGGACTGCACTCAGCAGCGCGTGTTCTACTTTTCCGCCAAACTGCCCCAGCCCTTCACTCAGGAGATAGAACAGCACTACTGGCTGCAGATTTCGGAGGACGACAAAAACAGTGCCCGTGTGGATATGGAGGACTTTCGCTGGTCTGCTCACCGTCCTCTCATGCTCTGCCCGGCACTGCAGTTTTCGCCTGCAACCGGCTTTCAACAGCCTATCCTTGACCGCTGTGATGAAAAACCGGACGACCTGGCGTTCGTGCTCTTCTCCCGTTCGCTGACAGGGCAGGTCAACACCGCCGGCTATCAGGGCAAGCGGTATGCTACGCTGGAGGCGCGCACCCGCGACGGAAATGTGGCAGATGCAGTACAGGTGGAGCTGGACGAAGACGGCACGTTTGAAACCGATGTGGATGTGCCCGACGGCATCTATGACTTCGTCCTGCTGTTCTCCAGCGCACTGCCCGCGGTGCAGAGGGATGTGGAGTTTGGAGACGGCAGCGTCAGACAGCTCAGCTTCTTCGACATCTTCTTCGGCGACCTGGACGGCGACAACGAGGTGACACTGTTTGACTTCGGCATCCTCGTGCGCAACTTCGGCATGATTGGCGAATAGCAGCGTCTGGCGAAGCGGGGCGAGCGTCAACCGCTCGCCCTGTTTTGAAAGAACAGGTATTCGAACTCTTGCCTTTTTCGCGCGATTTTGGTATGATGAGTGCAGAACACGGCTGTGAATATGCAGCCGCCCACTCTATCATTGGGTGAGGATGGGAATACAGTGTTCACGGAAGGTGAATCGCACGTCAAGCGCTGCTATCGTCGCTACATGCAGATGTCCGACCGGGAAATCGTAGAGCAGGCGCAGAAAGGCGACGAACAGGCGGCGGAGTTCCTGCTGTATAAGTATCGCAACCTGGTTCGCACCAAAGTTAAATCGTATTTCCTGTTGGGCGCAGAACGCGAGGACCTGCTGCAGGTCGGTATGATTGGGCTGTGGCAGGCTATCCTCGATTACCGAACCGATAAGCCCATTTCGTTCCCGGCGTTTGCCAAAGTGTGCATCCAGCGGCATATCATTACCGCCATCAAGGCGGCGACGCGCCAGAAACAGATGCCACTGAACACCTCCCTGTCGCTGGAGGTGACGTCGGACGATGAAGACGCCGACTGGAGCCTGGCGGATATGCTGCCCGCTGAGCCGAGCAGCGACCCGGAGGAGCGACTGCTCCGCGCCGAAGATACCCGCCAGCTGCAGCGCACGCTCCAGCAACTGCTGAGCGATTTCGAATGGCGCGTGCTGATGCACTATCACTTCGGCAAATCGTACCGGGAAATCGCCGAGGCGTTGCAATGCAAAACAAAATCCGTAGATAACGCCCTGGCGCGAATCAAGCGTAAGGTGGCAGGATTGCCTTTGGGCAAAGCCGACCTGCGCGAACTCTTTACCAGTAACTGAGGTGCTATGACTTTTCAGGAACTTCTGCTCAGATTGGAACAGTTCTGGGCACAGCATGGGTGCTTGATTCTTCAGCCCTACGACGTGGAGGTAGGGGCAGGCACTATGGCGCCCGGCACGGCTCTGCGCAGTCTCGGACCGGAGCCGTGGAACGTCGCCTACGTACAGCCCTCCCGCCGCCCCGCAGACGGACGCTATGGGCGCAACCCGATGCGCGTCCAGCACTACTACCAGTATCAGGTCATCCTGAAGCCGTCCCCGGATAACGTCGTGGACCTTTACCTGGACAGCCTGCGTGCGCTGGATATCGACCCGTTAGAACACGATATCCGCTTCGTGGAGGACGACTGGGAAGCTCCCACGCTGGGCGCGTCGGGCGTGGGCTGGGAAGTGTGGCTGGACGGTACCGAAATCACGCAGTTCACCTACTTCCAGCAGATGGGCGGTATCGAGTGTCGCCCCGTTTGCGCCGAAATTACTTATGGACCGGAACGACTCGCCATGTGCCTGCAGAAAAAGGACAGCTTCTGGGAGCTGGAATGGGCGCATGGCATCACCTACGGCGAGGTAGACCGGCACGCCGAAATAGAGCATAACTACTATAACTTTGACCATGCGGATGTGGAGATGCTATTCCGCCTGTTCGAGATGTTCGAAGCGGAAGGACACCGTATTGCCGATTTGGGCTACACGCACCCGGCTTTTGATTACGCGCTGAAGTGCTCGCATGTGTTCAACCTGCTGGACGCGCGGGGCAGTATCTCGGTCACCGAACGCGCCAGCTATATCAACCGCGTGCGTGCGCTGGCGCGTAAATGCTGTGTGCAGTATCTGAAACAGCGCGAGGAGATGGGCTTCCCACTCCTTAAGGCACAGGAGGCTATGGCTATCGTATGAAACCCACCCTGCTCGCATGGCTTCATTCTGCCGTGCGAGTAGCGGTGGTCAGTATCCTCGTATTTCTGCTGACGGTAAACTTCGCAGGACAGGGCTTCCGGGTGGACGGCAGGTGCATGGAGCCTACCCTGCACGATGATCAGCGTGTGCTCACCGAGAAAATCAGCTACTACTGGCGCAATCCCCGTCGCGGCGATGTGGTAGTGTTTATCGTGCCCGACGAGACGCATGACCTGATGGTGAAACGGGTAATTGCCCTGCCGGGGGAACGCATCAGTATCCGCGACGGCGAGGTTTTCATCAACGGACGGCTCCTGCCCGAACCCTATCGCCGGTATCCCATGCACTACTTCATGCGCGAAAAGCGTGTGCCGGAAGGCATGTTGTTCGTGATGGGCGACAATCGCGACGTGAGCAACGACAGCCGCGACTGGGGCTTTTTGCCCATCCGCAACGTGCGGGCGCGCGTGTGGTGCCGCTATCGCCTGCCCTTCCAGTTTGAGCTCGTGCGTTAACCTTGCGTATTCCCCTTCCCTTCCCGTATAATCTATGCGTTGACGGAGAGGAACCCCTCCCTGCAAGCGGGGAGGAAGCTGGCTCCCCTTCCCTCGCAGGGAAAGGGTCGGGGGTTAGGTTATGTTAAACCCCTCTCCCAACCTCTCCCCGACGCGGGGAGAGGCG
>FMJZ01041585.1_pt1 | contig 13873 bp, 12 predicted proteins | sample 1987881 | NCBI WGS metagenome assembly FMJZ01 (sample SAMEA4378227, study PRJEB15110) | soil metagenome | biome: soil; feature: Field; material: Soil | place: India | collected 2015-03-11 | depth 0 m | reverse complement strand
CGGGCATACTGCCGAACGCGGCAACCAGCTGCCCGAAGTCGAACAGCGTCACCTCGTTGTCGCCGTCGATGTCGCCGTTTTGCAGGGTAACCTCCACGTACACAGTCCAGTCTCCGGGTATCTGTACGGCTGGCAGTGTTCGTCGGAGCCAGTGGCTGGCTTTGAACGAGAGGTTATACATGCCGGGCGCCACATCTTCGATTTCGAAATAGCCCATCTCGTTCAGGGTGATTTTCTCTTCGTGGATGCCGCTTTCCGAACGCAGCTGCACAAACACTGGAACCTGCGCAGGGTTGCCCTGAAAGTCTTGCAGGGTGACAATGCCTGCGATACTGGCGGTCGTGCAATGAACTGTACATAGTCCACCGAGACTGCGCTGGACTGTGGGGCAAAGTCATTCTGAGGACCTTCTACCACGTACCGCAATACCACAGCGGTATTGGGAGGTGGCATTGGTAACCACAGTTCGTGCAACTCCCCGGGAGCGACGATGAAACTCTCACCGCCGGGCAGAGGCTGTAGCCACTCTTCCAGCATCCTGTTCTCCGCATTCAGCTCCTCGATGGGCACAGGACCGGGTAGCAACGCCATGTGCACATTGCTGACCAGTATGGGGCGCGGGTCACCTTCGCCTGGCACGAGTTCGTGCCTCCAGGATAGTATCAGCGCTTCCCGTGCAACCTCATAGCGCCATCCTGTCGTGATGTTGAACACCACGCTGCCCCGGATGCGCTGACCGGTGGAATCTGTCCAGTACATGTCCTTGATGTGGCTGCTGTGGTCGGCGGTGCTCCAGCCGACATGAATGGTCTGCCCGGTGTCAATGATGTTGTTGTCGTTGTCCCGGAAGTTGTCCCACCTCATTGCCGTGTTGGAACCGACGGGACCTGTAGCAAATGACTGGAAACGCCCAGAGGGGTAACCATCATAGTGGTTGATAACGGTTTCTGCTCCGGAAAGGATGACCGTCAGGTCGTGAGCGGGCGGACCCAGATTGCGCAGGTCCTTGTTGACATCGTAGCCCAGTACGACGTGTGCTGTGAACAGCAGGAACAGACATGTGCTGAGAGTGCGCACCATGACTGAACACCTCGTGGTGTAATCCAGGCGTTTCATTTGGAAAGCACCTCCTTCCCATATAGAATATGTGCAAGAGGCGTACCATTCGCCCAGAAAATCACTGTTTATGCGAAAAAAATCTCATAATTTTCTTATAGCATGTATGAGAGAATGACTACATGACATGCATATAGCACTTTACCCCTGCGCGAGCGCAAGGGAAACAGCAGGAGTTTGCCCGCACACCGCGAATGCAAAAGGCTGAAGGAGAGCACCGGTGATGGAACGCATTCCCAAAGGATGGCTGGCAGTTGGCGTACTGGTTGTGCTTACCTGCGGGGTGATGCTGTGGCAGGGAATCTCCACAAGCTACACGCCGGCAGAACTCCAGCTGGCTCAGCCGGGACAGGATCTATCTGCTCCCTCTGACAACACCATACAGTCACCCGAACAGAGTGCACCATCTGCTGAGAAGAGCGAGATTGTAGTGCATGTGGCGGGGGCGGTCAAAAAGCCGGGCGTGGTCAGAGTACCGCGCGGAAGCCGGGTGGACGACGCGGTCATGGCGGCTGGAGGATTCAGCAGTCAGGCGGACCCCGATTCGGTGAATCTGGCGCAGCCGCTGGAGGACGGCGTGCAGGTTTATGTGCCCCGCAAGGGCGAATCGGTAGTGGTGGAAGGGCGTGTGGGGGCGGTGGAACCTACGCCAGCACCGGCGCGAGCACGGTCGGAAGGTAGCACTGGCAGGATAAATATCAACACCGCTACTGCCGAGCAGCTGGAAAGCCTTCCGGGCATCGGTCCGGTCACCGCGCGAGCCATCGTGGAGTATCGCAGGCAAAACGGCGGCTTCCACTCAGTGGAGGAGCTGCTGGAAGTGCGCGGTATCGGCGAAAAGAGGCTTGAACAGATACGCTCCTTTGTGATGGTGCGATAGGTAGAAGGAGATAACCCATGTGGCGACATGTTCCTGTGAAACGTCCAGAGCCGAACGTGCAGGAGTTCAACGACATCCTGATGGGGCGAGTGCCCCAGCGGCGCACGCCGCTGGTGGAGTACATCGTGGACGATGTGGTGATGCGTCCCATCGTGACCGAACTGATGGGCAGGGAATGGGTGACGCCCCAGGGCGACCGCGAATCGCTGAAGGCTTTTCTGGATATGGTGATTGATTTCTGGTATCGGATGGGGTATGACTTCGTGCGCCTCGAGATTGCCCTGCCGTTTCAGGAGAGGCATCTAGTGACCGCAGATACCGCTTCCAGCAAACAGCGTGCGTGGGCAGATGAGCACCAGGGAGCCATCGCCAGCTGGGAAGATTTTGAGAAGTATCCCTGGCCGCGTGTGGAGGACGTGGATTTCTTCATTCTGGAGTACATCAACGACCACCTGCCCGATGGTATGGGCTTTATTTCCTCGCACGGCGCGGGCATCTTCGAGCACCTCTCGTGGATTATGTCCTTAGAAGGATTGTGCCTCGCGCTGTATGATGCGCCCGACCTGGTGCAGGCGGTCAGCGACCGCATCGGCACGCTCATCACGCAGTTTTACGAGCACCTTCTGCAGCTGGACCACCTGGCAGCTGTCTTCCCGGGCGACGATATGGGCTTTCGCTCCGGCACGCTGATTGCCCCGGATGCCTTGCGCAAGTATTGCCTGCCCTGGCACAAGCGATGGGCGCAGATGGCGCACGAACGGGGACTGCCCTACTTCCTGCACTCGTGCGGAAACCTTCAGGCGATTATGGAAGACCTCATTGAGGATGTGCGCATCGACGGCAAACACTCGTTTGAAGACGCCATCATCCCCGTACAGGAGTTTCAGAGGCTGTATGGCGACCGCATTGCCGTGCTGGGCGGAATGGACCTGAATATCCTCGCGGCGGGCACGCCCGAACAGGTGCGCCAGCATACTCGCCGGCTGATAGAGGAGTGCGGGGCGCGAGGCAGATACGCCATCGGTTCAGGCAACTCTATCCCCAGCTACGTGCCGGTGGAGAACTATCTGTCGATGGTGGACGAGGCGCTGGACTGCATGAAGGTGCGGGGAGGCTGAGATGTTAACGGGCGTACACTTTTTGCTTACCTATAAGTGCCCTTACGAGTGCGATCATTGTTTTGTGTACAGTAGTCCACGCGCAAAGGGCACGTTCACGCTGGCGCAGATTACGACGGTGCTGGCGGAAGCCCGGAAGCTGGGCACGGTGCAGACGATATTTTTCGAGGGCGGCGAGCCGTTTCTGTATTATCCGCTGTTGCTGGAAGGGGTTCGGCGTGCCCGCGAAATGGGGTTCCAGACGGGCATCGTGACCAACGGCTACTTTGCGACCAGTGTGGAGGACGCGCTGTTATGGCTGAAGCCTCTGCAGGAGGCGGGTGTTGGCGCCATCAGCTTCAGCGATGACCTCTTTCACAGCGGCTCAGAAGAGGACACCCCTGCGAAACGTGCGCTGGCGGCGGCTCAGCAACTGGGAATCTCCTGCGGCGTGATTTCCATCAGCCCGCCAACGGTTACTTATTCTGAGGATAACGAGACCGCCAGAGGCGAGCCGATAGTAGGTGGCGGGGTACGCTTTCGCGGGCGGGCAGTGGAGAGGTTGACTCAGGGACTTCCCACGCGCCCGTGGCAGAGCTTTACCGAATGCCCCTACGAAAACCTGCGCGACCCCGGACGGGTGCATGTGGACGCCTATGGAAACGTGCACCTCTGTCAGGGGCTGAGCATGGGCAACCTGTGGCAGACGCCGTTATCCGAACTGGTCAGGGCTTATCAGGCGGAGAAGCATCCGCTCTGTGCTCCGCTGGTTGAAGGCGGACCCGCCGAGCTGGCGAAGCGGTACGAAGTGCCTGTCGGGGAGGGGTATATCGAAGCCTGTCACCTGTGTTATCTCGTGCGGCGTGCGCTCATCAGGCGGTTCCCCGAGTACCTCGCTCCCCGACAGGTTTACGGCTTGTTATGACGCTCAGAAAACACCCAGTCTCCCACCCGAAGCACGACTACTCTATGCGCAGGATTTCGTAGCGAAGCCGATAACTCCCATCATCGTCGCTGTTGTCGAAGTTCAGTTCCCCCATATAACGTCGCTGGGAGGTGTTTGTGAGTTCCAGCAGGTCCAAAGCAGACCACGCCAGCGTCCTCGTACCGAGATTGTCGGGGTCGCCGCCCAGCCACGCTATCAGCTTTTGAATCAGCGGGGTAATCATCTTGATCACGGCGGCAATCTCCTCCTTCTTGAACGCTTTGAGGATATTCGCCGCCAGGTCGCCAACGAAACCGATAACGTCACTGGCAGCTTTGGCGTCTCCTGCGTCCCACTCGAACACCGTGGTGGAAATCGCCAGAGCCTGCTTGACCTCGCCGCCACCGGCACCTGGCAGGAACACCGAACGGTCGGCTGGATTGTAGTTCTTGGTATCGCCGTCGTCAAAGCCAGTGTATTCTCCGGTGCTCTTGCTCCACGCCATCTCGTCCGCCATGATGACCCACGCCGTAACAATCTCATCGCCTCCCGCCCACTCCGGGTCCGACTCGTCCTTGCAATGAATGTCCAGGAAGTTCACCTTGTAGCGGAATGGGCGGATTTCGCACTCTGCCCAGTTACTGGGGCTTCCTCCACCCATCTGGGTGACCACCATGTAGTGTCCGGGCAGGAGGGTAGCGGGCAGGGTCAGCTCCATCTGTGTGGCGTTCAGGATTCGGGCGTTGGTTCGCACGGTGGGTTCGCCCGGCGCGGCGGGGCAGGAGGTTTCGGAGACCAGAAGGGATTGACCGTCCATCGGCTTGAACCACACCCAGGCATAACCCGTCTGCGCCAGGAAGTTTGCGCCGTTAATCAGCACCTTCTTGCCAGCATACTGGGCGTTCGGGCTGATAGACTGGATGACCGGCGCGGGCGGAGGGGGTTCACGCACAGGAAGCACCACCAGATTGCTCTGCTCCACTTTGCCATCACTGCGGGTGCAGTCTACCCGGAGCATATATCTTCCGGGTGCAAGATTGGACGGCAGGGATAGTTCGATGGCAGTGGGCGAGCAAACGGAGGGAGTCAACCGGGTCAACTCTCCGAACGAGCCACCCGCCATCTGCTTGAACACGACTACACTGTTGCGTGTTTTGTCGGACTCAAAGTTCTTTCCCTGCAGGGTAATTGTCTGTCCGGGGTCATAGCCCTGACCGCCCCTCGCCGGCTGGATGGATCGGATATACGGGGTGGACAGAATCTGGAACTGGATCGGGTCCAGTCTTCGAAGCACGTCGGGCGGAGGGGATTTGGTGATGTCTACGGCACGCACCCTCGGCATTTCGAACCTCTGTGTGGAAGCTCCGTCTGGTGTCAGCCGAAGGGTTTGCAGGTTAATCGGCTGGTCAATCCTGTCCAGGTTCACTCCAGCTGGGCACAGCTTTGCACGTATCTGGGGAGGCAGTTGCTGGTAATCCTGTACCAGCTGCTGGAGGACCTGTCGGTTGATACCCGGGTGGCGTTTGAGGGCTTCATCGAAAGCCTTATCCAGCGGCGTGTTGCGCTGTCCTGCGGGCAGACTCAACCCTCTCTGGATGGTATGCATCACCACGCCAAACAGGGGGTCACTCTCCTGGGAGACCTCAACAGCGCGAGCCAGCCTCTGCACAGGTTTCAGCCCCAGTTTCTTGGTCTGGGCGCGCACTTGAGCAGCAGGTTGACCGAAGCAGGGAAAAGCGAAGGGGAACAGCAGGACACCCAGCAACACGACCCTGATACTACAAACGTATCGCAGCATCGTCGTTTCCTCCTCTGGCAGTGCGGAGCCTGCCGTTTTATCCTGTTAGCGAGGCAAGCCTCAACGGGGGCAGTATGGAGAGTCTGATGCTTGAGCACAAACCCTGTTCTTCACCTTCGGGAGCGGCGTGCCCGCTATCTAAATCTGGCTTTCTGCGGTATCCTGCTGAACTCCTGCTTGCGCCAGTCGGAATTGGTTCTTAGAACTTGCAGGAGGTGTCTTCAGCGTGTCACAATGATGGAGGAGACGGAGCGCATCGGAGGGAACGGATGCAAGGGACAATCACCATACCCCAGAGAAAACGCATCGCACTGGTAGCACACGACCATCGCAAGGCGGACCTGCTGGAATGGGCGCAGTTCAACCGCGACCTGCTGGCACAACATATCCTGTACGCCACAGGCACAACAGGGCGGATTCTGGAAGAGAAGCTCGGCTTGCCTGTGATCAAGGTGCAGAGCGGACCGCTGGGCGGCGACCAGCAAATCGGCGCGAAAATCGCAGAGGGCGAGATCGACTTCCTTATCTTCTTCTGGGACCCGCTGGAGCCCCAACCACACGACCCGGACGTGAAGGCGTTACTGCGTATTGCGGTAGTATGGAACATCCCCATTGCCTGCAACCGCGCCTCCGCCGATTTCATCATCTCGTCCCCGCTAATGGAGGGCGAGTATCAGCGCCTTCTGCCTGAGTATGGGGACTACCTCCAGCGAAGGGTGTAGGTGTGCGTTGCCAGCAGTGCAGGCAGGAGAATGCGCCCTCATTCACAGAATCTTCCGATGGCACAACAGAGACGGGGAGGCTTGCTTTATGGCGCGTATTCTGGTCAGCGATCCCATTGCGGAAGCTGGCATCGAGGTACTGAAACAGGCGGGCGAGGTGGATGTGCGCACCGGTCTGTCCAAGGAAGAGCTTATCGCCTGCATCGGCGAGTATGATGCGCTGGTGGTGCGCAGTGAGACCAAAGTGACGGCGGACGTGATTGAGGCGGCGAAGCGTCTGCGCATCATCGGCAGGGCGGGCGTTGGCGTGGATAACATTGACGTGAGCGCAGCCACTCAACGGGGCATCATCGTGGTGAACTCGCCCGAAGGCAACACCATCGCCGCGGCGGAGCTGACGGTGGCGATGATGCTGGCGCTGGCACGCAATATCCCACAGGCGGACCGCAGTCTGCGTGCGGGCGAGTGGAAGCGCAGTAAGTTCGTCGGCTCGGAGGTCTATCGCAAGACGCTGGGCATCATCGGGCTGGGCAAGATTGGGCGCGAGGTCGCCCGGCGGGCAAAAGGACTGGGCATGAACGTCATCGCCTACGATCCCTTCACGCCCGGCGAGGTGGCGGAACGCATCGGCGTAACCCTGACCGACCTGGACGACCTGCTGGCGCAGAGCGACTTTGTGAGCATTCATGCCCCCCTCAACGAGCAGACGCGCAGCCTGATAAACGCCGAGCGCATTGCGAAGATGAAGGATGGAGCGCGCCTGATTAACTGCGCCCGCGGCGGCATCGTGGACGAGCAGGCGCTGGCGGACGCCATCCGTTCGGGCAAACTGGCAGGCGCGGCAGTGGACGTTTTTAGCAAGGAGCCACCGTCCCCAGATAATCCCCTGCTGTCGTTAGAGCAGTGCGTGCTTACCCCGCACCTGGGCGCTTCCACCACCGAGGCGCAGGTAAACGTGGCGGTGGATGTGGCGGAGCAGATAGTGTCGGTGCTGAAGGGCGGACCGGCACGCAGTGCGGTGAACCTGCCGCCCATTGACCCCGAAGTGCTTCAGCGCATCTCGCCCTACCTGATGCTGGCGGAGAAGATGGGCAAACTGCACGCCCAGCTGGCTCGCGGTCCGGTGGTGCAGGTGGAGGTGCGTTTCAGCCCCGATTTCGCGGAACTGCCCACGGATATCCTGACCCGCGCGGTGGTCACCGGGCTGCTTCAGCCGGTGTTGAGCGAGCCGGTGAACCCGGTGAACGCCCTGCTGATTGCGCAGAGCCGGGGAATGCACGTCACCCAAAGCCTGGCTCAACAGGCGGAGGCGCACGAGCTTTACCCCTCGCTCATCACGGTGTCGGTGCGCACCTCCGAGGGCGACCGTCACGAAATTGCGGGCACGGTGTTCGGCAAGCAGGATGCCCGTATCGTGTATGTGGACGGCTATCGTGTGGACGTGATACCGCAGGGCATCATGCTGTTCACCAGCCACACCGACAAGCCGGGCGTCATCGGACGAGTGGGAACCCTGCTGGGCAGCAGGAAGGTGAACATTGCAGGGATGCACCTGGGGCGCGAGAAGGTGGGCGGCAAAGCGCTGATGGTGCTGATGGTAGACGACCCCATTGACGCCTCCCTGCTGGCGGAAATCCGCGCACTGGACGGCATGGAGACCGCGCAGGTGGTGGAGCTTTAGCCGTGTCTCGCAGGCGGCGTGTGAAAGCGAAGGCAACGGTGACGGAGCCTCAGGAGGTCTCTCCAGCCCTTCTGTGGGCGATAGTGGCGGTGTTCGTGGTCTTCAGTCTGATATTCAACTTTCGCACGCCAACCGGTATCAACGGCTACTTCCACACCCCTGATGAGGGGGCGCATCTGTCGTATGTGCGCTACGTGGCAGAGGAGGGCAGGCTTCCGCGCTTTGAAGGCTACGAGGGAGTGGGCTACGAGGCGCATCAGCCTCCACTCTACTACACGCTGGCAGGGCAGGTGTGGAAACTGGGCAAGAGCTTGCCCATCGCGCCCGAACGCACGGTGCGGATGCTCTCCATGCTCTTCGGGGTGCTGATGGTGTTGACCCTGTATCGGACGGCGCGACTGCTTGTACCCGGACGACCTGCTATTGCGCTGACGGGCGCGGCGACCGTGTCGCTGATGCCGATGCATGTGGCGATATGCTCGGCGGTAAATAACGATTCGCTGGCGAACCTGCTGTTCGCGCTGGTGCTGATGGAGTTTGCCCTGCTCCACACGCAACCGAAGCCGTCACGCTGGATTGCGCCGCGAATGGGCTTGTGGGCGGGGCTGGCGGGGCTGACCAAGGTCACCGCCCTTTTGTTGATACCGACGATGGTGGTGGGCTGGCTTCTGGTTCCGCGTACGCGAGGCACGAGGGTATGGCTGGGTATGCTGGTCAGCGTGGGGCTGGCGCTGGCATTGATGTTTCCCTGGTTTGTGCGCAACATGCAGTTATATGATGACCCTCTGCTCCTGCGTGCGTTTGAGCGCACCTTTGCCGGCACTGCCCGCGCCGAACAGTTCCTGAAAGCTGGTGTCAGTATGACCGAATACCTTCAGCAGGTAGCCGACTGGACGTATCGCTCCTTTTGGTTCGCCTACGGCACGCCCCAGACCGCCGCTAAGGGCGTTCCCAACTTTCTGCCCGACCGTGTGTATCTGATTCTGGCAATCTGGCAGGTGGTGGCGCTGGCGGGTTTTGCGCTGGCGATGTGGCGAGAGCGAGAACAGTTTGCCGAGGGCGCCCTGCGCTGGTGGGTGGTGGCAGGGGTGCTTTTCCTGCTGGTGCTGGGGGCGTTTGTGCGCTTCATCCTAACCTACTTTCAGACGCAGGGACGGTATCTCTATCCCGCGCTGGTGCCGATAGTGCTGGCGTCTGTGCTCGGATGGCGGAGCCTGTTTCCTGCGCACCTGCGTTCGGCAGCGGACGCCATCCTCCTGCTGACCCTTTTCACCATCAGCGTGCTGGCGGTATCGGTGATTTGAGAGGCTGACGCCCGTTGTGCTACAATGGTGTCGGAAACCTGCACCGAATGGAAGCGCGAACATGGGCGTTCTGTACCCGGATACGCATCCCCGAATGGAGAATCTGCAGGTGCAAATGTGGCGACAGGCAAGCCCTGCCCGTAAGATGCACATGCTGGCGCAACTCAACGCGACGGTACGCACGCTTGCGCTGGCAGGACTGCGCTCGCGGTATCCTGATGCAGGCGAAGCGGAACTGTGTCGCAGGCTGGCGGACCAGTTATGGGGCAAGGAGATAGCCGTCAGGGTAGATGGAGGGGCGAAGGTGCTGATAGAACCTCTGGAAGTGACGTTCCGGGTTGCGGATGTTTTCGAAAGGCTTGGCATTCCTTATCTGGTAGGTGGTTCGCTGGCGTCTATACTCTACGGCATGGTGCGGAGCACGCAGGGTGTGGACATCGTTGCCGAAATGCGCCCCGAACATATCCCGCCGTTTGTGTCAGCACTGCAGGAGGAGTTCCTTGTTGATGAACAGATGGTAAGGGAAGCTGTGCAGAACTACTCCAGCTTTAACATGGTGTCCACCGTGAGGGGCTGTTCAAAGTGGGCGTTTTCATCCCGCGCCCGAGTCCGTTTACACAGTCTCAGCTGGCTCGCGCACAGAGGCAGACGTTTACAGTGGGAGGTCGGGAGGTCAGTATCCGATTTGCCACCCCCGAGGATGTTATTCTCGCCAAGCTGGAGTGGTATCGCCAGAGCCGTGAGGTGTTGAGCCTGCAGTGGAGGGATGTGCTGGGCGTGTTGAAGACCTGCGCAGGTTCGCTGGATATGTACTATCTGCGCCGATGGGCGGAGGAACTGAGGGTATCTGACCTGCTGGAACGCGCACTGGAAGAGGCAGAACGATGAGTGAGCAGGATATTCGCTGGATACAGCGTTTCAATCACTACGGCAGAGCTCTTTCGCAGTTACGGGAGGCGGTAGAACTGGCACAGCAACGCCCTCTTTCAAAACTGGAAGAACAGGGGCTAATTCAGGCGTTCGAGTACACCTACGAGCTGGCGTGGAACACGCTGAAAGACTATCTGGAAGCGCAGGGCGAAACCGCCATTCACGGCAGTCGTGATGCTTTTCGTCTGGCGTTTCGGCGAGGCTTGATCGGGGATGGCGAAGTATGGATGGACATGGTTCGCAGTCGCACGCTGACCAGCCATACATACAACGAAGAGACAGCACACCAGATAGCCAGAGCGGTCATCGAGCAGTATTTCCCCCTGTATGTGCAGCTTCACCAGACCCTGCAGTCTTTGAAGGAGAGAGCCTGATGTCCGAGCGTTTCGGTCTCAAGGAAACCACCATTCAGAGAATCTGTGAGGTGCTTGCCAGATATCCGCAGGTGCAAAAGGCGATACTGTACGGCTCACGCGCCAAAGGGAACTATAAAGAGGGTTCGGACATTGACCTGGTGCTGGTTGGCGGCGAGGACCTGGATGAGAGGGTGCTCGCCCGAATCGATATGGAGATAGATGACCTGCTGTTGCCCTACATGATAGACCTTTCCATCCTCAGCCATATTACCGACCCCGATGTGCTCGACCACATCCGGCGCGTTGGGGTGGTGTTTTACAGTCGGGATGAAGGTTGCTGAACGGTATTGTTAATCTGAAGGAAAACCCCTCTCCCAGCCTCTCCCCGACGCGGGGAGAGGCGTGTCGAAAGAAGCCCTCACCCTGACCCTCTCCCACAAGGAGAGGGCAAATGGCTCCGCAGGAGCCTCGCCCCCCAGATCTGCAGAGGAGAAACCACCTGGGCTGGGGAATCGCTTCCATGCAGAAGGACAACCGCGAACATGGAGGGGCAAACCGTGCATAAACTTCGCTTCCGACAGGTTCATTTAGACTTCCATACTTCCGAAAAGATACCCGGCGTCGGCTCCGAGTTCAACGCAGATGAGTTTGTGGAAACGCTGAAACGGGCGCATGTGAACTCGGTCACGCTGTTCAGCCGTTGTCATCACGGCATGATTTATCACGAAACTCGCTTTCCCGCCAAGCATCCGCACCTGACCTGCGACCTGCTGGCGCTGCAGATTGAGGCGTGTCACCGGCACGATATCCGCTGTCCCATTTACATCACAGTCGGCTGGGACGAATACATGGCGAAACAGCATCCCGAATGGCTGGAGGTGGATGCGAACGGCAAACCGGTGGGACCACCGCCTCTGCAACCGGGCTGGCACAAGCACTGCTTCGCATCGCCCTATATCGACTATGTGATCGAACAGACCGACGAGGTGCTGGAACGTTTCGGCGACGAGGTGGACGGCATCTTTTTCGACATTATCTTCCAGAACGAGGTGTTCAGCGTCTGGGCGTTGCAGGAGTTCGAGCGACAGGGCTGGGACCCCACCGACCCCTCTGCTCAGGACGCCATGCGCGACCTGCTGGTCAACCGCACGAAGGAACGCCTGGCGTCTGCAGTGCGTCGGCGCAACAAAAACTGCACCATCTTCTTCAACGCAGGGCACGTGAACCCACGCATCCGTCCCAGCCTGCACACCTACACACATCTGGAGCTGGAGTCTCTGCCGTCCGGCGGCTGGGGGTATGCGCACTTCCCCATCACCATGCGCTATGCACGCACACTGGGGCTGGACTGCCTGGGCATGACGGGCAAGTTCGCCGTGTCGTGGGGACACTTTAACAGCTACAAACCGCAGGCGGCGCTGGAATACGAGTGCATGCAGATGCTGGCGCTGGGCGCGAAGTGCAGTATCGGCGACCAGCTTCATCCTTCCGGTAGGCTGGACAAGGCAACCTATGACCTCATCGGCTCGGTGTATGCGAAGGTGGAGGCAGTAGAGGAGTGGTGCGCCGACGCACAACCACTTACCGAAATCGGCGTGTTTAATGTAGAGGTTTTACAGCCTCAACATGTACGGATTCCGCCCGCGAATCTGGGGGCATACCGTATCCTGCAGGAGGGCAGATACCAGTTCGACTTCGTGGACGACGAGAGCGACTGGAGCCACCTTCAGGTGCTGGTGTTACCCGACGAGATAGTGCTGGACGAGGCGCGCAGCCAGAAGCTGGAAGCCTTCCTACGCGGCGGTGGGGCGTTGCTGTGCTCGTATCGCTCGGGGCTGACGCCGGACGGGACGCGCTTTGCCCTGTCGGACTTTCCGGCGGTATACGAAGGCGACCTGCCCTATCATCCCGACTTTGTACGTCCATTAGGTGTGCTGGCAGAGGGGCTTGCGGATACGCAGTATGTGATGTATCAGCGCGGTTTGAAGGTGCGTGCAGGTGATGGGGCAGAGGTGCTCGGCGAGGTCTGGGAACCCTATTTCAACCGCACCTACCAGCACTTCTGCAGTCATGCCCATACCCCGCCTGCCCGTCGCTCGGATGTGCCGGCGATACTGCGCAAGGGGCGGGTGATTTACTTCGCGCACCCGGTGTTCAGCACCTTCGCGCAGGTCGGGATGCCCTTCTACAAGGGGGTGGTGCTCAACGCGCTGAGGATGCTTATCCCCAACCCGCTGGTGCAGACCGATGCGCCCAGCACCTTGCAGGTGACGTGGAACCGCCAGCCGGCGCATGGACGCTCGGTGGTGCATCTGTTGCACTATATCCCCGAAAAGCGCACACTTGGCGCGGAGTATCTGGAGGATGTCATACCGCTGTACAATGTGCCCCTGCGGCTGCGCACCAAGCCGCCCAAACGGGTGTATCTGGCTCCCCAGCGCGAAGAGATGGGCTTCCAGATGGATGGCGATTACCTGTGCCTGACCGTGCCCGAAGTGCGAGGGCATCAGCTGGTGGTGCTGGAAGAGGGATAGCCGAAGCGCGAGCGTCGGCTTGCGGTATGGTTACTGCGCCTGTACCGTCAAGCCCAGCGCCTGCTTGACCTCCTCCAGCGGTGCTACCAGCTGTTCTTTGTAAGGAAACACGGGACGTGACAGCCGGACAGTGCGTCCGTCCCACGTCTTCATCTGCCAGCCGAACGCCTCCAGCTCCACCCAGCGCTGACCCCACTGCACACGGCTCTTCCAGCGTGCATACACCACACCCGAAAACTGCTGGTTCACCGGCGCAGGCAGATACTTTGTCCACGACAACTCGGGGCGGTCTTCCTCAAGCGTGCAACCCGCCGCCCGTAAGGCACTCAGAGGCGCCATCCGCACCCCGTTCAACACATCGGGATCCGACGGTGGCGACCCCCCTGCTCCATCGGTGAAAAAGCGCGGGAAGCGTTGCAAACGGTAAAGCACCCCCCACACCACTGCCTCCAAAAAATCTTCGTCAACCGAGGGGATATGAAACACATCTGCGCGAATAACCGTCCTGCCTGCCTGCACGACCAAAGCCC
>FMJZ01007973.1_pt1 | contig 13873 bp, 16 predicted proteins | sample 1987881 | NCBI WGS metagenome assembly FMJZ01 (sample SAMEA4378227, study PRJEB15110) | soil metagenome | biome: soil; feature: Field; material: Soil | place: India | collected 2015-03-11 | depth 0 m | reverse complement strand
GGGGGGCACAAGGGAATTGATCCTGTGGGCTTGTCGCGGCAGCCGTTAGGACTATACTAGAAACACCATGGCCTGTTGGAAGTTTATTGGATGAATAGTTGCGTCCTCTTTGCAGAAGTCATTCAAGCGCCAGAACTGCGCTACACCCAGGAAAATCAGATGGCGGTGGCCACGATGGTGGTGCAGTTTGCCAGCCTTCGCAGTGAAGAGCCACCCATGAGTCTGCGAACAGTGGCTTGGGGCAAGTTGGGAGAAAAAATGGAGGCAGAATGCAGAGTGGGCGATCGTCTGATCCTTGAAGGTCGGCTAAAAATGGACACCATTGACCGCCCTGAGGGTTTTAAAGAAAAACGTGCTGAGTTGGTGTTGAGCCGCTTCTACACCGTTGAGGGGAATATTGTGGATCACCCTGCGACAACTGCAACGGCTACCGCCGCAGTCACGGCAACTGTTACACCGAAGGTGGCACCGCCCCTCCCCGAAGTCGAAGAGATTAATTTGGATGAAGTGCCCTTCTAGGGATACAGCCGAAATGTTTGAATTTGCCATGGGCTGAGGATCGCTGAGTCTGCGTCCCCTGCCGGTGTTTCTAGAAGTGTTTGCTGCACCTTGATCTGCCATGGGATTAGGGTTGAGTGCAGTTCCAAGGTGCCCCCTTCGCCAGCCACTTCTGCTACTCGCAATTGCCACCCCTGTCCATCCTCCGATGGTTTGAGGGCAAGACATTGAATGCGGGCATCGGACCAGTGGAGAAGCTGAGCCTGGGGCGGTAATGTCTTCGATAAGTTGGCGGGGGCAAACAACTTCGCTGCCCCTTGAGGGATCATGACCCTGAGGGGAAGATTAAACTGAGCCGCCTGCTGCGGGACACCAGCCACTTGCCACGAGCCACTGTGGGGAAACACACCATAGCTAAAGCGGTGGTGACGGCGGTCGCTATTTGGATCCGGCCAGGTGGGCGATCGCAAGAGGGTCAATCGCAGTTGATTGGCTTGGGCATCAAGACCATGCTTGCAGTCGCTAAAAAGACTCACCCCGTACTCTGGCGTACTCAAATCCACCCACGTGAGAAAGGGCACCTCCCATTTTGTTTGCTCATGGGCGCTGAGGTGGGGATTGGGGAGGGTGGGTCGCACTGTGACACCACCGGGAGTTTCGCAGGTGATCTGCTCAGCACGGATTGCCAAGGGAAAGGCCGCCTTGAGGAGAATATGTTCCTCCTGCCAGTCAATCACCGTATCAATGCGCAGCCACGGGGTTTGATACTGCAACACATACTCCTGCTGAATCTGCGAGGACTGAAAGCGCCACCTCACCCGTAGTCGCTGCTCCAGTTGATGCCACGTCACCCATTCAATGGCCTCTAGGGTTGCCCCCGGCAATCGGAGCTGCCCATAGTTGGGGTCAATGTTCCAAGCATCCCAGTATTGCCCCTGATCTTGGAAAAACTGCAGTTGATTGCCGCGATCGCCCAAGCAGGGACGATGATTCAACTTGTCATACAGATTGGTGATTTCCCCCGTTGCCGGATCAATTTCAACGTGGAGATAGTTATTTTCCAAGACATAGCCCAAGGGCGGGGTCGGCAACGTGTCAGGGCGCGATCGCGGGCAGAGCCACAGGAGCGCGTAGCCAATTCCCGGCACCTCAGGGGTACGAAACGTCAGACAACCTCGGGGAGCATTCAACTGCGCTGGTAAATCGTAGTCGCCCCGTGGACAATAAACCCGCCAAGAGGGGATCTCCTGCGGTAGCTGTGCCAAATCAATGTGCACAACCCCGGCGCGATCGCCCACTCCACTATTGAAAATGACCACAGGAATGGCCCCTGCCACGGGGGGATCGCCGTAGTCTATAGACGCACACAGAGCCGTTTGCGCCGTACCCAGTAACGTTTCTGTTGTTGTCAGGAGTTGCTGCCATGTTGGGTTCACCTCGGCATAAACCTCTGGAATCGAGGAGCCGGGAAGAATATCGTGAAACTGGTTAAAAAGAAATTGTTGCCAACAAGCTTTAAGTTCTTCTCTGGGGTAGGAAAAAGAAGTTGTGATTGCCGCGAGGGCACACCAGCGTTCCGCTTCCTGTAGTTGGCGTTGGGCGCGATCGTGGGCAGCTTTTTGATCGCCATGACTGGTGTAGCAACCGCGATGGAACTCTAAATAGAGTTCCCCTTGCCACTGGGTAATCGGCGGTGTTTCTTGGGCAAGTTGATCCAAATACTGCTGCAGGGTTGTCCATTGCCACTGCGGCCCAATGCCACCGAGGTGTTGCCAGCGTCGCACCCGTTCTAACATGTCTGCTGTTGGTCCACCGCCATGATCACCGACACCGGGAAGCCATAGACTGCGCTGCGATCCCGTTTGTTGCCACCACTCTTGGGCATAGGCAGCCATTTTCACTGGATCAATCCCCTCGCCAATGGGGGCTGACATCAGGGCATTCACCTCCGCCCCCGCCACATCCCGCCAGACAAACCAACTGTGGGGAAAGCGGGTGGTGTCATTCCAGCGCAATTTTTGGGTGACAAAGTAGCGAATGCCCCCCTGAGCCAAGAAACTGGGGAGCCGTTCTGGAAAGCCAAAGGTATCGGGCAACCAAGCAATCGGGCTAATGTCGCCAAAGGCCTGCTGCACGTACTGCTGACCATAGAGAATCTGACGGGCAATCGACTCAGCATGAATGAGATTGAGTTCCGGTTCTACCCACAGACCTGCCGCCACATCCCACCAACCCGCTGCCACGGCTTCCTGAATCCGTCCAAACAGTTCTGGGGCATGGGTCTGCAAATAGGCATAGAGGGCGGGGGTAGAGTGGGTAAAGGTGAGTTCGGGATAGCGTTCCTTAAGCTGTAATACAGATCTAAAAGTGGACTGTGCCACTTGCCACGTTTCAGTGATCGGCCAGAGCCACGCCAAGTCCAAATGGGCATGGCCACACAGGTGCATTGTGAAATCCTGCAAAGGGGTCGCGATCGCCTGCATGCTGTCATGAATCTGCGCCAGCAACGCATCTAAGATGGAGCGCTGCCCTTGACTCTCTAAGATGTCCTTCAGTAGGGGTTCAAGGGGTTGTGGGTTGAGGGTTTCACCAAAGATCGCCAAAATGTCCAACTCAGTGGCAATAAAGTCCGGATCCACTCCCGCTGGCGATTCAAACCGCAGGCGTGATCTCATCAACGCACCGTCATCGTGGCCGGGACTCACGAGATGCAACACCACCTCCCACGTTTGGCCGGGGGTTACCGCCTCCCCTAGGTACAGACTCACCGAATGATCAAATAAATCCCCCTGATGCACCGCTTGGCCATTGACATACACCGTGGCCTGATCCGCCCACCACGTGAGATCAAGGCGTAGAGTTAAACCCACCACCCCATAGCCTTGAACCGTCGCGGGTACCGTGATTCGCTGCCCCAACCAAAGGGAGTGCCGACCCTTGGGCCACGCCAGATGACCTTTAGCATTTACTGCATAGGGGGCCGTCCCTGCGTCTTTGAGCGAGGGGGAACTGAGGGGAAGCCACTGGGAATGAATCTCAATGACTGCCAATGAATGCAAATAGTCACGAGATTTTTTGACTAATTCTGTCAAGAGCATAAAACTTCGTTAATTTTCCTGCGATCGGCCTAGGCCAATTGCTATCCTAGAAACTATGAGGAGCTGTCGTCATTCGTTTAACCCAACTGTCAATAAAATAAGCAAACTTTGTTTCAGAGGAGTGACCTCATGGTAACCCGATGTGCGGCGTGGCGCGGCTTTTTGATCTCCTCAGTCTGTGGGATACTGACAGCCCTTGCGATCGCCCCAGTGACACTTGCCCAATCCCAGCGTTCCCCTGCCCCCGATCAACCCCTAGAAACCGTTGTGGTGGATCCCCTCCAAAGTCCCTTCCCGCTCCCTTGGAAATGGATTGACGACGGCCACGCCGCTGCCCTAAAAGCCAAGAAATCCCTCCGTTTCACCCAGCAGACGCCCCAATACGTCTCTCCCGATGGCCGCTATGTGGCACAGGCCACCCTCTACTTTACGGCTGATCCCGAGGCGCAACGGCAACAACTGGTGAGCATTCTTGAAATTCGCGATCGCCAGAGCGGCAGCCAGCAGCGGATTGAAAGCCTTAGGGAAATGCCGCGGGAATTTTTGGCAGAGGTGCGCCAAGGCCAAGGTCTGATTGCGGTGCTAGTCCCGGTTGGCTGGTCAGAAACGGGCAATCATCTCTTGGTGCGCCAGGTTGGCGGCTTGTTTGCCACCGATTTAATTAGCGATGCCGCGTGGATTTGGCAGGCGGGGGTGGGTCACGTGGCCACGGTTTATCCCACGGCTGATGAATACGACTTTGCCACCCTCTTGGGCTGGAGCACGACGCATCCGCAACGGGTGCTCTTTCAGACCCAAACGATGGGGAATCCCAAAGCCACGATCTGGGCAGTGGATACTCAAGGCAGCACCCAATTGGCCCAGGGCGATCGCCCCCGTGTCTATGGCACAACCCTACCCGCCACTGCCAATGCCCAGCGTTAGGTCGCCTCAAGAGGAGGCCAGCAACTGGCCAAGATAGTGATCAATCAAGCCAATCATGACCGCAGGGCACTCCAACTGCGGCGTGAGTCCCGCCTCTGGAATCACATCAAAAGCACGAATCGCGTCGGGGTTTAACTGGGCCAAGCGTTGCCCTACGGCCACAGGGGGGAGTTTTGCCTGCTCTCCCCAAAGGATATAGGTCGGCACCGTCAAATGGGGCAAAAAGCGACTGAGGTCGCAGCAGAGATCACCCCGAACAAAGGCCAACGCGGCAAACTCTGCCCCTGCCGACTGCGCCACTGCAGTATAGGTGGCAACCATTTCCGGACTGATGCGGCTAGGTCGGGCAAACTGTTGATTGGCCATAAAGGACTGCACACTTAGGGAATTGGCCACACCGAGGCGATAAAAGGCGATATTCATATAGGGCTGGCGGGCAATCTGGGCAAGGGGGGTCTGGCGATAATCTTGACCAAAATCACTCAACCCCGTTGGGCAGGTGAGAATCAGGCCACGGAAGCGTTGGGGATAGGCGATCGCCCCTTGGATGGCAAAGGCTGCCGTCAGTGAAGACGTGATCACCACCGCTGGTTCTGCCGTCAATTGACCAAGGCACTCTAGCAAATGATCCACATAAGCCGCCACCGTATAGGGCTGATCGCGATGCTCAGAGGCCCCCCAACCGGGCAAATCCAAAGCAAAAAGGGCATACTCGGCTGCAAAGGCCGGATAAACCGCCGACCACTCATAGCGGCTCGAGCCACCACCAAAGCCATGCCAAAAAAATAGAGGCGGCTGGGTATGATTCACATTACTCAGATCATTCGTGACGTAGGCCACCTCACCCATGGCCGTCGTGAGGGTGCGCGATCGCAAGCAATCCAACATCGGGATTTCCTAAAAAGAAGAAACCTGCTATGATAATAAATCGCGCTGAATTAAACGGGTAGCAACGGGCTGCCCCCGCCCCAAGGAGTGCCGCCGTGACCAAGAGTACCGAAGGCGAAAAGCCCACTAGTGGCTTTAATCTAACCGAGTTTTTCCGCGAAACCAAGGAAGAACTCAGCAAAGTGGTGTGGCCCGATCGCCAGCGTCTGATTGGCGAATCTGCGGCAGTCATTCTTATCGTTTCCCTTTCGGCTGCAGTCATCTACCTAGTGGATGAGCTCTTTCGTTGGCTGGCCACACTGATTTTCTAGACAGCCAAAGATTTCTACGAGTACGCGCCTATGGTGAGTGAATTTACTGATCATTCTGATCTGAGCGATCCTCTTGACGACACCGTTGAAGTGGCCGAAGGGGATCAAGCTGGTAAGGTCAAGCGGTTTTGGTATGCCGTGCAAGTGGCCTCTGGCTGCGAAAAAAAAGTGAAAAGCACCATCGAGCAGCGGCTCCATACGCTGGATGTGGCCGATCGCATCTTTCGCATTGAAATCCCCCAAACCCCTGTTATCAAAATCAAAAAAGATGGCTCGCGGCAAACCATTGAGGAAAAAGTTTTTCCCGGTTATGTTCTTGTCCAAGTGCGGGCACAGCAGTCCCCCGAAACGGGTGAATGGCAAATTGATGATGAAGCTTGGCAGGTGATTAAAAACACCCCTAATGTGATTAACTTTGTTGGTGCCGAGCAACGCCGCAGTACAGGCCGGGGACGCGGTCACGTCAAGCCCATGCCCCTGAGTCCAGCCGAAGTAGATCGCATCTTCCGCAAAGTCCAAGAACAAGAACCGGTTCACCGCATTGATCTCAACAGTGGTGATAAGATCAAAGTTCTCAATGGTCCCTTTAAGGACTTTGAGGGAGAGGTGATTGAAGTCAGTGCTGAGCGTAGCAAACTGAAAGCATTACTCTCGATTTTTGGCCGCGAAACACCGGTCGAACTCGAAGTGACTCAAGTGGAAAAAGTAGATTAGGACGCTAACTCACTATGGCGAAAAAGGTCGTCGCAGTTATTAAACTTGCCCTTCAAGCGGGTAAAGCCAACCCTGCTCCCCCCATTGGTCCGGCCCTTGGTCAGCACGGTGTGAACATCATGATGTTCTGCAAAGAGTACAATGCTCGCACCGCCGATCAAGTGGGGATGGTGATTCCCGTTGAAATTTCGGTCTATGAAGATCGCAGTTTCACCTTTGTTCTGAAAACCCCGCCCGCTTCCGTGCTGATTCAAAAAGCTGCGGGCATTGAAAAAGGCTCCGGTGAACCCAACAAGAAAAAAGTGGGCAGCATTACCCGTGCCCAACTGCGGGAAATTGCTGAGAAGAAAATGCCGGATCTCAATGCCAACGATATTGAAGCGGCCATGCGGATTATCGAAGGCACCGCGCGCAATATGGGTGTCACCATTACTGACTAAAGCTTTCTCAGTGTGTTCCTGTTGAGTCCTTTGTTGTGTTGGGGGAGAAACTTCGTTTCGTTAGTACCCCGTGGAGGTAAATTCTGATGCGTAAACTCTCGCGACGACTGCGCGAACTCTATGCCAAGGTGGAGGATCGTCCCCACGCTCCCCTCGAGGCCTTGCAACTGCTCAAGGAAACGGCCACAGCCAAATTTCCTGAATCGGCAGAGGCTCACATCCGCTTGGGCATTGATCCCAAATATACAGACCAACAATTGCGTGCCACCGTGGCGCTTCCCAAAGGCACCGGTCAAACCATTCGCGTGGCTGTCATTGCCCGGGGTGAAAAGGTGACCGAAGCCAGTGCCGCCGGTGCCGATGTCGTGGGTTCAGAGGAGCTCATTGACGAAATTCAAAAGGGGCGGATGGACTTTGATTTGCTCATTGCCACCCCTGATATGATGCCCCAAGTGGCCAAAGTGGGTCGGATTCTGGGTCCCCGAGGGCTAATGCCGTCGCCCAAAGCTGGTACAGTGACCTTTGACTTGCCCCAAGCAATTCAGGAGTTTAAAGCGGGGAAAGTGGAATTCCGTGCCGATCGCACCGGGATTGTCCATGTGCTCTTTGGCAAAGCTAGCTTCAGCGCCGAAGACTTGCTCGTCAACCTCAAGGCACTGCAAGAGAGTATTGACCGCAACCGCCCGAGTGGTGCCAAGGGTCGCTACTGGCGCAGTGTCTATGTGGCCGCCACCATGGGGCCGAGCATTCAAGTGGATATCAATGCCCTGCGGGAGCTAAAACTGGCCGAAGCCGCCTAAGGAGGACTTGCCTATTGCCCAATACTGGACAACTCGAGACTGGAACCGAAGACCGCAGGGGTCTGGCTCAGACATAATCTTCCTGCCGAGGTTTGCGAAGTCCATCCGTTGGGATTGGGCGATCGCCCCGGCACCACTGCTGGGGTTTTTCTTTCACTGACTACAGGAGGTGATACGCGTGGGACGCACGCTAGCAAACAAAAAAGAAATTGTGGCGGAGCTAAAGGAACGCTTAAGCGAGTCACAAATGGCACTGGTGATTGACTACCAAGGTCTCACCGATGCTGAGATGAAGGATTTGCGGCAACGCTTGCGCAAGTGCAATGCCAGTTGCAAGGTCACTAAAAATACGCTGATGGAATTGGCGGTCAAAGAAAGTGACACTTGGCAGCCCATAACCCAATTCCTCAAGGGACCTTCAGCGTTCCTCTTGGTCAAGGATGACATTGGCGGCACAATCAAGGCCTACCAAGAATTCCAAAAGGCCACGAAAAAAACCACCCTCCGCGGTGGGGTCATGGAGGGACGTGCCCTTGATGAAGCGCAAGTGAAGGCCATTGGTGATCTGCCCTCAAAGGAACAACTCATGGCGCAGATTGCTGGTGCCCTCAATGCCGTCACAGCGAAGATTGCCATTGGCATCAAGGAGGTTCCCGCTTCCTTGGCGCGGGCAACACAGGCGATCGCCGACAAAGGTGCGGCATAGATCGGTCCTGTTCTCGGTTTCCCTTGGGAAGCCACCTTTTCCAACTTTGAAACGATAGGAGTTTACAATGTCTGCTGCAACCGATGAAATTCTCGAAAAGTTGAAATCCTTGACCCTGCTGGAAGCTGCTGAGCTGGTCAAGCAAATTGAAGAGGTCTTTGGCGTGAGTGCCGCTGCCCCTGTCGGTGGCATGATGGTCGCCGCTCCCGTGGGCGGTGGTGCTGCTGCTCCCGCAGAAGAAGTCGAAGAGAAAACCGCCTTCGATGTGATTCTCGAAGAAGTCCCCGCCGACAAGAAGATTGCAGTGCTCAAAGTGGTGCGCTCTTTGACCGGCTTGGGTCTCAAGGAAGCCAAGGAAGTGGTGGAATCCACGCCCAAACCCGTGAAAGAAGGTGCCACCAAAGAAGACGCCGAAGCCGCCAAGAAAGAACTCGAGGAAGCGGGCGCCAAAGTCAGCATCAAGTAGTCTTTGGATTCATTTGTTTGGAGGGTGGTCTTCTGGCCACCCTTTGTTTTTTTGCAGCATTTGGAGAGTATAGAGACCCATGACCGATATTCGTGCGATCTATACCGATGGTGCCTGCGAAGGGAATCCGGGGCCAGGAGGCTGGGGTGTGGTCATTTACTTTGCCGATGGTTCTGTGCACGAACTGGGAGGACATCACCCCACAACCACAAATAATCGCATGGAATTGCAGGCGGCCATTGAAGCCCTCAAGGCATGGCGCCAACTGGCTCCGGGGCGGGCGATCGCCCTTTACACCGACAGTGAATATGTCCTCAAGGGAATTACGGAGTGGATCCACAACTGGAAACGGCGGGACTGGAAAACAGCCGCCAAAAAGCCCGTTCTCAACCAAGACCTGTGGCAGCAGTTAGATGCCCTCAACGATCCCTTAGTCCAGTGGCACCATGTGCGCGGCCATAGTGGCGATGTCGGCAATGAACGCTGCGATCTTATTGCCCGCAGTTTGAGTCGCGGTCAGCCAATTGCCCTAAGAACGCTGCCACCACCGCTGGACTAATGTCGCGAGTGTGTTCAAAGACTGCACTGGCTCCCGCTGAGCGCAAGCGATCGCCATAGCGTTGCCGATCTTCGGGCTTGACATGGGGAGGAATCACCCCTAAGGCAATCCACGGCGTTGTTGCTTGTTCTTTACGGGCATTGACAACGGTCTGCATATCCGCCACCGTATCCCCCACATAAAAGGCAGGAATGGTTTCCTGAGCCGTGGCCTGACGGTAGGCCATGCGGAGTCCTGTGGGGTCGGGTTTGCCGGGCGCATCTTCCATGGCGATCAAAAGGGGCTGATCGAGACCCAAGCGGTGTTTCAGGACATATTCTGCCGAGTCCCGCGTCGCACCACTAACAAACCCCCAGTGGATCTGTGCTTGATCGAGGGCCTGAAAGTAGGCAACATCCACCAGCAGTGGCTCATCTTGAATATAGCCTGACCAATTTTCGCCGCTATAACGCTCCTCAAAAAAGATCACGAGGCGTTCGTAGTCCAAGGGCACTTGGGAGCGGCGTTTCCCTTGGCGTTCAAAGTAGCGATAAATGAGTTCACGCGACCCTTCCCAGTCGTTATTCCAGCAGCCTTCCGCCTTGAGGTCGTCAATTTCCTTTTGACTAGGACGATAGGCACCCCCCGTAAAATGCTCGACGGTATCCGCTAGGGCACGGCGATAGGAACGACTGACATCGCGAATTACCCCATCAATATCAAAAAAGACACAGGCGCAGGGGGGACTCAAGTGTAGCTCTCCAGAAACTTGTATGCAGTTGGCCTGATTGGTTATTATAAAGGATGGCCTTTTGTGAAAAACGAGTTTTAGGAGGTTAGAATTGTCCCGCTTTACCCTGAGAGTGCTTTGGTTAGAAAAAGACGTAGCGATTGCTGTCGACCAAATTGTTGGCAAAGGGACAAGCCCCCTCACCTCCTACTTCTTTTGGCCGCGCACCGATGCTTGGGAACTCCTGAAGGCGGAGTTAGAGAAGAAATCTTGGATTACGGAAGCCGAGCGGATTGAACTCCTCAACCGTGCCACTGAAATCATCAACTACTGGCAAGAGGAAGGCAAAAATCGTCCCGTCAGCGAGGCACAAAAGCGCTTTAGCGATGTTAGTTTTGTAGGCACAGCCTAGGGTGTTCTGAATCCCGAGGTCAATCACTACCAGTTGAGGAGAAACATGATGGGAATTGTTTTGTACTTTGTCATTGTTGCGGGCGCGATCGCCTTGGCGACGATTTTGTTTCACACGCTACGTACGGTGAAGCTCATTTAGCTGCATCATCCCCTCCTAATACCTTTGTCTTTCACTTCTGTATACGGAGAGAGAACTCGTGTCCCACGCTGTTACCTTAATTCGCGGCGACGGTATTGGTCCTGAGGTTGCCGCTGCCACTCGCACTGCCATTGATGCCACGGGCGTCAAAATTGACTGGGTAGTGGTGGATGCTGGCGTGGACATGATGGAACGCTACGGTACCCCCTTGCCCGAACACGTTCTCGATGCCATCAAAAGCACGAAAACTGCCATCAAAGGCCCAATTACCACACCCGTGGGTACCGGCTTTCGTTCTGTGAATGTCGAGATTCGCAAGCGGCTCAATCTCTATGCGAACCTACGGCCTGCTAAATCCATTGTTGGGGTGAAGAGCTATTTTCAAAACATTGACCTCGTCATTGTTCGTGAGAATACCGAAGACCTCTACGCGGGGATTGAGTTTGAATACACCAGTCCCGAAGCGGCCAAAGCTCGTGCCTTTTTGAGTGATCTATCGGGTAAGCCGATTCGCGACGATGCAGCCATTGGTGTCAAGCCGATTTCTGTCCTAGGGAGCGATCGCATCATTGAGTTTGCCTTCAAATATGCCAAGGCCAACGATCGCAAGAAAGTGACAGCTGTTCACAAGGCCAACATCATGAAATTTACCGATGGTCTCTTCCTTGAACGTGCCCGCGCAATTGCTACCCATTACCCCGACATTGCCTTTGAAGATCGGATCGTCGATAACATGTGCATGCAGTTGATGCAGAAGCCCGAACTCTACGATGTGATGGTGATGCCAAACCTCTACGGCGATATCCTTTCAGACCTTTGTGCAGGGATGATTGGCGGCCTTGGGGTGGCTCCCGGCGCCAATATTGGCGATGAATATGCCGTTTTTGAGGCGATTCATGGTTCAGCACCCAAATATGCCGGCCAAAATAAAGCCAATCCTACGGCATTGATTCTCTCCGGGGTGTTGATGTTACAACATCTTGGCGAAATGGAAGCGGCACGGCGTCTGCAAGCGGCTGTTGAAAAAGTCATTGGCGAGGGGCGCTTTGTCACCTACGATTTGGCTGCACCGGGCAAAGAACCCGTGGGTACCCAAGAGATGGCTGCCGCCATTGCTGAGTACGCTGCGCCCTAACCCACTAGCAGGTTTTCCTCAGGATATTGCACACTAGAAGGCTGGGGGTCACCAATAATTGCCGCCATCAGCAGCAGGATCCCCACCCGTCCGGCATACATCGTTACAATCAAGACCACCTTAGAAAAGACGGTTAGCCCACTGGTAATGCCAGTGGAAAGACCAACAGTGCCAAAGGCGGAAACGGTTTCAAAGAGAATATTGATGAAATTCTCTTCGGGGTCAGCGATCGCAATCAGAGTGGTTGAAACCAGCACCGTAAACATTGAGCCAAAGGCTACGGCGACGGCTTTCATGATGAGCGAGGGGGGCACTTGGCGGCGGTAGAGCAGCACCACCTCTTTCCCTTGCAGAGCTGACTTGGTAATCCCTGCCAAAATCCGCAACGTGGTTGTTTTAATGCCCCCTGCGGTGCCACCAGGGCTGCCACCAATAAACATCAGGGCAATCATAATAAATAGCCCACCATTATTGAATTCACCAATGTCGACGGTATTAAAGCCTGCCGTCCGCGCTGTAACCGACTGAAACCACGCCAAGAGGAGCTTCTGATCAAAGGAAAAAAGACCAAATCGCTCTGGCGATCGCATCTCCGTCACGAACAGCATTGCCGTTCCCAAGATGAGGAGAATCGCCGTCGTACTCGTCACAATTTTGAAATTGAGACTAAACGTCATCTGGCTAGCCTTGCGAATGAAATAGGCAGGTTTACCCCAGTGGCGCAGATGCTCCCGCAGCCAAAGATAAAATTCAAAGATCACCTCATAACCAATACCACCAAAAATAATCAGTAGCGAAATCACCAAATTCAAGGGCACCGAGGTTTGATACCCCATCAAGCTATCGCTAAATAAACTAAACCCGGCATTATTCCAAGCACTAATACTGTGAAACACCGCGAGCCACAGTGCCTGGGGATCACTAAAGTCTTGGCGAAAAATCAGCCACAGCAAAAAGGCACCCGTCAATTCAAAGAGAAAAGTCAAGCCCAAAATCGAGCGCACCAATTGCCGTGCCCCCTGTATGCCCCGCCGATCCAAGGCTTGCTGTACCGCTATTTTTTGCCGCAGGTTAAACTTGCGTCCCAGCAAAATAATCAAAAATGTGGTGGCCGTCATGTACCCCAGACCGCCTACTTGGATCAGCAGTAAAATCACCAGTTGACCAAAGGGGGAAAAATGGGTAGCTGTATCAACAATGATGTGACCCGTCACACACACCGCCGACGTGGCTGTAAATAGGGCGATGACAAAGGGATTCCAATGCCCATTACTAGTGGACCAAGGCAGGCACAGGAGCAGCGTCCCCACCGTAATCACCGCCAAAAATCCAAGGCAAATTGTCCGTGGAACCGTCAACATCAATGCATACGTATCCAAAAGGCCTGAGGCTAATCTACCGCAGGATTATGTGACATTCTCCTTCACTAACCTAAAGGTACAGTGAAGGCTTCCAACATTGCTATCGGACTTTCGGGCAACCCCTAGTCTTCCACAGGCAGACACCGTGAGTCCCACGGCGTGAAGGCGCGTTTCAGGATCACCCTCGCTGAGTTTTCGTCTCGAGAAAGATTTAGCCTGCAGGTGCAGCGATGCTCCCTATCGGCCAGCGTCTTGGGAACAGTTGCGCTCTTGGGATGTGGGGTTGACCTTCACCATCCAGACGCCGCATTTCACTGCCACTGCTGCCAAAAGGGTGAGGAACTGACCCAAGGCCGCATCCAAGATCGATTTCGCCAGCTTGCTCCTAGCCAGCCCTGGGATGTTTAGGTCTTCCACCCCGATTAAGTCGTATCTTCGCTCCTTGTAGTGAAAATCTTTTCTTTGCCTCTTGATGCGCAAATGCAGTCTGGTCGAGTCTTTGTCCCAAGCAATAGTTCCACTGTTGCCGTAGTAGCTCTAGCCATTTGGGCTTCTTGGTCGTTGTTGGGTTGGATGCTGTACCCGTAGGTGAGAATCATGCGGTCGATTATAGTTTGAATCTCAAGGACAGAACCGCAATTCCCCGTACCACTAAGCAGTACCCTTGCGAAGTTTATAGGAGTGATGTGGGCAGGCTAAAACCCCTCCGCT
>FMJZ01025768.1_pt1 | contig 13875 bp, 16 predicted proteins | sample 1987881 | NCBI WGS metagenome assembly FMJZ01 (sample SAMEA4378227, study PRJEB15110) | soil metagenome | biome: soil; feature: Field; material: Soil | place: India | collected 2015-03-11 | depth 0 m | reverse complement strand
TTGGTTGGGAGGGGGTAGGGGGAGGGGTAGGGGGAGGGACGGCTTTATGCTCCCCTTCGGGTCGCCACTCCGGATCCCTTCGAACGGTTCGGAATTCCGCTCAGGTCAAGCCCGGGCCTGGGCGGGCAAGAAGGGGGGATACAGGCCATGGGCGGGAACCGTGGTAGTAAGGTCGTTAAGCTTCATATCGTGGGCGATGCATACGGCATCGCCCAGGATCTGGTAGAGGCCCAGGGCTTCAAGGGCGCCTCGGGCGAGTCGATTGCCCGTCTGGCCGTCAGCATGGCCAGGCGGGAGGGGGTCTTGTCCATGATCGAGGCCCAGTTCCGGGCCGAGATCATGGCGGCTTTGACCCGGACTGGGTACAGTTCGATTGTCTCGGTCTCAGCCTTGCGCTGGGGCCGAGACCCAGAAACAGGTCAGTTGGTCGAGCGGAAGAGCTCGGCCGAGGCCGATGGGCTAAGGATAGACCTTCAGGAGCTGGAACGGCTCCTGGAGGAAAAGACCCGGGCGGTCTTGGAGGTCTGGCTGCAAGACCGCCTGCCCATGCTGTTACGGATCGTTCGGGAGGGCCGGGGCTCGAGCAGGGCCCCAGCCTGGGTGAGTTTCGTAGAATAATCCGGGTCAGTCGAGCGGTCGGGTCTCGGGGCGGGGTCTGTCCCCGTCCCGGGGCCTTTTTTTGTCTGGCCTCGTGGGCTTGGGGCCTGGGGAGGGCTGGGGCATGGGGGTGCGGGGGAAGGCCTGACCCTCGAACCCCTGCCTTCCTCCCCACACCTGGGGGAGAGGGGGAGCGGTGGGGGTCGGGATCCGGGCCCAAATCCCAAACCCTTCGGGTCGTAACTCCGGATCCATGCGAACGAAGACAAGATCCCAACTCCCGGCCCGGAACGGGGGTTGGGAGGAAGGAGGGCAAGATGGGGATCGGAGTTCAGTGCATCTGTCTCGATACTTTTGCTGTTATCCATGTCGCTTGCCAGAACTGTGGGTGGAGACGGGAGGATCTCGTTCCTGGCCGTTGGGCGTGCGATGCCCACGGCCAGATCTGGGACGAGAGAAGCAAGGTCTGGGTATGGCCTTCGGATTACACGCTGAAAAATTACATGGTCTGGTGCCCAGAATGTGGGTACCAGGCCATGGTATCGTTCTAGGGGCTAGGGCCCGGTCCCGGAACCGGGCTCTGGCCCTTTTTTTGTCCGGCCTCGTGGCGTCGGGGCCTGGTCTGGAGGGGGTGGGGTCTGGTCTTGGCCCCGGTCTTTCCCCCTGCCTTCCTCCCCTTCCCCTGGGGCCTGGGAGGGAGCCTGGGGCCTGGGGAGGATGGCGAGGCCGGAGGCCTGAGGCCTGGGGAGGAGGGGAGGAGGCTGAAGCATGGGGAGGAGGGGAGGACAATCCAGAGAGGTCAGACAAAAAAAAGGGCAGCGGGGGGAGCGGCGGCTCGACTACCCCCGCTGCCGAACTTAGCTAATGAGATCAAGAGGATTTACTAGGCTCGACTTAACCGTTTCAGCGGCATCTTTGAACTCTTCTGCTGCCTCAGCGGCGAGGTCAGCAGGGACGAGATCGAGAGGTCGTGAGTCGAGGAAGGTGAAGTTTGCAAGAACCCCGCCAGCCTCGCGTCGGCGGAGCAGCTCCTTGAGCAAGGGCTGGGCCGGAACCTGCAGCTTCTCGGCGAGATCGGAGATCGGGATATTGTAGAACTTCTTAGCCATCCTACTCCCTCCTGTCCTACCGCCGCTCGCCACGATCCGCTGTGCCGAGCCGAAGGCGAGGCTGGAAGGACGGTGGGAGAGGAGGGGAGGGTGGGGATAGAGCTCCGGATCGGGGTCAGGACCAGCGTGGGCGCCCTGGAGTCCCCTCTCCACCCCGCCCCTCACCGGATCTTACTTGACAATAATCTCGCCCCAAGCCCGCTCGATCTGCTCCTTCCCCTGCGCTCCCAGGGCCTGGGCATAGACCTGGAGGGTCACGAACGGGGTACTGTGGCCGAGGAGGCTCTGGACCGTCTTGGGATCGATCCCGTGCCAGAGGAGGAGGGAGGCATGGACCTTGCGGAGGTCGTGGATCCGGATCCGGGGGACCTGGGCCTCCTGGCAGAGGGATCGGAAGTCGCGGAGGAGGTTGGCCCGAGAGGGAATCGAGCCCCGTTCCGTCCGGAAGACCCAGCCCCGGCTCCGTTCCCCGAGAAAATCCCAGACCTGGGACGGGAGCGGAACGGTCCTGACCCCTGCCGCCGTCTTCGGCGGCCGGATCTGGCCCCGGACGAAGGTCTTGGTAACCCGGACCCAGTCCGGCCCCAGGTCCTGCCAGTCCAAGGCCAAGGCCTCTCCCAGCCGAAGCCCGGTCAGGAGGAGGAAGGCGAAGAGCTTTCCCCACTTCCGGTCCGGGCAGACCGAAAGGAACCGTCTCGCCTCCTCCTCCCCCCAGAGGGGACGGGGAAGAGGCCGGGAACGGGGCTTGGGGACCCCACAGAGGAGTTCTCCTTTCCCCAAGGACCGCAGGGCCGCGGCCAGGAACCGGTAGCGCTTCTCGAGCGTCCTCGCTCCGACCCCCTCCCGCCCCCAAGCGGCCAGGACCTCGGTCAAGAAGGACGGAGAAAGGTCTACAAAGCTCTTCCCTCGGAGGAACGGTTCCCAGGCCCGGAGGCTAGCTCGATAGTCGTCTCTGGTCGCGGGGGAAAGATCGGCTCGGAGGTCGATCCAGGAGCGGAGGGCTGGGAGAATGTCTCCTTCTCCCCGGGCCAGGAAGCTTTTCGCCTCTTCTTCGCTCCGGAAGTAGAAAGACTTGCCCCGGATCCGGACTTCATAGCGACCATCGGAACGGAGACGGATCCTGACCATAGACTGACCCCCTGACCCTTCTTCCTCCGGTCAGGGGGTCGGATATCGGAGCGGGAGACGGGATTCGAACCCGCGACAACCGGCTTGGGAAGCCGGCACTCTACCAGCTGAGTTACTCCCGCATTCCCTTGTCGCTCACCAGTATACACAGCTACCCGTCCCTTGTCCAGGGTGGACCGGACGGAAAAGTGGCCACAAAACTTCGTTGGCATTCGTGGTAATCGGTTGAGGAAGTCGTCAGGTTGCGTTGCTCGCCACGCACACTCGTGGCTTGCATGCCGAGGGGCAGCCCATGCTGTTCTGCAGTCCAGGCTGGAGGAGTAACGAACGCTGGCCTTGACACCGCGTACGTGAGCGGGGTAGACTTCTCGACGGCGAACGTGGGGGCATAGCTCAGCTGGGAGAGCGCGACAATCGCACTGTCGAGGTCGGGGGTTCGAGTCCCCCTGCCTCCACCGCCGTTTCGTTCCGGTGTTATTCTATCCCGATTCGACCCGATCGCTTTTCCCGTCCGTCACACCCTACTGGCGTGCCGGTCGCTGCTGGTCGGAAGGAGGCCGCCGATGCAGAAACGCTCATTCCAACTTGTCGGTCGGCGCAGCGGCCAACCGCATGTGCTCTTGTTCCGTGACCAGGAGGGGCGTTACTACCTACGGCCTGGCTGCAACGGGCGACTGGTCCGTTTGACCGCGCGTGACGCTCAGCGGCTGTTCCACAACTATCAGTACCGCCCGGTGCTTACTACCGTCTGGCTCTCGTACGAGGAAGTCATCCGCGTCGATTGCCCGTTGCCGCTCGATCAATAACGTCGAGGGGTGGGTTACGTTTCCGCAACCCACCCCTTCAGAGTTTGGTGACGTCGGATCAAACCTTAGGATGCCGGCTGCGGTCGAATCTGTGGTGCGGGTGTTGGCCGGCTCTCGGGTGCGACGTCGGTTTGCGGTGGCTCCGGCGTCCGCATGAGTGCTGCGGGCTTCGTTACCGGAGGGCCAACGAGTTCCGGACGCGGACGTGGCTCGTCGAAGAGCGCCTCGATCTCGTGGCCTTCGATCGTTTCCTTCTCGACGAGCAGCGTGGCGATCTTCTCCAGCTTGTCCATGTGCTGCATTAGGATGTTTTTGGCCGTTTGGTAGGCCTGATCAATCAAGCGTCGGACTTCCTGATCGATCTCGTAGGCGACCTGATCACTGTAGTTGCGTTGCTCGGCAATCTCCCGTCCGAGGAAGATCAACTCCTCCTTGCGACCAAAGGCCAGGGGGCCAAGCCGCTCACTCATGCCAAACTCAGTAACCATTCGCCGAGCCAGCGTCGTCGCTCGCTCGATATCGTTCGCTGCGCCAGTCGAGATCTCCTGGAACACGAGCTCTTCCGCGACAAGGCCAGCCATAAAGACCGCCAACTGGGCTTCAAACTGCTTCTTCGTCCAGAAGAAGCGGTCCTCCTCGGGCAACACGCGTGTGTACCCGCCCATCATGCCGCGCGCCACGATCGAGACCTTGTGCACCGGGTCAGCATGTGGCAGCATGCGGGCCACCAGGGCGTGTCCAGCCTCGTGATACGCGGTCATCAGCTTCTCGCGTTCGCTGATACGCCGACTCTTGCGTTCTGGCCCCGCGACGACACGATCGATCGCCTCGTAGAGCTCGCGTCGCCCGATCGTCTTCTTGTTGCGGCGCGCGGCAAGGATAGCAGCCTCGTTGACAAGGTTCTCGAGATCAGCTCCGGAAAATCCTGGTGTCTGTCGTGCCAGGTCTTCCAAGTCAACGTCACTCTCGAGCGGCTTCCCGCGGGTGTGCACCTTGAGAATCGCCAGTCGCCCATGGAGATCCGGACGGTCGAGGACGACTTGCCGGTCGAAGCGACCCGGGCGAAGCAAGGCCGGATCCAGCACGTCGGGACGGTTCGTCGCGGCGAGGACGATCACATTGGTGCTCGAATCGAAGCCGTCCATTTCCACCAGGATCTGATTGAGCGTCTGCTCGCGCTCGTCGTGGCTGCCGCCAAGCCCTGCACCGCGCTGCCGACCAACCGCGTCAATTTCGTCGATGAACACGATACAGGGCGCATTGCGCTTGGCTTGGTCGAAGAGGTCACGGACACGGCTAGCACCAACGCCGACGAACATCTCCACGAACTCGGAGCCGCTAATGCTGAAGAACGGCACACCAGCCTCACCAGCAACCGCACGCGATAGCAGCGTCTTACCTGTCCCAGGCGGTCCCACAAGCAGCACACCTCGTGGGATGCGAGCTCCCAGCGCGGCGAACTTTTCCGGGTACTTGAGGAATTCGACGATTTCCTGGAGTTCCTCTTTCGCCTCATCCACACCGGCGACGTCGTCAAAGGTCACAGTCGGCCGATTGCTGGTGAATACACGCGCGCGACTCTTGCCAAAGGAAAGTGCTTGATTGTTCGTACCCTGGGCTTGTCGCATCATGAAAATGATCACGCCAATGAGGAAGAGGGTCGGTAAGAGGAACGTGAGTGTGCCAAGCCAGTTCCCCCACTGGCTGGCAGGATTGACGCGGATCGACACACTCTTCGGATCGATGCCATAGGTCTGGAGGAGTTCGAAGATATCGACATTGGTCGGCAGCCGCAGCGTGCGCACCTCGTTGGAGCCGATGTAGTGGACCTGCACTTCGTCCGAGCCGCTGCTCATGGTCAGCTGCTCGACCTTGCCAGCCTTGATATCAGCAGCCAGTTCCTGTGTCGTGATCGACGAGCCGCTGCGGCCTCCCTGGACGAACGTGACCCAAACCGCGATTGCAGCGATAATCAGGATCATCCAGACGAAGCCGTTCCGGAGCCACTTGTTATCTGCCATCGGGGTAGCCTCCACTGTCCTCGGCCCGCCATGCCGAGCGATCTCGCGGGCGGTCCCGATTATAGCAAGCACTGCCCCACTTCCGGGCGCATCCCCCACCGACGCTCGTCCAAGACGCCGCTCATGATCCAAGGCCGAAGCTGCATGGGTGCAGTGATCCCAACACTGTCTCCAAAGAGTCATTTCGACTAGCCGGCTGGATTTCTTCTGGGGCCCGCGAAGTCATTGACGGTTCCCGGTGATTGAGGGAACTCGAAAAGAAACGCTGGCACCCGGTTGCCCCTCAGAGCGGGGAACGCTCAGGGCCGGCGAAAGCCAATTTCTCTGAGAGACAGGAACACTGTACACCGGCGGCCCATGGAGATTGAAGAGGCCGGCATCGTTTGCTGCTCTGGGGGCCTCGGAAGCCGCTCCGTTATTTGCTTATTCGGTAAACGGCGATGAAGGGCAGGTTCCGGAATCGTCCAGCAGCGTCCAGCCCGTAGCCGACAACAAATTCGTCCGGAATATCAAAGCCGACCCAGTCGACTGGCACCTGTGTTGCCCCAGGCTTCTGCTTACGGAGCAGAACCACGACCCGTAGGCTACGGGGGTTCCGTCGCTGGAGAACATCGAGGAGGTACTGGAGCGTCAGGCCGCTATCAATGATGTCCTCGACGAGCAGCACATCTCGTCCTTCGATAGGACGGTCGAGATCCTTAATGATACGCACAACGCCTGACGTAACCGTTGCTTGACCATAACTTGATACGGCCATGAAGTCGATGTCCAACTCGATAGGCATGTGGCGTACTAAGTCCGCCATGAACACGAAAGCACCCGTCAAGACACCGATGAGCACAGGGCGCTTTCCACGATATTCCCGAGCAATTTCCTCACCAAGTTCAGCAACTCGACGTTGCAGAGTCGCCTCATCGATGAGTACCCGCTCGAGTTCTCCCGCGGGAGCCTGTGCTGTCTCGCTCACCTGTCTTGCCTCCTCGCTCCGTTTCAAGTCGACAACGAGCGTCCCATCGGGGGATTCGTAGTGCGAGCCGTTCAACCCGACGATCCAGTGAATGTCCCCGTCGTTTGCAAGGAGTGGCAACCAGTCGCGTAGAAAGCGCGGGACTTTGTGATTCACAAGCCAATCCTGCAAACGAACTGGTGACACAGCCTGCCGTCGAATCAGGCGATCGCCTGGTCTCCGGGTTCGGAGAAACCAGCCGGAAGCTGGGGCCCGGCGAACAGAAAGGATCCACCCGTTCTCCAGTTCCACCGTCGTTGCGCCCTGGATTGCGATGACCGTCCCCGGCCGCAGCAGTGGCTGCCCGGAGCGCTGTCGCAGGTAGTCCTCGATCCGATCCGCGGGACCGAGGATAGCCTCAGTGTAACTGATCAGTGCGGCGAAGCCTCGGCCGAGCTCGATCCGTACACCCGGCCGGCCCTGCAGTAGTGCGTTCCAGAGGGCCTGTAGCCGCTCGCGCGGCAAGGACCAGGTCGGATCCTGCCCCGCGCGAACGGCAAGTTGGAGAATACGCCGTTGCAGTGCGGGATGCAGCGCGCGATAGCGATCTCGGTCAATCACAACAAACGCCTGGTCCTCGCGTGCGACGCGGCGGTATGCCTCCAGTGCGTTGGCCCATAAGAAGCTCACCTCGTCCTGCAGCTGCTCGGCAACCTGCGCGAGCGTGTCGACCACGTTCGGCCGCAGTTGCTCAAGGACGGGGATGACTCGCTGGCGTATCGCATTGCGCTCGTAGGCGAGTAGCTCGTTCGTCGGGTCCTGAATTGGCTCCAATCCCAGCAAGGCGAGCGCTGCTTGGACAACGGAACGCCGCAGCTCAAGCAGAGGGCGGAGCAGACGGATGGTTGTGAAGTCGCGATGTTCGGGATCGAGTGGTATCTGGAGCTCGGTAATGGGTCGCATTGCCGCCAGCCCGTCCAGTCCAGCACCGCGCAGGAGGCGGAGGAGAAGCGTTTCCGCTTGGTCGTCACGCGTATGCCCGACCGCAATCCAGGGCGTTCCCTGCTCCCGCGCGACGGCAGCGAGCGTGGCATAGCGCGCTGCCCGAGCTCCAGCCTCAACTCCTCCTTCACGGAACTCTGGCCAGGCAGAGACCTCCACTTGGCGCACCATGACCGTGAGTCCGAGTGTTTCTCCAAGGAGGACGGCGCGTTGGGCCATTGCATCGGAACCCGGCTGTAGACGGTGATCCACATGGACCGGTATCGGTTGTGGTCCGTGGCCCTGCTGCGCCAAATGGTGCAGGCTCCAAAGGAGAGCGAGGGAGTCTGGTCCACCCGAGAACCCGACGACGATCCGCTCCGTCGGAGAAAGACCGGCACGTTCGAGCGCGGTGCGGACGGCTCGCAGAAGGACGCTGAGTGCGGCGGGTTGCCGCGGCAAGGTCATCCCCTTTCGGGACGAAGTGCGAGAGAATGGTAGCCACTGAAATGGTGGCTAAATGCAGCGAGCGGCGCAAGGTGCGCCGCTCGCCGAGTGCCGGTGGGCGGATTCGAACCACCAACCAAGGGCTTATGAGTCCCCTGCTCTACCGTTGAGCTACACCGGCCCGTTACCCGCGGCGAAGTGTACCATGCGACGGCATACTGCGTCAATGGAGCCAGAAGGGTCCGCGCTCGTGCTGCGAGTGGCTGAAGACGGTCAGTCAGAGAACGAGCAGGACCAAACCGCACCCAGGTGTTAAGCGGCTGGCTGACCAGACTCGCAGTGTGAAGCCGGCCTCATCCGGTCGTGAGCGCGGGGCATTCGTGAGTGCTGAATGCCCCGCGTCGTCCTCTTCATTCGCCAATGTCTTTGCCGATCTGCTTCGCCATAGCGCGGTACTGGGCAAAATCGCCAAGGCCGGTCGCGTTCGCCCCGGGCACAACGATCACAGCTGCAGTGATCAAGTGGGCCTCCGGGCTTGCTAGGTAGGCGCAGATTTTCCCGATATCGTCTGGAAGTGCCCAGCGTCGAGCGCGGACGAGTGCATCCGCCTGTGGCCCCATCTCGGCCCGCATGCGACCTCCCAGAATGCCTGCAGGCAAAAGCGCATTCACCGTGATGTTGTACGAGTAGAACTCCGCAGCCATCTGGCGTGTCAGGCCGAGGAGCCCGCGCTTCGATGTCGTGTATCCAGCACCACCGTTCAAACTTGAGCGAAGCGCTGCCAGCGAGCCAATGTTGATGATGCGACCGTATTCCTGTTGCATCATCTGCGGCAACGCAGCACGACTCATGTAGAAGGGGCCGGACAGATTCACCGCGAGGTAGCTGTGCCACTCGTCGTCAGACATCCGCTCGACGGCTGGAGAGCGACCCAATCGGGCCGCGTTGTTCACCAGGATGTCGAGGCGACCACAGCGCTCGATGACCGTACGCACCATCGCGGTTGCCTGTCGAGGATCAGACACGTCCCCAGGTAGGCTGAATGCCTCTCCGCCAGCGCTGATGATCTGCTCGACAGTCGCCTGTGCGTACTCCTCGTGCAAATCGTTCACTGCAACCACGGCACCTTCTGCAGCAAGAGCACGGGCGATGCCTGCGCCGCCACCGCCCATCTCACCGCCTCCGGCACCGGTCACAAGCGCGACCATACCTGCTAGTCGTGCCATCGATCGGCTCCCGTCATACGAACGCTGACTCGGCAGCAACGCGACCGCCCGGTACGACGGAAACTGCTCCATCGATCGGGATCGCAGCTCCCGTAATGTAATCGGCCTCGCGGCTGGCGAGGAAAGCGACAAGTGCTGCTACCTCGTCCGGTGTGCCGGCGCGTAAGGCCGGCACGGTCGCTGCGAGCTTCTCAATTCGCTCTTCCGGCCATTCACCGGCAAGTTTTGGCGTGAGAATGAAGCCAGGGAGAATAGCATTTACCGTGATGCCGTGCTGAGCAACTTCGATCGCGAGATGCCTGGTGAAGCCGTACAGTGCCTCCTTGGTTGCGACGTAGGCGACCCCGTTCAGCACGCTTGTCCGGATCGCCGAAATATTGGAGACATTGATGATCCGACCGAAACGGCGTGTCCGCATGTGCCGGACAGCGGCGCGGCTCAGGTAGAACGGAGCGTGCACGTTGACTGCGAGTGCGTGTTCCCATTCGTCGTCCGTCACCTGATCAGAACGGCGACCGCTGCCGTGCGCTTCGGCCTTGTTGACGAGGATGTCCAATTGTCCGAAGCGCGCGATCACGCTCTGCACTAAGCGATCGGCCTGCTCAGGATCAGCCACGTCAGCCGGAAAACCTTCGACGTCGAGACCAAGTTGCCGGAGTTCCTCGACGGTTGCCTGTGTCCACTCCGCGGTACGATCGTTGATGGCGACCCTCGCACCAGCTCGGGCGAGCGTGCGCGCAATGACCGGCCCGAGTCCGCCCCGAGAACCACCACCCGCACCAGTCACGAGCGCGACCATACCGCTAAGGTCGCACAACCGCTGTGAATTCATTGTGCCCTCTCTCTCGCCTCCGATCGGTTGCGACAATCGCTCCTGTGGGTTCAACCTTCATCCTTCCACTGCGGCCCTTGTATGCCATGATGCTCCGCATTGCGTTGCCGCCCCTCCGATCGAGTGGGGTACCGGAAGCGGCAATCGCGTGGCAGTGCGAGGGAGACGCGACCAGTTTCCCCATCTCCGCGGAGTCGCGCAGCCCCGAACAACTGCTCTCACGACAAGACAGGTCAGGTTGGGCCCGAAAAATGTGCGGACGGAGTATGCCGGTTGGTAACAGGACGCCTACGCTACTGCTCAATGACGCTCCCTCGGATACCGTGTGGTGTGTCAGGTTGAGCAGGCCGCTCTTCGTGGTAGTGTCCATTAGGCCGCGGAAAGCGGTTCGCCACCTCGCCAGCGAGCCGATGTTGATGACATGACCAAGTCGGCGGGGAATTCTGTCTGTGAGCGCCGCTCGGCTCGTAGAGAGAAGATCGCTCAGATCGACACCGATCTGACAATGACCGTGCGCATTCGAGAGCCGCTCTTCGGCCGAAACCAGCCCGCCGACAGTAGCGTTGCTGACCACGAGGTGGACCTGTCTGTCGTGTACGGCCAAAACGTTGATGACTTGTCGAGCGCTGTGAGCAGCAGCGAAATTGCCGGGTATACGCCAGGTGTCGTTACCGCGACTCGGGGGCTGATCGAGCGTCGCTTGCAGGAACTCCTTAGCCAAATCGTTCACGCTGACCGGAGCTCCATATCGCGCGAGACCTCGTGCGATTCGCGATCCGCACTCGTCCTTACCTTGCCCCGGTCCAGTCACGACAGCAACCATGCCTTCCAGCCAATACTCGCTGGTCATGCGGATTCCTTCCAGGTGCTCCACCTGGCGTCACAGCGAAGGGCGTTCAGTGCGACGTGGACTTCATGCGGATCGGTACCGTCACTTGCTGCCCAATAAATGTCGGGCAGACTGTTGAAATGCCCGCATTTCGTGCTCCCGCGACGACGATGAGAATTGTCTCCGGACTGTGCGCGAAGCGGACAAAGGCATCGTCTGGTAGTGAAGGATCCAGCAGCGCCCCCTTAGCCAGACGGCGGAGCAAGCCTGCTGACCGACCGAAATGCTCCCACAGGTACTCGCGGGCCCGCGCTTTGCTCCAGCCTGCCTCGGCGATGAGCTGCGCGTGCTCAGGACCCATGACGACGATCCCAGCATGCCCGCGTGGTGTCGGGAAGTAGGTTCCGGCGTAGGACATGGAGTCGGCAATCGTCTCCAGGATCACTTCGGGTTCTTTGGAGTCGCGTTGCTCGACCTGCATCGTACCGCGCACGAGGCCGACCGTGACCGTGCTCTCGTCACGTGCGAAACCGCGCTCGACATGCAGCGGATCCCACGGACTCTCTTCTTCGTTCTCGGCGATGCAGAGGCTGAACTTACCCGGTTGCCCGTGTGTGCTTTGATCGAACTCGTGTGGCCGGATGCCGAGCGCGTTCATAATCACCAGCCGAATGGCGCGCCCGACCGTCGCGTTGGGACGGTCGCCGGGACTGAACAGATTGTCCTTTGTGTTGAAGCCGAGCTGGTTTCTGATGGGACCGTTGACGACAACAAAGACAGCCTGTCCTGTCGTGCTCTGGAGGAGGCCGCGGCTACCTGGCAGCCGATTCAGTGCTTCGAGCGCAGCGAGGACAACTGGGAAATATTCCGGCTTGCAACCGGCCATCACGGCGTTGGCGGCAGCGAGACGGACCGTGCACTTGCGACCTAGGTGTTCCTGCTCGATCACTACCTCATCGGGATCGCGGTCGACGACAGCCAAGAACTCTTCCACGAACTCCTCAGCTGGTGGAACAACGGGCAAGCCGTCCGTCCAGCCGCGCTCGTAGCAGTACTCGATTGCCTCGCGAGCGTGCCGTACGGCTTCCAGCGTTGGTTCAGCTGTCCGCTGCACGCTCATCTTCCGCCTCCTCGACATCTTCCTCAATACCAAGCAGCCGCAACACCTCCGGCAGCACCTGCTCAGCGCGCTGTCGCACTTCCTCCGGGCTCAGACTACTCACCGGGTGCGGGATCACGGCGTATGGGTAACCCGGCATCCCCTGCGTCTGTGCCATCGCATCTGCCGTGGTTCGAAACGCGTCGGTGATGATGGCCGCAGCCGGCACACCCTGTTCTTCGAAGCGAATCGCATCGGCCACACTGGCCGCACTACAGGATCCTCAGTCACCTACCGCAGCGATCGCGAGATCGCACCGGGACTTGAGGTCAGCAACCACCTGTGGTTCGACCGGGACGGAAATGTTCGGCTTCCGGTGCATCACCACCTCGCTTACCCCATAGCGCTCGCGCAAGAGTGCGCCGATCGCCTGGAGCAAGAGGTCTGCGTTCTTCTTCCCGTTGTCGATCATGCAGACTCGCGCGCCGCGCAAGGAACGTCTCGTGCGTGCCGCACGGCTCTTCACAGTCTGAGTCGTCTGCCCGGTCGGGTCGACAAGTACTGGCATGGTTATCCCTCCTCTGGCAACCGCTTCTCGAGCCGCACCTCGCGTAGCTCTGGATAGACGGGCGCAATACATTGTTGCAGCATCGCGTGTAGCAGCTGATCGGGGACGAGACAGTCGAGACACGCGTCGGGGAGTGCCTGGAGTACGAGCTCCACGACGCCATCTTCGGATACGCGTTCAACCCGTAGCTCGAAACCGTCTGGCGCAAGGCCGGCTCTAATCCGATCAAGGGCACGATCGATTTCCTGGATGATCATCGGCGAAGCACTCATCTCCGTCTTTTCCCTTTCCCCTTTCACGTCGAGTCTAGCCCGACATTCCGCACGCACGTATTTAGGAGGCGAGCAGCGGGATGCCCGCGAACTCAGCTGGTACCTCCATTATCGGAACTACATCCGGCACGGTGAGTCGTGTGCCAGTTCGCTCGAGCACCTCCTCGACCGTAACGCCGGGAGCGAGTTCTTCGAGGACAAGTTGCTCGCCCTCGACCCGCAACACCGCGAGGTCGGTGTAGATCCGCCGCACACAGCGCGCTGCCGTGAGTGGGTAGGTGCATTCCTCGACGATCTTCGGCTCCCCCTGATCGGTGGTATGCGTCGTGGCCACCCAGACCTGTTGTGCGCCAACGGCGATGTCCATAGCCCCACCGACCCCAGGAACGCGCGGCCCAGGTATCCGCCAATTCGCCAGGTCGCCACGACGCGAGACTTGAAGCGCACCGAGCACAGCGTGTGTCAGATGCCCACCGCGGATAATCGTGAACGATAGTGCATGGTCGAAGAGGCTGGCACCGGGCATGAGCGTGACGTAGTCGCCGTTGGCGTTCACCAGATCCGGATCCTCTTCCCCCGGGGCTGCTTTGGGGCCAGCCCCCAGGATGCCGTTCTCACTGTGAATAAGGATGGTCCGATCGGGTGGAACGAAACGGGCGACAAGTGTGGGAATGCCGACACCGAGATTCACGAAACTCCCGTCAGGGAGGTCGCGCGCGATCCGATAGGCGATTCCCTCACGAGTCAAGGGCATTGCTGTCCACCTTACCGTGACTCTAGTGCCACGCGGCGGATTTCCTCACGTGGCACCACGACTACTCGATCGACAAAAATGCATGGAGTCTCGATCTCCTCGGGCGAAAGCCCACCGACAGGGACCAGTTCATCGACTTCCGCGATCACGATATTCGCTGCCGTGGCCATGATCGGATTGAAATTGCGCATCGTGCGCCGATACGTCAGGTTGCCCCAGCGATCGGCCCGGTAGGCCTTGATCAATGCGTAGTCAGCCCG
>FMJZ01025673.1_pt1 | contig 13885 bp, 16 predicted proteins | sample 1987881 | NCBI WGS metagenome assembly FMJZ01 (sample SAMEA4378227, study PRJEB15110) | soil metagenome | biome: soil; feature: Field; material: Soil | place: India | collected 2015-03-11 | depth 0 m | reverse complement strand
ATCTGTGGTCTTCTGGTTTTGCCACTTGCAGCCATGGCAACCACGCTCTTGAGATTCGCCTGCCGCTGGGCAACAGGTTGCAGGGCGTAACTCGATGCAGGCAACGTCTGAACTCGTGACTAAGGAGAGGGAGCACGCGTATGCTGATTTGGCGCTATGGAATTTTGGCGACGCTCGCCGCTGCGATCCTCAACGCTGCACTCTGGGGGCTCGCTCGGGCGCTAGGAGTCTCACTCCAGGTTCAGCCACCAGGCCAACCGGTGGCAGTAGTGGGACTACCGCAAGTCATCCTCCTGACCGTTATCCCTTTGCTCGTTGGCACCGCCTTCTACACGCTGTTACGGCGTTGGACACGCCGTCCCTTCCTGACTTTCCTGATCCTTGCGCTCCTGATCTTTGTCATTTTGCTTATCCCGCCCTTTGCTGCAACGGAGCGCGCTGGCACGCGCTTTGTGCTCATCCTCATGCACCTGGTTGCAACCGCTGCCCTCTTAGCAGGGCTTTATCGCGCTGAGGTTCGCCGCGCACGGCCGTAAAGTGCTAAGGGGGCGATACGTCGCCCCCGACAGAACTCCCTTCAGCAGAGCCATGCGGCGCGCAGAATCTATCACAAGCCCTTACCACAAAGAAAGTGCTGATCCGTTCCTCACAGTGTGATCACCTGATCCGGAGGATTCTGCGCCAGCGCCGCGTAGAGATCGGGGAAGCAGCCGACCTGAACACCCTCGACCGTGTTCACCGGCTGAATCTCAGCCGGCTCTCGCCGCCCAAGCCCGGTCACCGGATCGCACCAGCGCGGCTGCCCCTGCGCGAGGTTCCGTTCCAGCGCGCACATGTCGCACATCATGAGCAGAATCCCCTGCTCCTTTGCGATGCGCGCCAGCCGTTCGCCGATCGGGTCGCCCTTCCGCAGGACAAAGACGTTGTCATCGAAAAAGAACATGCCGACGACCTCAACCCCATGCGTCCCCGCCTCAAGTTGTGGCAGGATCATTTGGCCCAGCTTGTAGCTTGCCGCCCGTGGTGTTGCAAAGATGTATGCAACTCGCAGGGGTTTTACCTCACTAGTTCGCTTTCATGCCCTACTGACCAGCTACCAAGCAGGATTGCAAAGCCCCTCCTCGGACTCAGCGTGCCAGTCTACAGCTACTTCCTCTCTTCGACGTTATCTCGACAATGCCTCCTTGGTCTCTACGTCTATGATACTAGGTATCAGTAAATATTTTCCATCGCTCACCCGGCGATCAATACCAAACTTGGGCAGGGGCACACCAGTAGGTCGCCTCCAGTTGATTTAGCCCTGTGACCAAGGGGACAGCACCGAAACACACCCCCTGTACGCTTGCACTGATGCCCTTGCGCACAAGCGCATTGTACCTTTCCAAATAGACTGGCATAATCATGAATCGAAGGATATTCTGACATTCAGAAGGAAGATACGAGCAGCAGTAAGATCGCATATACAATAGTTAGCGTCTTTTCCTATCTTGAACTTTGCGCTACCCAACAAGCTCCATAAAGGACTTGCTACAACAACATCCACCTTCCTCAGCGCATGCTCTACCAACGCCATATCCACACAGACGAGCTCGCAATTTCCGATTTTCGCTGGCCGATATTCCAGGCAACATAGAGTGGTTCGCAACCAACGGCGCATAGCGTGGTGTGATATACTTACGGTTCAGGTAGTAGCTTGCCTGTCTGATGGGTGTGATACGCATTAGCCGTCAAATCTCTCGGCTTACAATCCCGGAGCAGCTGGCGAACCTGCGCTCCCGGCTGTTACGTTTCCCGGATTGGCAGAACATTGTTTTGTATCTTCGTCAGTCTTGGCGTGGTTTCGCGGTTGCATTACTCAGTGTGGGGCTCGTCACCACCCTTATTGCAGTGATTGATTCTCGATTGACACTCTCCAATAGCTCGCAACTTTACTTGATTGCTGTGCTATTGACAGCCTCAGTGTTTGGAAGAGGCCCCGCGATAGTCGCAGCTACCGCGGCATTCGTCCTTTTCGACTTTTTCTTTGTAGATCCACGCTATTCAATTACGGTGGCCGACCCAGAAGAATGGCTTTCCCTTCTTGTGTTTTTGATCACGGCAATCATCACCGGACAACTGGCAGCCGACCAACGGCGGCGGGCAGAAGAGGCTCAAGCTCGGGAAAAAGAGGCTGTCCTGCTCTATGACATTCTACGTCTTATGCAGGGATCGGATCTCACCACATCGCTGCAAGCTGTTGCAAGCCGTCTCCGAGACGTTTTTGGCGTTGAAACTGTCGGTATCATTGTGCGCTTTGGAGCAACAACCAATCCGATCCGAGTGGTGGTTGGCACTCCAGCACCACCGAGTGCATTCGAACTCGCTGAGGGGCAGGTTCAGCTTTTGCAAGAGGTCCCACGGGGAGTATCTGACACCATCCAACCACCTGGCTATTGGGTTAGCATCATTTCTCCGCGAAAAGGCGTAAAGCGCCAATCTCGCGCTACCCGATACTATGTTCCTCTTAAGGTCGAAGATCGCCGGATTGGTTCACTGGTGCTTTTAAATAACTCTCGACCACTCCAGTTTAGGGGCGCTGACAATCGCCTGCTGCTAACCGTTGCCGCACAACTCGCGACGATTCTTGAACGTGAACATTTGCGGCAGCAGGCAACAGAAGCCGAGATCCTCCGTCGCACCGACGAGTTGAAGACACTTCTTCTGAACGCCGTATCGCATGATCTTCGCACACCCCTCGCCTCAATCATTGCAGCGGTGGAAAGCCTCCAACAAGATGACATTTCCTGGACTGAGCAAGAACGACGGGAGCTTTTGCAACTCATCGCTGACGAGGCGCGACGGCTTGACCAGCTGGTCAGCAATCTTCTCGATCTTTCCCGTATCCAAGCTGGGAAACTCCAGCTCCAAAAACAGTGGCGCGACATCGGCACGCTTATCACTGACGTCATCACTCGTCTGCGTAGCCGGCTCACAACCCATCAGCTGGTGGTTCACGTTCCTGAGCGGCTTCCAGCTGTCCCGATGGATGAGCTAAAGATCGCTCAGGTCCTGATCAACCTTCTGGAAAATGCTGCCAAATACAGCCCGCTAGGAAGTACAATCCAGGTGAGTGTCAGACAGGTCGGTCAGGTTATTGAGGTTGCAGTTGAAGATGAAGGGCCAGGAATCGCCCCAGAGACGATACCGTATCTTTTCTTACCGTTTTATCGTGTGGGCGGTGACGGTGTTCGTCCTCAGGGAACCGGACTCGGCCTGGTGATTGCAAAGCATCTGGTCGAAGCGCATGGCGGAAGAATCTGGGCGGAAAATCGGCCAAGCGGTGGAGCACGCTTCGTCTTCACGCTCCCCCTAGCGGAGCAACAGCTCGCTCACAGCCCTCGCGAGGCTCAACCATGACCTTCACGCAGGGTGCTCGAATTCTCATTGTCGATGATGAACCAGCCATCTGCCGAGTCCTACGCCTGAATCTCGAACATCACGGTTTTCAGGTGCAAACCGCTCCTGATGGACGAAGTGCTCTCACGCTCGTCACACGCTGGCATCCCGACCTGATCCTTCTCGATCTCGGCTTGCCAGACATGGAAGGGCTGGATATCGTCAGAGCAATACGCCGTTACTCCAGTGTGCCGATCATCGTGCTCTCGATCCGTAGTGCCGAACACGACAAAGTGACTGCACTTGATCTGGGGGCCGATGATTACTTGACCAAGCCGTTTAGCATTGCCGAACTCTTAGCCCGCATCCGAGTTGCCCTCCGACATGCAGCTCGCACAGCACAGGGGGCCGCCCCGATACTCCGCGCTGGCGACATAGAAGTCAACTTTGAGACCCGGCGCGTCACCGCACAAGGAAAAGAGATACGCCTCACCCCAACCGAGTATGAGCTGCTCAAGGTTTTCCTTACTCATCCCAACAAGGTGCTCACTGACCGCTTTTTGCTCGAGCATGTCTGGGGACCAGAGTTTGCAGACGCCGACCACTATCTCCACGTTTACATAGCTCGCCTGCGCAAGAAGCTTGAGCCGGATCCACAGCAGCCCCGCTACATTCGAACCGAGCCAGGAGTTGGTTACCGCTTTACCGCTGATGTCATCGAGATCCCCGTACGTTGATGTGGCAATAAGATTTTCCCCGCACCCGTTGAGGACTTTTTGAGCAGGCCGGCACTACACTCTCCCGGGTGCTCGGGTGTTGCCGCCCACTCGCGCACCCGAAGAGGGAGGTAGAGTCGATGTCAGTTCGCCAGATGCCACGGTTTCAGAAGGTTTTGCTCGTTGAAGACGATCCACCGCTTTCCCAGATTTTTAAGCGCAACCTCGAACGACGGGGCGTTGAGGTTCGGGTTGCTCATTCCACTGAAGAGGCCTTCGCACTGCTTGCCCACTGGGAGCCGGATCTTCTTCTCCTCGATGTGAGTTTGCCTGGCCGGACAGGCTGGGACCTTCTTCGAGCGCTTCGAGCAGCAGGACGAACTATTCCTACAGTCATTATTTCAGCTGTCCCACCGTCACAGCGCCGAATCGAAGAATTTCAACCACTAGCCTATCTTCTGAAACCTTTTCCCCTCGAGGCACTGCTCCGCATCGTCTTCGCTCAACCGGATCACCCGGCGGAGGAGATCGCGGCGACACCTGCAACGGCAAGCCAGGAGGTGGTAACCAATGAGTGATGCCGTATTCATCGTCGCGAGTATCGCGTTCTTCGCCCTAACGCTGGTCTATGTCCTAGCCTGCGAACATCTCTCACAGGAGTCTCGCTGATGCATTGGGAATGGCTGATCGGCATCATAATCGCAGTGGCCCTGATCTTTTACCTTGGCTACGTACTAATACGTGCTGAGCGTTTTTGAGGCGTTCACCGGATACCACTACAGATGTGTGTCGGGGGCAAAGCATGAGCCCACACATCAGCCGTTTTCGCGAGGTTACCCTCACACAGGTCAGCTAACCGAAGGTAGTTTTATACTGTATCTACCTTATTCGTTCTTCAAATATGCGGGACGAAAAATGCGGAACAGAGGAGCCAAAAGGCACGTCTCCGATAACCCACGATTGGCGATCCAAGCAAGCGCTGGAAGATGCAGGACCCCTTCGTGTGCATTGACTGCCTAGAGGACGACAGGGAGGTTATACGGGGGGGTGATAATATGATTGCGCTTGGTTTACTACAAATTCTTATCTTTCTTGTGCTCCTCTTCGTAATCACTAAGCCACTTGGGACCTACATGGCTCGAGTCTTTCAAGGGGAGCGAACAGTACTGAGTCCCGTACTGCAACCCTTGGAGCGTGCCCTCTACCGGCTCTGTGGCATTGATGAGTTGAAGGAACAGCACTGGACTAGTTATGCCGCTGGACTGCTGCTTTTCAACCTCGTTGGGCTGCTTGTTCTCTACGTCCTGCAACGAATTCAGGGATTCTTGCCTTTGAACCCCCAGCGTTACGGTCCACTCGCCCCGGACCTAGCCTTCAACACTGCTGTAAGTTTTGTAACCAACACCAACTGGCAAGCCTATGCCGGGGAAAGAACAATGAGTTATTTTACCCAAATGGCTGGACTAACTGTCCAAAACTTCGTTTCTGCAGCCACCGGCATCGCTGTCGCTCTCGCCCTCATCCGAGGTCTTGCACGTCCATCCGCCACTACCGTGGGGAACTTCTGGGTTGATTTGGTTCGAGCAATCCTTTACGTCTTAATACCTCTTAGCGTTGTCATCGCGCTGGTCTTCGTTTGGCAGGGGATGCCACAAAATTTCAGTCCATATGTTCAGGCGACCACACTTGAAGGCACTGCGCAGCTGATCGCGCAGGGGCCAGTCGCCAGCCAAGAGGCTATTAAGCTATTGGGAACGAACGGGGGCGGATTCTTCGGAGCTAATTCGGCTCATCCTTATGAAAATCCTACGCCGTTGACAAATTTGCTGGAGCCCTTACTCATTCTGCTTATTCCGGCGGCTCTCACCTACACCTTCGGACGCATGGTTGGCAATACCCGCCAGGGGTGGGTTCTTTGGGGAGCAATGGCTGTGCTCCTCGTTACTGGCCTCGTTGTTGCCTTGCTTAGTGAGCAAGCAGGCAATCCCCTGCTGACCAGACTTGGGATCGACCAAGTTCCCACAAGTTCGCAACCAGGGGGAAATTTGGAAGGGAAGGAAGTCCGTTTCGGCATCCCTGGTTCAATCCTGTTCGCAGTCGTTACCACCGCTGCTGCCTGTGGAGCAGTGAACACGATGCACGACAGTTTGCTACCCCTCACTGGAGGGGTAGCTATCTTTAACATGCAACTAGGCGAGGTGATTTTTGGCGGTGTTGGTGCCGGACTCTACGGAATGCTGATTTTCGCCATCCTGGCTGTTTTTATCGCCGGGCTAATGGTCGGACGCACCCCGGAATATCTGGGGAAAAAGATTAGCGGCTTTGAGATTAAGATGTCAATAATCTTTGTGCTAACTGGCACAGCATCTATACTTCTCTTCGCCGCACTCGCTAGTGTCCTACCCCCTGGTATCAGTAGCATCAGCAATCCTGGGCCGCATGGATTTAGTCAAATTCTCTACGCTTATAGCTCTGGTACAGGGAACAACGGTTCAGCCTTTGCAGGACTCGCTACCAACACGCTCTACTACAACATCACCGTGGGTCTAGCGATGCTCTTCGGTCGCTTCCTCATGATCGTGCCGGTTTTGGCGATCGCCGGCTCGCTGGCGCGGAAGCAGCGTGTTCCCCCGAGTCTTGGCACCTTCCCGACTGATGGGCCGCTGTTCGTGGCCCTACTCATAGGAACTGTGCTAATTGTGGGAGCGCTGAACTTCTTCCCTGCACTTGCCTTGGGACCAATTGTTGAGCACCTGCTTATGATCAGTGGTCGCACATTCTAGCAAAGACCAGCACCGCGAGAACGGAGGAGTGCAAGCCATGCCAAAGGAGCAGCGCCCGCACCTTGAGGTGGAGAGAGGCATAAGCCGTGCTCCCCGCACTGTACCGGCACGGGATGCGGATCCGACGCGTGGTCTTGAACCTCCCCTTATCCGAACTCCCGAGACCGATGATATGAAAGAACTTCAACAACGTCGGCTACGGGGTCCAAGTCCCTGGTCTCGGGTACTTGTCCAGCGCGCCCTCCGCGATGCCTTCACCAAGCTTCATCCAAGGCACCTCATCACGAATCCCGTGGTCTTCGTTGTGGAGGTTGGGGCTGCCTTCACTACCTCTGTAACTCTCGTTCAACTCTTTGGAGCTAGTCGGAGTCGAGACTTTGGGTCTCTATTCGCTCTTCAGATTAGTCTCTGGCTCTGGTTCACTGTACTTTTTGCCAACTTCGCTGAGGCACTCGCTGAGGCACGGGGTAAGGCTCAGGCCGAAACGCTCCGTGCGACAAGGAAAGAAACGCTTGCTCGCCGTCTTCGTGATGGCCGCGAAGAGATTGTTCCATCGTCCCAGCTTCGGAAGGGAGACATTGTCCTTGTGCGGGAAGGAGAAATCATCCCGGGAGACGGTGAGGTTATCGAGGGTATTGCCTATGTCAATGAGGCAGCCATTACTGGTGAATCAGCGCCTGTGTTGAAAGAGCCAGGAACTGATATCCGCTCCACAGTGACTGCCGGAACGCAAGTGGTGAGTGACTGGCTCAAAATTCGTATCACCGCTAACCCCGGTGAGAGCTTTCTCGATCGGATGATCGCGCTCGTCGAAGGTGCGCGCCGGCAAAAAACTCCTAACGAGATCGCTCTGACCATCCTGCTGGTCGGACTCACCCTCATTTTCCTTCTCGTTGTTGTTACTGTGGAGCCATTCGCGCTCTATGCCAGTCATCCCGTATCGACGATCGTGCTGGTGGCCCTCTTTGTCTGCCTTATCCCAACTACGATCGGGGGTTTACTCCCCGCAATCGGTATTGCGGGTATGGATCGCGTCACACGCTTCAATGTGCTCGCGCTTTCTGGACGAGCGGTCGAGACAGCGGGTGATGTCGATGTAATCCTACTAGACAAGACGGGTACTATTACATACGGAAACCGACTTGCCGCCGAAATTATCCCAGTGAATGGTGCATCACTCCTGGACGCAGTGATCGCCGCGCGCCAGTCCAGTCTCGCCGATCCAACGCCCGAGGGGCGCAGCATACTCGCGCTTGCCGAGTATCTCGGAGCCCCGACCCAGGAAGGATTAGCTCCAAACGCTGAGATTATCCGCTTCACCGCAGAGACTCGCGTCAGTGGTCTCCGTCAGAATGGGCATGAGTATCTTAAGGGAGCACCTCCCGCTATCCTCGCCAAGGTGGGACAACCACCTTCACCCGATTTCGCAGAACAGGTCGAGCGAATCTCTCGCGAAGGCGGCACTCCTCTTGCCCTTGCACTTGACGGTCGGGTAGTGGGTCTTGTCTATCTCAAGGACACAGTCAAGCCCGGCTTACGTCAGCGGTTCGAGCAGCTCCGCCAAATGGGCGTGCGCACTATTATGGTCACCGGCGATAACCCGTTGACGGCAGCTACGATCGCCCGTGAAGCAGGTGTTGACGACTTCGTTGCCGAAGCCAAACCGGAAGACAAAATCGAGCTAATCCGTCGATTGCAAGCAGCAGGCCACATCGTCGCAATGGCTGGTGATGGTACCAATGATGCACCCGCCTTAGCTCAGGCAGATGTTGCACTGGCAATGAACTCGGGTACTGCAGCGGCGAAGGAGGCAGCGAACCTTATTGATCTTGATTCGGATCCGACGAAACTCCTAGATATCATTGCTCTTGGGAAACAGCTGCTCATCACGCGCGGAGCGATAACAACCTTTTCTATTGCGAATGACGTGGCAAAATATTTCGCCATTATCCCAGCAATGTTTACGACCACCTACCCTCAACTCAAAATTCTCGACATTATGCGACTCCGCTCATCAGAAAGTGCAATCCTTTCCGCTGTTATGTTTAACGCACTCATTATTATCGCACTTGTCCCACTGGCACTTCGCGGAGTCAGATATCGTCCGGCTCCCGCAGCAGTGCTGCTCCGTCGTAATCTCCTGATCTACGGGGTCGGTGGACTCATCACACCGTTCATCGGGATCAAACTGATCGATCTCATCATCACGACGCTTGGCTTAATCTAAGGAGGAAAAACCATGCAACTAGTGCAACAGCTTCGGAATGCCACGATCATGGTGCTGCTCTTGACTCTACTGACTGGGTTTGCGTATCCACTCCTGGTCACCGGTGTCGCTCAGCTGGTCTTCCCATATCAGGCTAACGGTAGCCTGATCCGCGACATGCACGGTCAGGTCATCGGTTCCGAATTAATCGGCCAAATGTTCACACGTCCGGAATATTTCCACCCACGGCCATCAGCAGCCGGCCAAGGTTACGATGCTACAGCATCCGCTGGATCGAATCTGGGACCGACCAACAAGAAACTGGTTGATCTAGTGGCACAGCGCGCAGCCGCCTATCGCCAAGCAAACGGCCTCCCGCCCGATGCTCAAGTTCCCGTGGACGCAGTGACTGCGTCAGGGAGCGGACTTGACCCACACATCAGCGTCGCCAATGCATATCTTCAAATTCCTCGAGTTGCGCGGACTCGTGGATTACCTGAAGAATATGTCCGAGCCCTTGTGGATCGCTATACCGAACCGAAATTATTTTTGATTTTTGGTGAATCTCGTGTGAATGTACTTAAGCTCAACTTGGCCCTCGATGCTGGAGAGCAACCATAAGTAGCTAATCTATGGATTACGAATTACCTTATCCATAAAAGCACCATTGCAAGCCTATATTTAAGAGGTCATTAATGCTAGACCTGAAATCCGCTTTAGCACGATCGCCTCGCTTCACTCAGGCACCGTAAGAAGAAGGTCGTAATGAGAGCGAAGGGGCTTCATCGAACGTGGAGAACGAGAGGCGTCCCACCGCTGAGGAAGTCCTTGAACGCATCCGTCAAGAAGGTGGGTCCGGTGCTCGTGGTCGACATCGTATCTACCTTGGAATGGCTCCTGGCGTCGGCAAAACCTATGCGGCGCTCCTCGACCTGCACGAGCTTGCTCAAGCGGGTGTTGATGTTGCCATCGCTTACGTTGAGACTCATGGACGGCCCAGAACAGCTGCACTCCTTGAAGGCCTCGAAATTCTGCCGCGCAAGCACTGTAACTATAAAGGAGTTATCGTCGAAGAAATGGACCTCGACTTGGTCCTCGCCCGTCAGCCCACCATTGTGCTTGTCGATGAGTTAGCCCACACGAATGTACCCGGCTGCACGAAAAACGAGAAACGCTGGCAAGATGTTCTTGAAATCCAGGAACACGGCATTACAGTATTTAGTACCCTAAATATTCAACACTTGGAAAGCTTAGCAGATATCGTAGAAGCAATCACTGGAGTAAAGGTGCGCGAGCGTGTTCCTGATTGGATCGTCGACGAGGCCGATGAAGTTATTCTCATTGATATCACTCCCGCTGAACTCCGGGAACGGCTACGGCGCGGCGAAGTCTATCCTTCCGAACAGGCGCAGTTGGCACTGGAGCGCTTCTTCCGCGAAGGGAACCTCACAGCATTACGAGAGCTTGCACTTCGCAAGGTTGCGGCTCACGTTGAAGAGGACCTCGAGTCCTACATGCGCCAACATCAGGTCGAAACAGTATGGCCAGCCAGCGAGCGCGTTATGGTCGCCATCGATGCTGATCCGCGGTCACAGCACCTACTTCGTCACGGCTGGCGCCACGCCCAGCGCGCGCTTTCCGAACTCCTTGCGCTCTTCGTGGAAACTCCAGCATGGCGACGTGCGACACCCGAGCAGCGTCGCCAGCTCGAGGAAAATCTTCGTTTTGCCGAGGATCTGGGCGCAGAAGTGATACGAGTCACCGGAACGAATGTCGCCGAAGAGGTCGTCCGGGTAGCACGGGAGAGGAACGTCGCCTTAATCGTCGTTGGACGCCCACATGCCAGCCGTCTGCGTCGCTTCCTCTTCGGTTCAACCACTGACCGGCTTATCTCCCTCGCTGAGGATATCGATATTCTTGTTGTAGGTGAGCACGAAGCACACGACTAAAGCGGATACTAATTTTGCTCGTCTCTGCAATTTCGCTATACGACCTCTGCAGGCTTTCCATTCACACAGCTCCTAGAAAATCGTTCTTACGGTAGTGCTACATGCAGGCTACCAGACCATTAGGTACCATGAATGACATCCAATGAGAAATGGGCAATTTCACGCTGGCGATCCTGTGACAGTGGCACCCTAAATCGCACTTACGTCGCGGTGAGAGCATAGGCGCCAGCAAAAGTATAAATTATCAGCTAGCATTGAAGGAATACGTTTACGGTGTCAAGCGCTGCCGCGCTGCTTGAAGCATGACATTGCTGCCTGCAAAATCTGTTAGTCTATTACTTCTAGCATCAGCATTAATTAACTGTCAACTTACCAACTACCGTCCTACCGGTACGCCGCCATCAGCCGTCGCCAGGCACCGCGCCCCCGTACCAGCGCTGCCACCAGTACAAACAGCACCGTCGCCACGAGCACGATAGCGCCTCCCGAGGGGACACTCGCATAGTAGCTGAGATAGAATCCCACCAGCGCTGCCAATGCCCCAAAGAGCACTGCGAGGAGCATCATCGCTGGCAGCCGCCGCGCTACCAACGCTGCCGTCGCTGCGGGCGTCACTAGCATCGCCAGCACCAGGACCACGCCCACCGCCTGTACCGAAACCACGACTGTCACCGAGAGCAAGAGCAACAAGAGCAGCTGCAGTGCCCCCACCGGGAGCCCTGCTGCTTCGGCCACCACAGGATCGAAGTGCGCAAAGAGGAGCTCCTTGTAGAGTGCCACAATCGTCCCCACGACAAGGAGCCCCGCAAGGGCAATCGCCCAGAGATCACGTGCGCGCACCGCCAAGATATCGCCGAACACGTAACTGAAGAGATCAACCGTGTATGTCCGGATGCCGATCGCCATCAGCACCACGCCAAGGGCAAAGACCCCGCTAAACACGATGCCGATCGCCGTATCCGTGCTCAAGCCCACCCGCCGCGTTACCCAGCCGATCCCCAGCCCAGCCGCGATCGCCGCCGCCAGCGCACCGATGTAGAAACTGAATCCAGCCAGGAAGGCCACAACGATCCCGGTAAAGGCGACGTGCGCCAGCGCATCCCCGATAAACGCCAACCCTTTGAGCACCACGTAGCTCCCCACCATGGCGCAGATCGCCCCAACGAGGACAGCGGCGACGAGCGCCCGTAGGAGAAAGCCATACCGCAACGGTTCGATAAGCAATTCAACAGCTCCGTTCATCCCCATCCTCGCCCTCGACCACGATAACCCGATCACCGTACCGCAGGAGCAAAAGATGAGACTGGAAAGTGCGGTGGAGCAGTGCCTCGGTGAACACCTCCTGCGGCGGACCGTAGGCAATCACCTCGCGGTTCAGGAGCAGCACCCGGTCGAACCGTTGCGCGACACACGAGAGATCATGCGTTGCAACCAGCGCCGTCTTTCCTTGCCGGCAGAGACGCTCGAGAAGCTCAAAGACAAAGTGCTGAGTCGGTGCATCGACCCCACTCACCGGTTCATCGAGAAGAAATAACTCTGGCTCCTGCGCAAGCGCACGCGCCAAAAACACGCGCTGCCGTTGACCACCGGAGAGTTCGGCGATGAGCCGATCTCGCTGGTCAACCAATCCCACCTGCTCCAGCGCCCAGAGCGCCAGCTCCCGATCAGCCTTGCCCGGGCGCCGGAACAGCCCGAGTCGCGGATAGCGTCCCATCAGTGCGACGTCGAACACCGTGACGGGAAAGTCCCAGTCGATCGTCTCCCGCTGCGGGATGTAGGCAATGTCGGGGTTCGGCCGTGCCGGCTGTCCCTCGACCAACACTCTCCCTTCCCAGGGAGGGAGGAGCCCGAGGAGCGCACGGAAGAGCGTTGACTTACCACTGCCATTTGGTCCGAGGACCCCAACCAGCGCGCCACGCTCGACCGCGAACCGCACGTTCCGAAGTACTGGCTCGCCGCGCCGGTAACCCGTCGTCAACCCTTCGACCTGGATTACCGGCATCGTCGTCGCTCGCGCCGCTCGCTCAACCGCGACGACTCCGCTGCCCATCACCCACGCAACCCTTCGACCACGTTGGTCACGTTCTGCCGCATCATCCCGAGGTAGTCCATCCCCGCTGGCGCTGCATCACTATAGAGCTCCAACACCCGCACTCCGGCTTCTTGCGCAATCGTCTGCGCCAACTTTGGATTAAACTGCGGTTCGACAAAGATCGCTGGTACCCCCTCGGCCCGAATCCGCGCCACCAGTTGCGCCACCTCCTGTGGTGAGGGCTCGCGGCCCGGGCTCAGCACGACAACGCCGACAAGCTCTAGCCCATAGTGTGCCGCGAAGTACGGGAATGCGTCGTGGAAGGTCACCAACTTGCGCCGCTCGGGCGGAATCGTTGCAATCTGCTCCTTTGCCCAGGCATCAAAGTTGCGGATCTCGTCAATGTAGCGTGCGGCGTTGGCCCGATAAATCTCGGCATGGGCTGGGTCAGCCTCCACGAGCCCTGCCGTGATGCGCTCGATGTAGATCACCGCAAAGTCGGGATCAAGCCAAAAGTGCGGATTGATGCCATGCTCCTGGTCATGCTCCGGCTCAGGTGTCCCCAGCACGTGCTCTTCCTCAACTGCCACGCCCTCCGGCGGCTTTAGGCCCTCAGAAAGGACGATGACCTTCGCCTTGCTCCCAACCGCCTCCAGTTGGCGTTCCATCCAGGGATCGAGCTCGCCGCCGTTGTACACCACTACCTGTGCCTCGGCAAGCGTGGCAACATCTCGCGGTGTCGGCTGGTAGGTATGCGGGTCAGCTCCTGCCGGCATCACCGCGCTCACCTCGACGAGTTCCCCGCCCACCGCCTTGACCATACT
>FMJZ01019864.1_pt1 | contig 13904 bp, 13 predicted proteins | sample 1987881 | NCBI WGS metagenome assembly FMJZ01 (sample SAMEA4378227, study PRJEB15110) | soil metagenome | biome: soil; feature: Field; material: Soil | place: India | collected 2015-03-11 | depth 0 m | reverse complement strand
TCGTCAAGATTATAGCTTTCCAGCAGAGATATGTGGGATCTGTCAGGGCCGAATTGCAAGCCCTCCGGGTTTATGCATGGGAAATCTGTTCCGTAAATCAGTTTATTGCTCATCTCGCTTAAGAACCTTCTACCGAAATCCCTGTCTCTCGAGATCGCGTTCAACCCTGAGAAGGCGGAGATGTCTGCGTAGACATTCCTGTATTCTTTAAGGATTCTAACGGTTTCACCGGGCTCGCTTATTCTTCCCCTCGGATATACCTCGCTCGTCTTCTCGCCGCCTATTTGAGCCCACCATCCTGGGCCGTGAACTATGAAAACCGTTTCTTCAACCTTTGAAACAACATTCTTAAAGCCTTCAAAATCGGGGTTAAACCTGCTGTCAATATGTATCAGCACCGGAAGACCGTATTCGCCGCAGGTTTTGAAAAGGTTGATGTTCCGCTCATCATCAATCCTGGTCTCAACCTTATGCTCGCCGAACCCTCTGCAGCCATTCTTCACCGCCACCCTTATTTTATCTCTTAAACCACCGTCATCCGGGTTGAAAGCGCAGAAAGGGATTATTTTATCAGGGTGGAGAGAATAGGCTTTAAGCGCGCCATCGGTTTTAACAATGTCCTCCCCAATATCAGGGTAGCTTCCCACCACCGGCAGGAGGACTACTTTCTCCAGGTTCTGGCTCTCAACGTATTCCAGTAATTCCGGTAAACCGGTTTCAACAGTCCCTATTAGTTTTCTGCTCCACGATTTAACCCTGCCAATATGAGTGTGGGCATCTATCAATCCGGGTCAAAGTGTTTCCAAGCCCTTTTAAACATTCTTCTAGATTCTACTTACAGCTTAGGAATGAGGGTTGGAACACCCTTTTCCTTCTAGTCTTTAATCGGGAGTGAAACCGGCTTGCCGCTTCTGGAGGACTCGTATGCTGCCAGCGCTACTTCCAAAGCCTGTCTCCCATCGTGCCCCGAGGCCCGTGGCACACCGTCTCTCCTGATGACCTGCACGAAGTCGAGAATCATGTTTCGATCCGCGTCTGGACCGTAATACTGGTAGGTCATAGGTGAGCCTGACTCTACGAGGGAAACGTTAGACTTGAACGCGTCTAGAACCAGGTAGCCTTTCTCTCCGAACACCCCCATGTAAACGTCTCCCCAGACAGGGTAGGTATCTGGCCTAGACCAGCTGCAGTCTATGCTAACCTTAACCCCTTTTCTGGTTTCACACATGAGGATAGCATTATCCTCCACCTTAAGCTCACTCCTAATGTTTCTTCCAACACGGCAGAAGACTCTTGAAAACTCGTCTCCAGTGTACCATCTTGTTAAGTCCGCCACGTGCACCGTGTGATCCATTATGGCTCCTCCCCCTGCGAGCACAGGGTCTCCAAACCAGAGGTCCGGGTACTTGCCGTGGTTCGTCGCGGTTATCGCTATCACTCTGCCTATGGCTCCTGAAAGAATCGTCTCCCTAGCCTTTACCGCTGAGTCGTGATGCCTCATTACGAACGCTACCTGAAGCTTAACACCCTTTCTCTCCGCTTTCAACACCATTTCATCAGCGTCTCGAAGGGTTGTTGCAATCGGTTTCTCAACGATCATGTGTTTCCCCGCTTCAGCCGCAGCCAGTGCGAGCGCACGGTGCTTCGCGTTTTCAGAAGCTATTACTACCGCGTCGACCTCCTCCGTCTGAAGCAGTTTCTCAAAATCGCTGTAAAGCTTCTTAACACCATAGGTTTCGCCAGCTCTTCTAAGCCTTTCAGGAGAGTCGTCGAATATGGCTACTAGCTCTGTTTCCGGAAGCTCTCTTAAAACTCTAGCGTAGCTCCAAGCATGGATGTGCGCGAAAGACAATACGGCGAACCTAGTTTTACTCAACCACATCAGCCTCCAACGGTAGCTTAACGGGTTCCCCGGTTAATACGGATTTTAGGGCTGCGAGAACAACCTCTAGGCTTCTCAGCCCTTCTTCCCCGCCCACTGGAGGAGGAGTATCAGTGAGAACAGAATCAACGAAAGCTTTCAACTCAAGATAGTAACCGTCCTTGTAGAACGGTGTGAACCTCTCAACCCTACCCCTCCTGTGCAGCGAGACCGTTGCGGTAGACTGGTTGTCAACCTGCAGTATTCCCCTCGTGCCGGCAACCTCCAGGAAAGTCGTGAACGGGTAGTCTTCAGGCATTATCCAGCTGCCCTCAACATAGGCTATTGTGCCGCTCTTGAATTTCAACAGGGCTTGAGTATAGTCATGCGAGGAAGCGTTTCTCCTAACGTATGTCCCCCCTTGAGCATAAACCTCATCAACCTCTCCCAGAGACCATCTTAGGAAATCAACGTCATGTATACTCATGTCGACGAAAACGCCTCCGCCCTTATTCAAATAGTCATGCCAGTTTTCCCAAGCCCAGCTTGGAAAGGCTGACTGCCTGTAGGCTCGCGCCACCGAAGGCTCCCCTATCGCACCATCCGTTATCAGCTTCTTAGCCAAGACGTATTCCCCCCAAAACCTCAACACGTGTGCAACCATAAGCTTAAGCCCACTATTCGCGGCTCTTCGAGTCATCTCCCTCGCGTCGGATAGTTTCAGCGAAACCGGTTTTTCAACAATCACGTGCTTACCGTGCTCCAGACATTTGAGCACAATATCCTTATGCGTGTAAGTCGGTGTGCAAACGTCGACTACATCAACCGTGTCGAGGCTCAGAAAACGGTCCAGTCCCTCTCCATATTCCTGAAAACCATAGGTTTCTTTGAAAAACTTAGCCCGCTCCTCCTCAAGGTCGACGCACGCGACAAGCTTCGCCTCCGGTATCTGTCTCCACCTCTCAGCATGCATTGAACCTATGAAGCCGCATCCAACCAGGCAGACGCCTATCTCCCCGCTGCCCATTTTAAACCGAGTCCCCTCGACCGCTAAACTTTTTCCTCATTCCCGGTGCTGGCTGACCTGTAGATCGCGTCTATGAGCCTCATCACTATAACACCGTGCTCAGGCAAGGGCCCTGGACTCGTGTTCCGCCTTATGCACTCTACGAAATGCTTCATCTCCTCCAAATACACGTTCGCCTCTTGACATTCTATCCCTGTCTCAACCCACTTGCCGTCAACCTCGGTGAACTTGCAGGGCGGTGTAAGCGACGCCCCCGCCTTATCCCCAGACAATATGATGTTGAAAGTATCATCCTTAGTGTAGAGCGCCCAGCTTGTCTCCAGATACATGACTCCGCCCCCCTCAAGCCTTATCAGGGCGACTGCAAGATCCTCCACGTCGAAGGGTCCTCCGGGCTCAGGTATCCCCCATCCTCCTAGACACTTGTTCTGCGTCCCAAGCTTGGAGAAGGTGTATCCCTTAGCGGAAACCGGCCTCGGGAATCCTTGCAGCCAGAGGGCAAGATCCAGGACGTGCGGCCCAAGGTCTATCAGCGGGCCCCCGCCTGAAAAAGCCTTAGTGGTGAACCAGCTGCCCATGCCCGGTATGCCGGCTCTCCTCAGCAAGGTTATCTTAGTGAAGTAAACATTGCCAAGCTCGCCCCCGAGAACAAGGTTTCTAATCGCCTTAGAGTCGTCCCTGAATCTCTGGCACATGCCGAGCATCAGTGTTTTTCCAGACTTGTTCTTGGCCTCAACCATTTTCTCCGCCTCGCCGGCATTCATAGCCATGGGTTTCTCGCAGAAAACGTGTACGCCCCTGTTTAACGCATCTACAGTCATTTTCGAGTGCAGATAGTTGGGTGTAGCTATGATCACAGCGTCCGGCTGCTCCCTATCCAGCATCTCCACATAATCCTCGTAAACCTTCTCCACACCATGCTCCTCCGCAAGCTCCTTGGCTCTTTCAAGCCTTATATCAACTATTGCTGAAAGCTCAGCCTCCTCGATAGACTTTACACTATTCGCGTGTACTGTTCCTATGCACCCAGCTCCTATTAGCCCAATCCTCAGCCTGCTCATACAATTAAGCCTTCAAAAGATATATTTATGGATTATCTTGACGCTAACGTTATTTCTAATCTAAACGGGTGCCCATGCAAATACAGGAAACTAAAACCGCGTTATAGTCTTGGGGGGGACAAACTATTTAAACAGTTGGAAGCATTGCTTAGCCTGGAGATGAAGGCTCACAGGCTACTGGGTTTTTTAAGCGCTTTAGCTGCATATCCTTTCATACTGGCTTCAATAATCTTATCACCGTGGTTCAACCCGTATAATAATGCTTTGAGTGACCTTGGGAATATTGCTCGAAACGGCTGGGTCGCATACCTTTATAATTTCGGGTTAGTTTTCTCCGGGTTCCTCGTAGCATTTTTCGGCGTATTAACCGCAACGAGGTACTGCTCATGGAAGTATCTCTGCTGGTCCGTCCCTCTTGCAGTGGCTGGATTCGACCTAGCGCTCATCGGCTTCTTCCCGGAGGATGCTGGAAGAATACATATGGTGGTGTCAGCAATATTCTTCATCTCAATAATCCTCGTCATGCTTTCATACGGCTTCTGTTCCAAGCATATGGGTTCACCAGCAACGGGTGTAGCGGCCTTCCTACTGGGCTTAATCTCAATGCTGGTTTGGTTGGTTAAATGGCCCTGGCAGGGTGTTGCAATACAGGAGAGTGTTGCTTCGTTGGCAGCGTCCGCATGGCTGTTAATGGTTTCACTGCGAGGTTTCGAGCAGTCGTGAAAACCTGTTAAACCAGCATGTTAGGATAGTTTGCATACTCGGACAGGTACTCGGGTATCGCGTTGTTCTTAACGATGTCGCGGTAAACGTAGGCGCTCGGCCTCGAGTATCTCTTCTTTGTATTCATGTCCACGTATATCAGGCCGAATCTTTTGCTGAAGCCTGAAGTCCACTCCAGATTATCTATGACTCCGATGGAGGTAGCCGGCCACGTTTAAACCATCCTCTAGCCCCTCTTTAAGACCAGTATTCCTCACTATTATAGGGTTGCGGATTTATGTTGGAAGCGGCCAATGATAGAGGTTTAGTATCGGCTTCATTCCCCTCTCCTTCAAGTCTCGGAAAATCTTCCCGTAGTGTTTAACCGCCTGCTTGTTAGCCAGAGCGTAGAGCTTTCTAAGGCTTTGCTCGCTGACCTCCACGTGCTTTATTCCCTCGCTGTCAGACACCACTGAAACCTTGACTTCGCGGATCGACCTGGGGAAAAGCCCTGCTCCAATCCGGGTTTGTGCGTCAAGTATTCAGACTCATCGATTCCGCCCAACCGTGGTCAATCTGAGGTCCCAGTAGCCGGGCCCGTTCTCAGACAGGTCTCCGCTTACAATCTTAGACTCTTTCTCGTCGTAGAGCCAAATATACCAGTCGCTGTTGAGATTCAGAGACTCTTTAGAACCGCCCATTTCATATTGGAAGGCGGCCATGAATATTCCCCGCATGAATCTTTTCGGGAACCAGTTCATTTCTAAAACTCTAATCCGTTTCAACAGAATTAAAAGACGGTTACGGCCAAAGTCTAGAAAGCATCTTAGCACTACAAATAATGCTTGCCAGACGGATAACTCTTATATGCATGGGTTGCCTATGCTTCAGCATGAAGGCAGCATCCCTGTTTGGAGTCGGAGACCTAAGGGTAATCGAGAAGGATGTTCCTAAGATATATGAGGATGAGGTTCTCTTACAGGTTGGCGCATGCGGAATATGCGGCACCGACCTGCATTTCTTCAAGGGGGAGTGGAAGGTTAACACGCCATTGGTCCTAGGCCACGAGTTCTCAGGCACCGTTGTTCAAACAGGCTCCCAAGTATCAACTGTTCGAAGCGGGGACCGTGTTGTCGCGGAGCCAAATGTAGTCTGCGGAAAATGCAAATACTGCAGGATGAGCGAGAGGAACTTTTTCTGCGAAAACCTTCAGGCAATAGGTGTCACGGTCGACGGTGCTTTCGCAGAATACGTTAAGGCTCCTGAACGAAACGTTTACAGGTTTCCCAGCTGGATGTCGATGGAGGAGGCTGCTTTAATCGAGCCCTTAGCCTGCGTAATCAGGGGTCTTGACAATGTTAAGATCCCTGCGGCAAGCAGCGTGGCGGTTGTTGGAACCGGGCCGATAGGCCTGCTCATGATTCAAATGGTTAAACACTATGGTGCGGCGAAGATTATTGCTTTAGACATTGTCGAGGAGAGGCTTAGGCTTGCGGAGGAGCTTGGCGCAACCCGCGTTGTAAACCCTGGAAAAGAAGATCCTGAGAAGGCTGTTCTCGAAGAGACTGAGAGCATTGGGGCTGATGTTTCAATCGAGTGCGTCGGAAGCCCCTCAGCTATAGACAAGGCGTTCAAGCTTACAAGGAGAGGAGGCAGGCTGCTGATATTCGGCGTTGCTCCAGAGCATGATGTTTGGCAGGTTAAACCCTTCGAGATATACAATAAGGAAGTATCCATATTCGCCTCCTACCGGAGTCCCTATACTTTTCAGAGGGCTGTTAACGTTGCGTCGTCAGGTGGATTGAAACTGAAGCCAATAATATCGCATATCCATAGGCTTGACGAGATAGTTGAGGTTTTCAACGGGCTGGCCAGTAGAAGGAAGCAGGCGATAAAGGTTCTAGTAAAGCCCTGAGTCTAAGTAGGGTAAGAATTCCGCAATAGAAACCTTTTATTTTTAGGATGGCTGTAAATATCATGCGAAGAAGGGTTGCAATACTGCTTGAAAAAGGCAGAATAGATCTTGTTGAAGAAGAGATCCCAAGCTTAGGTGGAAAGGATGTGCTGATCAAAGTTAAGGCTTGCGGCATATGCGCCGGTGACCTTTACGGTTTCTCAGGCTATCCGGTTTGGTTTAAACTACCCTCTCCACTAGGCCACGAGCCCGCTGGAGAGGTTGTTGAAGTCGGGGCCAACGTGTCCAGATTTTCAAAGGGTGACCGTGTCACTGCTTTAGGAGGCCCAGGTTTCTCAGACTTCGTGTTGGTGAATGAAAGCCAAGTGGAAAAGATTCCGGAGAATATTCCTTTCGAACATGCAATAGGGGAGCCGCTTGCCTGCGTGGTTAACGCTGTGAGGCTTGCCCGCCCAGAGTTCGGCGATGATGTTGCAGTCGTTGGCACCGGTTTCATGGGGCTGCTTCTCGTTCAGGCTTTGAGCCGTCTAGGCTTAAGAAACCTTGCTGGCGTCGACGTGAACAGTGAGAGGCTTAGGCTTGCTGAACACTATGGTGTGAACATTGCTTTAAACCCGGAGGAGAGGGATATTGCGGAGGACACCCTCGCTATAACCGGGGGTAAAGGGTTTGACGTGGTGATTGAGGCTACTGGAAACCCCGGGGGCGTTGGGTTAGCAACCGGGCTGGTTAAGCAGAAGGGTAGGCTTGCGATATTCAGCTACCATCCTAACCCGGTTTCAGTAGACCTGAGGGAATGGGATTCGAAGGGATTGGAAGTAATAATGACAAGCCCCTCGAGAGCGGAGGACATGAGGGAGAATTTTAAAATAGCTGTAGAAATGCTTTCCAAGGGAGTTTTTAATCTCGAGAGGCTTATTACTCACAAGTGGAGCCTTAACGATATTCAGAACGCTTTTGAATACGCGTCGAAGAAACCGTTGGACTACATAAAAGGGGTTATAGTCCCTGAATAGCGCGTGCGAACACGTGGTTCGTAACGCCTGTGTAAGAATAATCGCGCGTCATCAGCCGAGTGCTTGAAACCTCTTTCCCTTTACGATCAATTGATGGACTATTCTTTGATCTGCCACAGGCTCATCCAGCTCAGTGACGGTGATCACTTCAACATAACCCTTGAGCGGACTATCCATTATTTTCTTAGCGCGCGCTAAATGACTTTCTCGACTTAAAAGCGTTAAGGTGAAAAATTGGAATAAAGCATCTAAAGGTCTTGAAGAGCCCATAATATTTTGCGTTGCAGAGACTTAGAGTATATCTTATTCAAGTCGAATGAGTTTTTCCTGCTCCACTCTAAGTATATTCTAGGGTCTATATAGCTGTTCAGGCTGGTGTTAAGATTATAGTCTCTCGTTCTCCTCATCAGTTCAAGCTTAATCCTCTCCCTCTGAAGCCTTTCCCTCAGCCTCTTCAGCCTTCTCCTACGGGTCTTAGTCGGCTTCTCCTTAAGAATCCTATTCGCCTCCTCTATTTCGCGGAGGACTTTCCTAACTCTTTCAACCTGTTTCTCGAGACGTTGACTCCAGTTCTTAGGCAGTGTCCTCTTATGGTTTAGAACCTTCGCCGCCTCCAGGTTTGCAAGCTTTGCGATGAAAAGCTTCTTATACTCAGGGTCTCCCGGGCGCGTTTTAAACTCATACAGTTTTTCAAACACTGCTTTCGAAGCATAGTATGTTCTGAAGATTTTCGAGGTTAAGCCGGGCATGGCTTTCGACAGAAACTCATTAACATGCTCAGACCTGAGCTTTGGAAAAAGCCTTTTACCAGGAGTCTTCTCCACCAGTTCCCTAAGGTTCCTGACGACAACCTGGGGAAGCTTAACCGTGCGGTGGAATCTTACAGCCGCCTTGCCGAGAAAATTGAACTCAACAGTATCCTCGCCAAGCATCTTAACGTTGTTCTTAGTCAGGGTTGTAACCCCCTTGGTATCCAGCTCATCCCTATCCTTCTCGTCGCCGACCCTGAGCTTCAACAGGTCTATGAGGAAGATTGCTGTCGCAACCTGTCTTTCAAACTCATCCCCAGACTCCAAGCCCTTCCTCACAAGCATCTTTATCTTATCCAGATTATCCTTGAGGCTCATAGCCATGTCAAACTTGCTTCTCTCCCTCTCCTGCTTAACGGGAGCGGTTTCGCCAAGCCATATGTACTTCATCTTCCCAGTGAGCTTGTCCTTCCACCTAGCTATCCAGATAGCATCCGGATCCCAAGTTCTCCCGCCCCACTCTCCTCCGTCTGGAACGGGCGGCGTCGGAGCGTCTGGCGAAAGGTTCAGGGTAATATCCTCATACTTCACCCTGGGTTTCCATCTTCCCCTTAAAGGATGCTTCCCTTTCCCGGCGAATATGCACGGCGGTTCAACAGTATACCTTATCTCCACTTTTTCACCATCTATCACAGCGTAACCGTACTTCTGTTTAAGCTCCTCTCTCAGAAGCTTCCTCTTCTCGCTCAAGGCCTTCTTCTCCTCCTTCGTCATCCTTTCCTTACACTGTTTCTCCTGTTCAACCCATTGTTTAACCTCAGAGAAATCTATCGCGTCGTTCTGCGCGGAGCCGTTTAAACCTAGTGCAGCGTAAAAATCTTTAAGAAAGTTTTTCACGAAAACCTTGTCCTCCATCCTCTCCGGGGGTTGCTTGGCGAAAGCAATAGCCATCTCCTCCTGTTCAGGAGTCAGTCTGATCCTCTCCCCGTTTACCCTGATTGAAAGCCCCCTGTACTCGTAGGGCGGGATGAACACTCCGTTATGAACCAGTTGCCTCATGAAGCTTATTGTGGCCATGTCTCGCGGGGGGTTAAAAAGTTTCCCTTGAAAGCTGGGTAAAAATTTTTATAGAACAATCTTTGCTTTCTAAAAACCTATTTAAGGTTTTTCACAACCATCCCTATTTTAAACCAGTCTTCAATCATCACTTCAGACATGCCCGGGTTGTAGAGAGCACTAGCGGGATGATACGATGGGGTGATCTTGAAGCTTCCGTAGGACAACGTCTTTACGTTGAACACTCTCCCATGTACGCTGCCCATGGAGGACGGCTTAATGTTGAACTTCCTGAACAACGTGTTCGTAGCCACGTTGCCCAGCGTGACGATCACTTTAGGCCTTATTAGCCTTATCTGCAAGCTTAAATATTGGAAGCATGCTTCAATCTCGTCGTCAGCAGGCTCCCTGTTTCCCGGGGGACGGCATTTTACAACGTTAGTCACGTAAACACTGCTCCTCTCAAGGCCTGCTGTCTTCAACAGTTTTTCGTTTAAAAACTTCCCCGCCTGGCCCACGAAGGGCCTGCCCTCCCTATCCTCATTGAAGCCGGGGGCCTCACCTATCAGCATCACGCTGGTTTTCAAATCGCCCTCGCCGAATACGACTCTCGTCCTAGACTCGCTAAGCCTGCACCTCCTGCAGTTAAGCGCCTCTTTGAATGCTTCTTCAAACTCTTCCAACGCTTTCCCCGTTCCTCCGCCGGATATTTTTTAAGAGGATTCTAGCTTTTAGGGTTTAACGTGCCGTTTCTAACTATTGAAGCATACTCCGCAAGCCTCTCGCCGAGTAGTCTGCACGCTTTCAAAGCCTCCGCATTCGGCTTACCGACGGAGACTGCGCCATAGTGAAGCGTAACTCCGGGGGCAACATAGTCGGGGACGCCGAAAACAAGCATCCCATAGTTCAGCATCGCTAGGATTAAGGATAGGCAGGCCATCTCGTTCCCGCCTCCCAGCCCTCCTGAGCTGCTGAACGCAACCCCAACCTTCCCCCTCATCCTGCCCCATGCCGGCATGCCGGTTTTAGTGAACAGCTCGTTCATCTTAGTAGACATGACTCCGCAATGCGTAGGGGTTCCGAAGGCAAACCCATCATTTTCAAGAAAATCGTTAGCTGTTATGTCAGCAACCTTCTTCAAAGATACTTCTGCACCGGCGAGTCTAGCACCTTCTGCGACAGCATTCGCCATCTTCTCCGTATTCCCAGTATAGCTGTCATATGCCACTAAGATCCTCACCTTTTCAGTCATGAAGCCACATAGGTCAACGTTATCTTAAAACTTTTCTCAAAAGTTTTTCGCGTTATGTTAGCGCGCGCTCATTCAGCGTTAAGCCGCCTCCTTCAAGCATATTAGTATATGTTTTCGAAAGGTGGGAAGGGGACGAGAACATCCCAGCCTTGAACACTACAATACTCATGAATGCACCAAAGAAAATGGTTGCGAAGTGAAGTATAGATTACACCCGATTAATCATTATAGGTTCATCCGCTTCAGTAGCATTCCTCATAATTATCCTGTATTACAATTACAAAAGAGGCAGCACGCGCGCGCATGAGTCGAAGCGTTGAGCCGTTTAAATAGCCTGCTGCGGAAGATTTAGGCCCACGCCTAACATCTTCGAGGCTTCAAGGCTAAGCGACGTGTTTACCCAAGTATCTCCTATGCTTCTTGAAAGAGCTTTTCAGGCTTCTGCCCACAAGGTTATGAATCTCCTGAAGCTCCCTGTACTTCTCAACGTTAGACGGCTTTGGGCTGACACGGGTCTCCTCGTCCAGCTTGACGTACCGGTCGCATACCTCCTGAATACTGGTCCTCTCGCCAACATGGTTCAAGTAGCACCACACGGCCTGCAAAGCCGCCCCGTAGGCTGCACCCTCGTCGATCCTAATGCTGACGACCTCCGCGTTAAATATGTCAGCAGCGATCTGCCTCCAAGCCCTGTTCTTCGACCCGCCGCCAGTCAGCCTTATCTCGTCGGGCCTTATCCCAAGCTCCCTCATCCTGTTCAAACCATAGTTCATCCCGAGCGTGACACCCTCCATGGCCGCCCTCGCAACACACTGCCTGTTGAAAGTCCTGCTGTTAAAGCCATAGTAGACGCCCGTCCCCTCCGGGACGTTAGGCGTCCTCTCCCCCTCAAAGTAGGGGATTAGCAGCAGCCCGTTTGAACCGGGGGGAGCCTCCTCAACAGCACTTGTTAAATCGTCATGCGTCATTTTAAAAAGCTCCCTAACATACTCAGTGGCCACAGTAACGTTCATCGTGCACAAGAGGGGTAGCCAAGCGTTCGTAGAGTCGCAGAAGGCAGCTATCTCTCCCCTAGGATCTACCACCGGCTTCTCGGAGTAAGCGTATATTGTGCCTGATGTTCCAAAGCTGGCTGTAACAATACCCTTCCTAACGTTACCCGTTCCAATCGCGCCCATCATGTTGTCCCCTCCCCCCGCACTAACTATAACATCCTCCCTGAAGCCGAACTCGCCAGCCAACTCCCTCCTGATTGTTCCAGCAGGCTTATCAGACCCCTGCAGCGGAGGAAGCCTGCTCCTGAGCCCCGGGTCAATCGCGTCAATAACCCTCCTACACCAGACTCTCCTCCTCACGTCCATCAACGCTGTTCCAGAAGCATCCCCATACTCCATAACCATGTTCCCCGTCAAATAGTAGTTCAAATAATCGTGGGGCAGAAGAACATGGCGCAGCCTAGCGTAGTTTCCAGGCTCGTTCCTCTTAAGCCAGAGTATCTTGGGTGCAGTATAGCCGGGGAGAACCGGGTTCCCCATGAGCCTTAAGACATTCCCTACTCCGCCAAGCCTCCTAGTTAAGTACTCGCACTCCCTTGCTGTGCTAGTGTCGTTCCAGAGCTTCGCAGGCCTTATAACCATGCCCCTCTCGTCAAGCGGGACGAAACCATGCTGCTGGCCTGAAACCCCTATGGCCCTCACGCTCCTAGGGTCTATTCCCGTCGTAGACAAGACTCCTTTAACGGTTTTATGGAACGCGTTGATCCAAAGCTGGGGGTCCTGCTCCTTATGTCCCGGTGGAAGATTCCCTATCAAACCATAGTTTTCAACAGCCTTACCGACCACGAAGCCAGTCTCGCTGTGGACAAGCAGGGTCTTCATGCCTTGCGTACCCAGGTCGACTCCTATGAAATACGCGCCGTCCTCCAATTCACCTGCCTCGAAAATAAATTTTACCGAATAATATTTAAACTTAAATTGGATTTTTAAGCTAAGCAGGGTAAGCCTGTGATAGGCGTTACTGGACATGCTAAAAATTGTCGTGACTCGCCAAAGGTGTTGGCGTAATCATATCTACTAGTTTAAACTTGCGTTTTTATAAAAACATTAGGCTTCTACTACTTGTTTCGCGTTCAAGTTTAAAACAATTTCAGCAATATCGCCAGCATACTCCATTGTTCTCCTTATGCTCTCTATAATCATTCTTAAACTGGATATTTTGGCGGCATCTGCTCTTCCAGAGATGAGCCTCATGAGCTCGCTTTCCACAGGCAATATTGTTTTCGCCTTCGAGACCACGCTGTCAGCCAATAAGTAGTTTTTCTCATACAATGATTTTACAGCGTCGTTGAAAACCGTTATCGAGAAAATACTCATTTCAGATATTCTTTTCAAAATAGGAGGGTCGATGCTTCCACTTATTGAAATAGCGTTTTCAGCTATCTTAACCGCGTGATCAGCTATCCTCTCTACGAATTTCACTATTACTCGGTAACCTAGGCAGTCCTTAAGATTAGAGAGACCTATTTCCCTAAGTATCTGCTCATTCTGCACAGCCATCTTTAACTGCCGTATCACGTAAAGGCTGAAACGGTCAACCTCATCGTCTAATGCGATAACGTCTCTAGCAAGCTTCTCGTTAGACTCCCTTAAGGCTTGCAACGCGTCACTATGCATGGAGACAGTTATAAGACACATTCGTCTCAAAGCATTCTCCACAGAAAGCTCAGGGTAGCTAACAAGTACTTGCAGTACTATCTCGTTTTCAGAATCTGAAACTATTTCAACCCCCACTAGCTTTCTTCTCGTGAGATCCTTAATCAGGTTTCTTTGAAGAGAGGTTATGTTTTCACCCGCTGTTTTTACTCTGATTAGATTGTAACCCTGCAGGTAGAGTGCAATTATTTTACGTATCGTCGTATCCGGATCATCTCTCTGTGATATTTTGATAGCTACTTCTTCGGATCCCTCTGGCTTAACGAGTCCCTTGGGAGTCAGAACAAGCGAAAAATTGCTTTCAGAGATTGCAAGCTGATCCCCTGCGTTCAGCCCCATTTTAGTTACCCAGCTCTTGGGCAGAGACACTATATACGTTGATTTACCAGTCAATTGAATCTTCCTTATCTCTTCTCGACGAGAGGCTTCTTCCATTAATCGATCCCCACCTCATCTATATAGATCATTTGCTAATATATTTTCTATTTGGATAAGGTATATATATGGCTTTCTCCTTCGCGCCGGAGGAGGATGAAAGATGAAAGGTAAAACGA
>FMJZ01023730.1_pt1 | contig 13914 bp, 11 predicted proteins | sample 1987881 | NCBI WGS metagenome assembly FMJZ01 (sample SAMEA4378227, study PRJEB15110) | soil metagenome | biome: soil; feature: Field; material: Soil | place: India | collected 2015-03-11 | depth 0 m | reverse complement strand
AGAAAATAGATATGCTTAACTATAACAAATTTCCACAAACATTGACAATATTTCAAAGTAAAAGTATGTAAAAAGGGATAAGAAAATTTTTATTGGTTGCCGAGTTTTGCTTATTGGGCTTAGGTATAATGGTATGTCAAAAATGCAAAATTATTATTTACTTAAGTGAATTTATATATATAATTAAAATATTAAAACACAAACAAACCTATAAATATAAAAGCAAATGAAACATATTAATCTCATCATCCTGATCCTGTTGGTCTCAATCTCCAGTGCACATAGTCTAAATGATACCAATGCGGTCCGAATTGGGTTAGCGCTTTCCGGTGGCGGTGCATTGGGAATTGCCCATATTGGCGTGTTAAAAGTATTAGAACAAGAACAAATTCCTATCTTTTATCTTACCGGCAATAGTATGGGTTCTTTAGTTGGTGGACTATACGCTGCTGGTTACAGTGCATTTCAAATTGAAAGTATTGCAATGAGTGTCAATTGGTGGTCACTTTTTAATGCCGAAATTCCTTTTGGCGCAAGATATTTACCAGAACGTCAACAGCGTCAAAGATATTTTCTTCAATTACGACACCATAATCTGTTTCCAATTTTGCCCAGTGGTTTGGTCCCAATCCAAAATGTTGATTTTTTGTTAATGAAATTGTTATCGCAAATTGAATACGACACATATTACAATTTTGATAGTCTTCCAATCCCATATCGGGTAGTAGCAGTAAATTTAGTTACAGGGAAAAAAGAGATTCTTCGCCAAGGACGGTTAGCGCAAGCCATTAGAGCTAGTATTGCAATCCCCGGAGTATTTGCTCCAGAAAAAATTCAAGGCGAAGAATATGTTGACGGTGGCATAATTCAAAATTTACCCGTTGACCCGCTGTTTGAATTCCATCCGGATTTTATAATTGCATCTTTAACAATGAGACATACACCGGAAACCGGAATCTCATTAATTGATGTCGTCTCGCGCAGTATGGATTTAGTTGCGATTGAAGATTTGTATCGTCAGAAAGAATATGCAGATATTTTGATTGAACCGAATGTTGAACCGTTTAAACGTTCTGATTTTTTTAATGCCAAAGAACTTATTAATGCCGGTGAAGAAGCCACAAAAAGAATAATACCTTTGATTAAAGAAAAATTAAAAGGGAAAAAAATAATTTCTCAACGGAAAAGTGTCAACAAAAGACCACCAACAATTATTCGAGATATCAGAATCGAAGGGCTGAGAACAACTCATAAGAGTATCGTTAACCACAAGTTAACTATTGGCAAAGGAAATCCCCTAAAATTTGACCAGTTGATTAATGATTTATTAAGACTTTTTAATACCGACCTTTTTGAAGATGTTGACTATCATTTAGAATTTAGCGGTGATTCCGTAGATGTTATTATAGAATTACAAGAAAAACCTTTTGGTTTCTATTTGATTGGTATCAGTTATGATAATTATGATAATATCCTTTTGGGCTTAGAAGTTGGTCAAGGTAATTTATGGGGTTCGGGAGCCGCTATTCGAGGAGCTGTTCATATTGGTAATCCTAATGAATATCGGTTGGGGTTGAATGGCACGCGATTGTTTCGTTTGCCGGTTGGTTATCGATTAGATGGCTTCCATCGGTCTTTTCGTAACTCTTATTTTGAAAATCGAATGTGGTCTGCGGATTACTACACGAATATTAGCGGAGGAATTTTTGAAATTGGTTATATTTTAGGACATGACGCTTTTTTAAATATTGGCTTTAATAGTTATAAAGCCAGTTACGCTAAGCCTGATTTACCATTTTTTAATAATTTTTCGGATAACGAATGGATAATCGGTCCTTTGTTTAGGATTGAATTTAACAATTTTGATAATTTATATTTTCCCACTCGAGGTATGACTTATAAAATAACTGGTTTTTCTTCGGTGAGAAAATTAAAAGCAACCTCTGACTTCTGGAAATTACATTACATTTCGGAACATGCAATTTCAATTTTCCCTTGGCTTGTGTTACTGCCGAAACTAAATATCGGTGTTAGTTATGGTAAAATAGCCTTATCCGAGTATTTTCACTCTGGTGCCGAAAATCTGATTGGCTTTAAAAAAGATGAGTTCTTAACCAAACAATTACTGAACATCAGTACCACCGCTAACTTTCAGTTGTTTCGTCTATTCAATCATCAAGACTATCCATTCTATTTTCAGATATTAACCACTATTGCCAGTTTTAAACAATATGATGAATTGATTAGAGATATTAATTTTACCCAAGATTTTAATATCGGCGTAGGTTTAGGTGTAAGAACAAATACACCTATTGGACCATTTCAATTAGTTCTGGGATTGGTTGATTTTGCTAAAATATCTAATAATAAAATCAAGGCGAATTTTTCAATATCGGTTGGTCGTGAATTCAGATATTAGAGGATTTTTCTTTCCGCAATTCATTTACATCTTTAATAATTGCTCTAAACAAAGAAAGTTTCCAATTAAGTTACCTTTATGCACCCTGCTTTCATTGGGGAAAATAATAATTGCTCAATCTATAGATAATAAGCCAAAAAGAGTTTCTCAAGAAATTATTTTTATTCAACTATTTTCAATCACAAAAATAATAAATAGTGCTAACTTATCAACAAAATCTAAAACAAAATCTTCAATATACTTATTTTTTAAGGACTCTGCTCTGGTCATTTGGAACAAAATGAAGCCGCTCAACTCAAAGCCTAATATTTTTCTTCACCTAATAAAGATTTTTTACCCTCTATTTGTTATAAAATTTTTGTGTTTAATGCCCTTTTTTAATATTCACATAAACCATAAATATATAATTTACCGGGAAGGTATATAGTACCTAGGAAATAACCGAAATTTCTTTAATGGTTGGATCCTTCATGGAATCGCGCTCTTGCAAATTTAATGGCGCAATTAGCCGAATTGCTCAAATCATAAAAGCTCGTAATACAAGCTGTAAATAAACTCCAGTAGAAATTTATTGCTAAAGCGTGTGTGTTTATATTTTAACTATAAGTTTAAAGAATTGGTGAAAAGTAAAAAACACAGTCTGAATAGTTAAAGATGACAATTAGAAAGTATCGCCAGAAATGATTAATTTGCTACTGATATTCGTCAAATATATCTATTTGGTGAGATATCAAATTTGAGATACCATATGTCGTCACCAGTAATTCTCTCGTATACCTTATTTATTGACAAATCTCTTTTCTTGAGTAAAAATTTAGTAATTAAAGCTGAATTAAATAATTGATTATGGATTAATTATCAACAAATGCTGAACAATTTAGGCAGAGATTTTCTGTATGTATTTTAGAAAGAGTCATAAATGAAATCAATATAGAAAGAATCTTAAATGAAAATCAAAAAAACCGCAAAACTCAAGATTGAAAGAAGATAACCATGACTGGTGCTGATTGGATAGTATAAATAAATGAAAAACCAACATTTTAAGCAGATAACTATAATGAGTAATATTGGAATAAAATTGAAAGAAAATAATTGTACGAGTATTGTTTGGGTTTAGGAAAGCAAAGTTGGAAACAGATAATTAAAATGAGTCTTGAACAATACAATAAAAAAAGATAATATGACTGGTATTGATTGGATAATATTGTTAGCCGCGTTGATTATTATCATTATTCAAACTGTCCGCGGTGCCCAAGAAATGGATATTCCATTATTCGAAATGTTTGCCTTTTTACTGGCAACCTGGATTGCATTGAAATCATATTTATCAATTACCAATCTTTTGCTAATAAGCAAAGCTGTAAGTCTATTGTTAATTTTTTTGGGTGCAGCAATTATTCTATTATATATTGCCAAACTAATAACAACCCGATTAGAATTTTCTTGGCAACCTTTTGATGTGTATCTCAGTTTTATTTTTGGAATAATAACCGCTTGGATAATTTTACATTTTGTATTACGGTTGATATTAGTCGCAATAGAGCCATCGTCTACCGTATCCGTATTAATCCAAAATTCACCAGTAGCCCGAGAGATATTAGAATTTAATACTTTCAAAGCCATAGGAAAGTTCTTAAATGAAGTCCGATTGAGTGAAACGGGTCCATAATTTAATGCATTAGAATGATACAAATTTATACTGGTAATGGAAAAGGTAAAACCACTGCAGCCATTGGCCAAGGAATAAGGGCATTGGGACATAAATGGAAAATCTTAATGATTCAGTTTATGAAAGGTGATGCGGACTATGGTGAGATTAAAGCACTTAAAAAGATTAAATGTTTTAAGGTAATTCAAGTAGGCTTGCCAACTTTTGTTCAGAAGGGTAATCCCAGTAAAGCCGATATTGAATATGCGGAAGAAGGAATGAAATTAGCCCGTAAAGCGATTAAAGCGAAAAGATACAATATGGTAATCCTGGATGAAATCAATGTCGCAATTGATTACGGCTTAATTAAATTAGAAGATGTTCTTGACCTAATAAAAACCTGTCCGAAAAATAAAGAACTTATTCTTACTGGACGCTATGCGCCGAAAGAACTGATTGGGATCGCAGACTTAGTAAGCGAAATACAAGAAATTAAACACCCATATCAAAAAGGGTTTGTCTCAAGAAAAGGAATTGACTATTAAAAACACAAGACTTAAAACATCTAACTTAAAACTTAAGCCTCAAGAGTCAAAATTACTATTAGATTTTTTGCGCGGTGATGAACAAGCACTAAGTCGACTGATGACCATCGTAGAAAATGATGCCGAACAAGGTAAAAAAATTCTCAACAAACTATATCCAAAAATCGGACATAGTTGGCGCATTGGCATAACCGGACCACCTGGTGCCGGTAAAAGTACTCTTGTAGAAAAATTGGCTCAGGCATTCATTGAGCATAATCTAACAGTTGGTATTGTTTGTGTTGATCCGACATCACCATTTAGTGGGGGGGCAATTTTAGGTGACCGAGTCCGAATGTCCTCTCTATTTTTAGAGCCCAAAGTCTTTATCCGAAGCATGGCGACACGTGGTAGTTTAGGCGGTGTTGCCAAAACCACCAAAGAGATCTGCCATCTTTTTGATGCCTTTGGTAAAGATATGATTATCATTGAAACCATTGGTGTTGGTCAGGTGGAATTAGATGTGGCAGGAATCGCTTATACCACAATTGTTGTCTTAGTACCGGAAGCTGGTGATTCAATCCAGACGATGAAAGCTGGTCTTATGGAGATTGCGGATATTTTTGTGGTGAATAAATCCGACCGCGAAGGCGCAGATAAGTTGATTATGGAAATTCAATCGGTATTAGAAATGAAGAATTTTGCGCGCGTTCCCCCGGTAATAAAAACCATTGCGACGGAAAATATTGGAATCAAAGAGTTATGTCAAAACATCTTTGTCCATCGCAACTTTTTACAAACCAATGACCGACTAAAAAATAAAATCCGTATGACGATTAAGTCCGAAATCGAAGAATTAGTCGCCGAAAAAATTGGAAAGCAAATCTGGACTAATAAACAAGTCCAAGCGAAATTGGATAGTTTGATCGATGATATTATAAAAGGGAAAGAGACGCCATATTCTGGGTCAGATAAAATTATCCAAATTTGGGAAAAATCAAAATGAATTGGTATTTATCTCATTTTGAGAAAATCCAACGCCTCGCAGTGTTCGAGTCATTTTACATTAGTAAACTCAAAAATATAAGGAGGGAAAATTGAAAAAAATTTGTCGAGACTTTAACACAATAATTGATGCCACCATATCGGGAATTCCCATAAAAATTGTCTATGTTCCGGCAGACATTAAAGATTTAGACTATGACCGAGATTTAGGAATGCCAGGAAAATATCCATTTACACGTGGAATTAGGGAAACAATGTATCGAGGGCGGCTTTGGACTATGCGACAATTCGCAGGTTTTGGCACCGCAAAAGACACCAATAAACGCTACAAATTTCTTTTAGCTCATGGAGAAACAGGTCTTTCAGTTGCTTTTGACTTTCCCACACTTTATGGTCGAGATTCAGATGACCCGTTGAGTGCGGGGGAGGTTGGAAAATGTGGTGTTGCCATTTCATCTTTAGCTGATATGGAAACTCTCTTTGATGGTATTCCTTTGGATAAAGTATCGACATCGATGACCATCAATGGTCCTGCATCAGTCATCTGGGCATTTTATATTGTGACTGCAGAAAAACAAGGAGTCAAACCTAATGTCTTGCGTGGCACGATTCAAAATGATATCTTAAAAGAATACATTGCCCAAAAGTCCTGGCTCTTTCCTCCAGAACCATCAATGCGCATAATTACTGATATTATGGCATTTGCAGCTAAAGAAGTACCCAAATGGAATACCATCTCTATCAGTGGTTATCATATTCGCGAAGCCGGTGCAACTGCAGTTCAAGAATTAGCATTTACCCTAAAAGACGGTTTTACTTATGTTGAAGAGGGTATTAAAAGCGGGTTAGATGTTGACACCTTTGCACCAAGATTATCCTTTTTCTTTAATTCGCATTTAGACTTTTTTGAAGAAATTGCTAAATTCCGAGCTGCACGACGCATTTGGGCAAGGGAAATGAAAAATAAGTACAAAGCAAAAAAAACCGAATCCTGGTTACTAAGATTTCACACTCAAACTGCTGGTTGCACTTTAACTGCTCAACAACCAGAAAATAATATTGTCCGAACTGCATATCAAGCATTAGCCGCAGTCTTAGGCGGAACACAAAGTCTACACACGAATTCCATGGATGAAACCTGGGCGTTACCCACAGAAAAAGCGGTATTGATTGCTTTACGCACCCAACAAATACTTGCCTATGAAACTGGTGTGGCTAATGTAATTGACCCGTTAGGTGGTTCTTATTATGTTGAAACCTTAACCAATAAATTAGAAACGGAAGCCTATAAATATTTTGAAAAGATTGATAAGATGGGCGGAATGATCAAAGCGATTGAGAGTGGTTATCCTCAAAGAGAAATTGCGAATGCTGCCTACCAATATCAAAAAGCCGTTGAGGAAAAAAAACGTATTATTGTTGGAGTTAACGAATTTAGCTTAGCAGATGAGAAATTGGAAATTCCCATCTTAAAAATTGACCCTCGGGTCGAAGAAGAACAACATCGGCGCTTAAGAAATTTACGCAAGAAGCGCGATAACAACAAAGTCCAAAAGGCATTAAAAGAATTAAAACGAGTTGCCCAAAACAAAGAAAACATTATGTATCCGATTTTAGATGCGGTTAGAGCGTATGCGACTTTAGGTGAAATTTGTGGTGCAATGAAAGAAGTCTTTGGCGAATACAAAGAACCACCAATGTACTAAGATGCAAAATCAAACATTAAATATCAATATAAAACAAAAGACAGATTTCTTATTCTTAATTTCAAATAACTTCATGAGTTTCAAGGCGGAAACAATTAAATTTAATGAATTTAAAACATTAGAGGCTAACTATTATTGGAAACTAAATGCTTGGGATTTAAGAGGTAATTCTAAATTCCTAATTTCAAATATAATCCCAAGTTCAAAGTAGAACAGCATCTAATTTATTTATGATGGAAATATTAGATTTTAATATTCATGGAGAACTGATTGATTGGGATTAAGATTTATTTGTTGGTTTGGCAAAAGTCTATAATTATAATGTATTGTTAATACGAAACAAGAAGACCCGAACTATAATGTTTTGCGCATCTAATAAAATCAATAGTTGTGAGATACCAGATCAAAGTGAAAACAACCAAAAGAAAACCTTTGCAGAACTTTCTTATTTTCAGGAGGTACAATGAAAAAAAAAATAAGAATCCTTGTTGCTAAACCGGGTTTAGATGGTCATGACCGAGGCGCAAAAGTTGTTGCCCGGGCATTACGGGATGCTGGTTTCGAAGTAATTTATACTGGTTTACATCAAACTCCCGAAATGATTGTTCAGACCGCACTACAAGAAGATGTTGATGCAATTGGACTTTCCATACTTTCCGGTGCCCATATGACTCTATTTCCGGCAGTGCTTAAATTATTAAAAAAGAAAAAAGCCACTAATATCTTGTTATTCGGCGGCGGAATTATTCCTGATGAAGATAAAGAAAAATTATATAAAATGGGCATTGGTCGATTATTCGGACCAGGAACCGATACTACGGAAATTGTTGCGTATTTGAAACAATACTTTAAGATTAATAAGTAGAAATAATTTGACCGTTCAAACTGACAAAGCCAGGAGTCAATTATGAAAATGGATGAAGCAATCAAAAAATTACAGGAAATGAAAGAAAAAGCAAAATTAGGTGGCGGTCAAGAACGGATTGACAAACAACATGAAGCCGGCAAACTTACTGCGCGTGAACGCATTGACATCCTTTTAGATAAAGGTAGTTTTCAAGAATTTGATGCATTTGTTACCCATCGGATTTATGACTTCGGCATGCAAGATAAAAAGATTCTTGGAGACGGAGTGGTAACAGGATTGGGTAGAATTCATAATCGACCGGTTGCAATTTTTTCCCAAGATTTCACTGTTTTTGGTGGAACTTTATCTTTAGCCTTTGGTGAAAAAATCTGTAAGATAATGGATTTTGCCTTAAAAATGGGAATACCGATAATCGGTCTTAATGACTCAGGCGGAGCCCGAATCCAAGAAGGCGTGGTAAGTCTTGCTGCTTATGCTGAAATCTTCTGGCGTAATACCCAAGCATCAGGTGTCGTACCTCAAATTTCGGCAATTATGGGACCTTGTGCGGGTGGTGCGGTCTATTCGCCCGCATTAACTGATTTTATTTTTATGGTTAAAGGCACAAGTTATATGTTTATCACTGGTCCGGAAGTGGTTAAAACCGTAACGCATGAAGAAGTTACTTTTGATGAATTAGGCGGTGCTCAAATTCATGCTTCTAAATCTGGAGTTGCCCATTTTGTGGCTAATAACGACGAAGAATGTTTAACGAATATCAGAAAACTACTTACTTATCTACCACAAAATAATTTAGAAGACCCGCCCTTAATGGAATCTGATGACGACCCTAATCGCGAAGACGAAGAGTTAAATAAAATTATTCCTGATGATCCCAATAAACCGTATGTGATGAAAGATGTTATTTTGCATATTGTAGATAAAGACAGTTTTTTTGAAGTACATAAAGATTATGCCCAAAATATCATTGTTGGATTTGCTCGTCTTGATGGACAGGTTGTCGGTATTATTGCTCAAGAACCATCGATAATGGCAGGTGTTTTGGATATTCATTCTTCAATTAAAGGTGCTCGGTTTATCCGATTTTGCGATTGTTTCAATATTCCTATAATCACCTTTGAAGATGTTCCCGGATTCTTACCAGGTGTTTCGCAAGAACACGGAGGCATTATCAAGCATGGTGCAAAATTACTTTATGCCTATTGTGAAGCAACTGTGCCTAAAATAACTGTAATTACTCGTAAATCATATGGTGGCGCTTATTGTGTTTTAGGTTCCAAACAAGTTCGGGCGGACATTAATCTGGCTTGGCCTACAGCTGAATTAGCAGTAATGGGTCCCGAGGGTGCAGTAAATATTATTTACCGCAAAGAAATTAATGAAGCCGCTGATCCTAAAGCAATGCGCCAAAATTTAATTGAAGAATATCGGAAGAAATTCGCTAATCCTTATGTTGCCGCCAGTCGTGGTTACATCGATGACATTATTGAGCCTAAGCAGACCCGTAAAGAATTAATTAAATACCTGAAAATATTAGAAACCAAACGGGATAAATTACCGTCCAAAAAACATGGAAATATCCCTTTATAGAATTAAAACTAAATATAGATTTAAAACCAGATACAGATATAAATTGGATTAAAACTAATAAATATATAATGGCTTTAAGATTTAAAATCAAAAATTAAAAATAAATATTGGAGGCAAATAATGGCAAAAGTATATAAAAATCTTATTAACGGCAAATATGTCGCATCAAGTTCGGGTAAAACTTATAAAAACTTAAATCCGGCTAATCAAGATGATGTGGTCGGTATCTTTCCTTTATCTGAAGTTGAAGATGTGAATAAAGCGGTTGCTGCCGCAAAAAAAGCCTTTGAAAAATGGCGCAAGGTGCCGCCACCAAAACGCGGAGAAATTATTCGGAAAGCAACCGAGATTCTGATTGCCCGTAAAGAAGAATTAGCACGCATTATGACTCGGGAAATGGGTAAAATCTTAAAAGAAACTCGTGGCGATGTCCAAGAAGCAATCGATACTGGCTTATATGCTGCTGGTGAAGGCAGAAGATTATTTTCTTTTACTACGCCTTCAGAATTGTCGAATAAAATGGCATTTGTGATTCGTCAGCCTATTGGCGTCTGGGGTATAATTTCACCTTGGAACTTTCCCATGGCAATTCCTTCTTGGAAAATCTTTCCCGCATTACTTTGTGGTAACACTGTGGTCTTCAAGCCTGCAACTTATACTCCAGCCAGTGCTGGCGAATTCGTTGATGCTTTAGTTCAAGCTGGCATACCCGATGGCGTAGTTAATATTGTCTATGGGTCTGGTGGCAAAATTGGTGAAGCAATAATTAATCACCCTGATATCAGCGGTGTTTCTTTTACGGGTTCTTCAGAAATTGGTAAAAGAATTGCTGAAGTCTGTGGCAAAACATTAAAACGTTGTTCATTAGAATTAGGTGGTAAGAATGCGCAAATAGTTATGGATGATGCGGATTTAGATTTGGCTTTAGATGGTGTAATCTGGGGTGCATTCGGCACAACCGGACAAAGATGCACCGCAACATCCCGTCTAATCTTACATCAGAAAATTCACGATAAATTTGTTGAGATGCTTAAGAAACGAGCCGAAACAATTAAAGTCGGTGAAGGACTTATTGAAACCACTGAAATGGGTCCGTGTGTTTCGGAAGAACAACGCCAAACCGTACATCAATATGTTGAAGTTGGCATAGAAGAGGGAGCAAAACTCTTATGCGGTGGAGAAATGTTAACCAAAGGTAAATATGCCAAAGGATTTTTCTACAAACCGACAATCTTTATTGATGTGAAACCTAATATGCGAATTGCCCAAGAAGAAATTTTCGGACCGGTGCTTTCCGTTATTAAAGTTAAAGATTTAACCGAAGCAATCCAAGTCTTAAATAACACCCGTTATGGACTCTCTTCGTCTATTTATACCCTGAATGTTAATAGTGCATTTCGTGCAATCGAAGATATCCAAGCCGGTATAACTTATGTCAATGCTCCAACCATTGGTGCGGAATGCCATCTGCCGTTTGGTGGCGTCAAAGATACAGGTAATGGACATCGTGAAGGTGGCTGGACAGTTTATGAAATCTTTTCCGAATTAAAAACCGTGTATGTTGATTATTCCGGCAGTCTTCAAAAGGCGCAAATAGATACTTGGGATTAACAAATATAATAGATAAATATTTTCCATAAAAATATAAATGCTCATATAATAAACCAAAAATTTAGCAAATAACCATTCAGGAATATAGAGTCAAAACCGCAGTGCACCCCTTGTTTCTGGACAAAAAGGTGCTTAATGTATAATATCTATAATATACTTTTTTCATACATTGTCAATTGATAACCGTTGCATCTGCTCTAATACTTACTTGGGAGTCTGATAGTTAAGTGATTGATGCACTCGCTCATCCTTATACCAAGTTTTACATAATTTCCCATTCTTCTTTACTTTGGTAATTGCTTGGCATCACTTTGAATTGAAAGGTCTTATCATATTCTCTTTTGGTTTCGATTTATCGTAATAACTGCTGTAAGTTAGGCCAATTGTTTGTAATACTTGTTTTCTGGTTAAATCGGTATTAGTAATTATCTGTTCTGTTAACATACGCTTTTCTTTTGTCTTCAGGGTAGTGTGTAATATTTTGTGTAAATTTAGTATTGAATTTGATAATGGAAAAGATATATCCTCTCCCTTGTTTAAATATTTAGAAAGAAGAATACATCTATATTAGTAAGTAAGAGAGAATCAATTTATACGAAAATCTTGACGCTATCTCTTTAGTGACTGATAAACTTTTTTTGAGCGTCAATAATCAAAGATAGACTACCAACCAATTCTTTGAGCCGTCGGTTTTCATCAAGTAGATGATCGTGGTTTATTTTTATGTCGTCGGTTGATAAATGCTTTTTGCCATTTTCTAAAAACATATCTCGGCAATGAGAAACTTGCGAGGTGGCGACTTGATGACGCAGGTAGATTTCAGTAACTGAGCTTCGCCTTTTAACATTTCTAAAACGACTGAGAGAGTTTTTCCTCGGCTGACCAGACTTTACGATTCATTTTGCTTCTTTTCTAAGCCTAAAGTATAACAAATACCCGTGTCCAGTTCCAGAGGGGTGCATTTCAGAAAACCTTCTAAAATACTCAGAAAGACGCTATGACTGAAAATACGCAAGTACACTTCGTTTCTCTTGAGTAAACATTGACTTTGTCAGGGTTCTGGGATATATTAGTAAAGATAAATGCAAAAATTTTGATCGTGAATAATGAAAGAATGAAAATGATGCTTTATAAATTAATGTTCGGATAATATAGCGAAAAGCGGATTACGAATAGTATAAATAGTATAATAATTATAAAATTATGATTAAACCATTAAATTTGGCTAACAAACCAACACCGATAGAATTAGTTAGCGATATTCTACCTATTATCAAAATCCATATTAAACGTGATGATTTAACAGGATTGGAAACATCAGGTAACAAAATTAGAAAATTAGAATATCTTTTAGCCGATGCGAAAAATAAGAATTGTGATATGATTATTACTTGTGGCGGTATCCAATCAAATCATGTTCGGGCAACAATGTATTGCTGTGCTAAACTTGGTCTTAAAGGTGTAGCAATTCTCAGAGGAACAATGACTGAATTTCCCAATGGAAATCTCCTGCTTGATAATCTTTTTGGTGCGGAAATCCATTTTCTCAACAAAGAACAATATGATAAAAAAGAAGATTACATCGCTCAATTGATTGATGATTATAAGAAAAAAGGACATAATCCATATTTCATACCAACCGGTGGTTCAAATGGTATTGGTGCCTTAGGATATATCTACGCAATGAAAGAGATGGCAAGTTATATAAAGCTTCAAGGAATTGATGCGATATTTTGTGCAGTCGGTTCAGGTGGAACTTATGCCGGACTTCTGATTGGTAAATATCTCTTTAATGCCGATGTGCCTTTATATGGTGTGTTAGTAGATGAGACTAAGGAATATTTTTTTGCTAAGATAAAATCAATTATCTCCGAATCCGAAAAGATACTCGACCATAAGTTTAACATTGATGATTCTGAAATAAAATTAATTGACGGGTATATAGGTCCCGGGTATGCTATACCATATCCAGAGGAAATAACAGTTATAAAGCAATTAGCACGAAAAGGACTGATTTTAGACCCGGTTTATACCGGCAAGACTTTCTACGGAATGATTAAAGAAAAAGAACATTTGGGATTTTCTAATCCGCTCTTTATTCATACCGGCGGTATATTTTCAATTTTTGCTTATAATAAAGAATTATCATAACAACTTTATACACAAAATAAGTAAAAACTTGGGTCAGAATCTAAAATTGACCACAATAGCATAAAAACAACCTCTTTCATCACTCATTGACTTCTGACTCTGTGGTATTTTGTCTTAAAGTTAGGATTTTGGGTTGTGAATTTAAAAAAAATATAGTGAATGTTTATGGAAATAGATACCTTGTTTTTCTACCTGGGATAGATAATGAGAATGTTAGCGGAATTTTATTATAAATAGGTATTTCTTTTCTCTTTCTGTAAACTCCTATCAAGTTGTTTTGGTTGATACAAACATAATGTCAATGTTTGTGAAAATTCATTATAGATAGATATCTTGTTTTTCTTTCTGGAGATATTGTCAATGTTTGTGGAAATTTATTATAGTTAAGCATA
>FMJZ01005327.1_pt1 | contig 13954 bp, 13 predicted proteins | sample 1987881 | NCBI WGS metagenome assembly FMJZ01 (sample SAMEA4378227, study PRJEB15110) | soil metagenome | biome: soil; feature: Field; material: Soil | place: India | collected 2015-03-11 | depth 0 m | reverse complement strand
AAAAAAGCAAAATTAAGATAAAAAAGGAAACACAATTAGATTGAATTTTACAAGACCTGTGGTGGAAAAAATCGAGAAAAACATTTTTTATTTTGAAGAGTATGGTCTTACAACAAATATGAAACTCATAAACAATACTCTTGCAGAAGCCATTGTTTTTGCTGAAGAATCAGGAATAAAAAGCAATAGAGATATTTTGTTCATGTGAGGGTAATTCAATTTTACTGAATGTAAGATGCACAAAAATATTTCAACTTTCAGTAGAATTTCTTAATCAGGTCTGTAACTTTTTCTAAATCGGGTTTCTGCTCTGAAAGAGGTTGTTCGCCTATTGTTGGGATTTGATCTTCTAATACGGGTTTTTCTGTTTTGTAGATTATTCCAATAGGAATTTTATCTCCCCATTCAAAGGATTTTTCAAAGGCTTTGATCTTGTCAGATGGATCATACTCTTTAGTGAGTCTATAAATCCTTTGTCTATACCATTCAAACGTATTTATTTTATTGAAACTAACACAGGGTTGGAGTATATCAATAAGGCAAAAACCTCTATGATTGACCGCCTCTTTAATAAGCTCTTTTAGATGTTCCATATCTCCAGCAAAGCCTCTTGCTACAAAGCTACAATTAAGAGAAATTGCTATTGCAAGAGGATTGAACTGTTCTGAAAGCACTCCGAAAGGCTGGGTTTTTGTTTTTAGATCTTTACTTGAGGTCGGTGATGCCTGCCCTTTTGTAAGTCCATAGATCTGATTATTATGAACAAATAGCTTTACATCTATATTACGCCTTATTGCATGAATCAGATGATTTCCACCCTCTCCATAACAGTCTCCATCTCCTGCTACTGCAAAGACTTTAAGTGTATGATTTGTAAGCTTAATTCCTGTTGCTACAGGAAGAGTTCTACCATGCAAGCCATTAAAAGTATGACAACGGGTATAGTGTGGAAACTTTCCTGCCTGACCAATTCCTGATACAATGACAAACTCATAAGGACTCAATCTGAGTTCGACCATTGCCTCATTGAAGGCTCGAAGAATTGAAAAATTCCCGCAGCCTGGACACCAGGCAGGCTGTCTTATTTTAAAGTCCTCTGAGGTTGACATAAACCTTCTCCTTGAGTTCCTCTACTGTAAATGGTCTTCCATCAAAACGATTTATATGTTTTTCAATTTTTAAACCTGTTTCCATTCTGAGTAGCCTCGCAAACTGGCTTGTTGCATTTTGTTCTATGTTTATGGTCATTTTTGAATTTTTTAAAATATCAAGCCAGTTTTGATTTTTAGGTAATGGATAAAGCTCGCTAAAATGTAACATTGCGATTTTATTTTTTTCTGAAAGTGTTTCTACTACCTCTTTTACAATACCATACATAGAACCCCAGCAGATAAGAACTATTTCAGGCTCTTTGTTTCCATAAAGCAAAGGTGGCGAAATCTCGTTTTCTATCAGAGGCATTTTTTTGAACAGTCTCTTTTCAACCATTTTAATTCTTATATCTGAATCTTCAATTATATGTCCTTCTTCATCATGTTCATCGCTATCCGTAACAACAAGATGGATAAAATTACCTGGAACGATCAAAGGTGAAATGCCTGTTTCCGTAAAGGCGTGACGCTTGTATTCCTTTAGATTTTTAATTTTTTCTCCTCTAACTCTGTAGTCTTTATACTTCAACTTTGTTAGATCAAATCCTTCATAACTCCATTGACTGTCTGCAAGATATTGATCTGTAAGTATAATTACTGTAATCTGATATTTCTCAGCTAAATCAAAGGCTTTATTGGTAAGAAATAATGCCTGTTCAGGACTGCCAGGTGCAAAAATAACCTTTGGAAACTCTCCATGTCCTGCATGAAGAGCAAATAAAAGGTCTGCTTGTTCTGTTCTTGTTGGCAGCCCTGTTGCAGGTCCTGGTCTTTGCGCAAGAGCTATAACAACTGGTGTCTCTGTCATTCCTGCAAGTGAAATACTTTCAACCATCAAGGCAAAACCTCCACCAGATGTTCCTGTCATTGCTCTTACACCTGCAAAGGAGGCACCAATTGCCATGTTGATAGCAGAAATTTCATCCTCTGCTTGTTCTACAACAATCCTGAAGTCATGAGCATGCTCGGCTATAAAATTAAATATTCCAGTAGAAGGTGTCATAGGGTAGGCTGAGTAAAATTTTAGCCCCGATGCAATTGCACCGGCACCTATAGCCTCATTACCTGTAATAAGCATTTTGGGGGATTCAAAGCCTGAGATCATAAAGGAGCAAGTAAGACATTTTTGTTTTGCAAAATTATATCCAGCTTCCGCAGCTTTTATATTTGATATTATTATTTCATCACCCTTTTTCTTAAAGCTTTTTCTTATAAGCTCATACATAATCTCTGGAGTCATGCCAAGCATGCCAATTACTGCACCAACAGCTACTGTATTAGCCATGATTTTACTCCCACCATGGCTCAATGCAAGATCCAATAAAGGAATATCAATGAAATTAGATCTATCAAGTTTTTGTTTAATAAAAGAGGAATCGTAAAGCACATGTCCTTCAGGGGAAAGTTCTTTTTCATGTTGAATAATACTTTCTTTGTCAAGAGCAACTAAAATATCAATAGAATTTCTGGATGCGGTTATTATTCTATCTGATATTCTTATCTGATAAAAATTATGTCCTCCTCTTATGCGAGATTCATAATCTTGATGAGTAAAAACATAATAACCTGCATTAGCAAATATATGAGCCAGAGTATCACCTACAGTCTGGATACCCTGGCCTGCTTCACCACCTATTTTTATTGAATAATCCATTATGTTGGTGTTACACCATATTTAACAATATTTATGAGTGTGTCATCTGGTTTTGGAAGTCCAGCAATTTTCCATGCTACTAATGGATCAATTAATTTCTCTGCTACACAGTTTTTGGGTTGGTTAATATTCTTACATATATAACTTAAAACAGGGAAATAATTGTAATTTTTATAGTATTCATTGATGAATTTAACCATATCAAGCTGATCTTTTGTTAAAACTCCTATACCCTCTTTTAAAGCAATTAACTGAGCAACTTTTTCATTCCACTCATTAATATTTTTTAAATATCCATTTTCATCTAAGGCTACTGATTTTTCCAAAAATTTGTATTCACTGACTTCTTCAGGTTTTTCTCTTTCAAAACGTTCCTTTTCAGTAAAATTCTTGATAAACTGTCCTATTTGAATACCCATATATACACACGTTATATTATTCATACATTCATCAGCATCCTGTTTCTCAAGCTGGGTAATCAGTTCTGAAACACCCTTTTGAAATTTGATAATATAGGATTGTTTTTCTTTGTTATAGTAGATACTGATATTAAAACCATGTGTTTTAATTTCTGGATACATTTCCTGTATTTTTGCTTTTAAATCATCAATTGTGTAAGCCATAATATTCTCCTATTTTATTCTTTTTTCTACTTTTTGCCAGTTTATATTTTTGAAGAATGTTTCAATGTAGTCTGCTCTTTTTAATCCATAATCAATCATAAAGGCATGCTCAAAAACATCCATAATTAAAAGAGGATTACAACCAGAAGGATGTCCTATATCATGCTCATTGATCCAGAAATTAATAAGTCTTCCTGAAAGTAAGTCCTGATAGAGAATTACCCATCCAATTCCTCTCATTGTTCCAGTTGCCTTGAAATCCTTCATCCAATTTTCAAAACTGCCGAAATTTTCATTGATTAGCTTTGCAAGCTTACTGTCTTGAGGGAAAACTCCATCTCCACCAAGATTTTCAAAGTAGTATTCATGAAGTCTTACACCATTCCACTCCCAGCCAAGTCTTCTTTTAAGTTCTGCATACTCAGGTGTAGCAGTCCTATTTTCTTTTATCATTGTATCAAGAGTTTCAAGAATTTTATTTGTATTGGTTACATAACCCTGATATAAAGTAAAATGATTTTTAAGAAGTGTCTCACTGAATCCCTGCATGCCAATTAAATTTGAGTAGTCTTTTGCCTGATAAGGCATAGTTACCTCCTAAATTATGAATTTTATAATAAATATTACCTAAATAAAATTTTAATTGTCAACTATTTTTAAATGGTAGTATAAAATTAATTGTGTAAAATTGACAAAGCAAAAAATAGGATAATGAATTGGAACAACAGATGAAACTAAAGCAATCAGGATTTCACAGTCAGATAATTCCCAGATACATAAGAAGGCAGACTGAGGATGGACAGAAATATATCCTAAAATTTTTTATTATTTAAAAAATAAAATGAAAGATAAAAATCTTAGTGCACTGTATTTTTATTGAATAATTTTACGTATTAAAACATTTTTTAGAATTTCTGCTGTATTTAAAATTTTTTCACTCATTGGCTTTCCAAACTCTGTAGTTTCAGGCTGAATACCTATTATGAAAATTTTAGTTTTAATTCTTGATTTTATATATTTGATACACATTTTAAGATTGGTCTGATGGCTAGAGATTCCGATGGTTTGTAAATTTTCTTCTTTCAGAAAAGCTATAGAGCCTGGTTCTTGATTCATATGCAGAGCATCAATAAAAATAATAGTGTCTGGCTGATCTTGGATTATTTTTTCAATAAATCTTTCAAACTGTTCTTCACAATCAACTAAAATTGCATTTATCTTCTTTTTACTTAGTCTTTTCACAATATATGAACCAACTGCATCATCTCCCCTCAAGGGATTACCTATTCCTGCAATTAAAACTTTCCCTTTAATGTTATTTAAAAATTCATTTAATTCCAATTTGTTCGACTACAAGAGGTTTTATTTTCTTTTTTGATATTCCAAGCGCCTGAGCAATTCCAAAAAGAATTGCTTCTGGACGTGGGGGACATCCTGGTATGTATAAATTAACAGGTATTATTTTATCAACTCCACCAACTACATTGTAACTGTCAAACCATATGCCGCCTGCTGTTGCACATGAACCAAGAGCAATAATAATCTTTGGTTCTGGAGTTGCTTCATAAACTGATTTAACAAATTCCACAGTAGGTCTTGTTACAGGTCCTGAAATAACCAGTGCATCTGCATGTCTTGGTGAACTTACTGCTTTCATGCCGAATCTTTCAATATCATAGTAAGGAGTAAGTACATCAAGAAGTTCTATATCACAGCCATTACATGCTCCAGTATTCACATGAAATATCCAAACTGATTTTTTGAGTGCTTCCTGGGCTAATTTTTTAAGCAAGGACATTTTAAGCCTCCTTTAGTCTATAATTTTAATAATCCCCCTTGTTGCACTGTCAATCATAGGATAAATAATTTCTGGATATATTCCAAAAATTATAAGCAAAATAACAAAAAATCCAGTACAAAATATCATTAAAAATGGTATTGAACTATTAGAATCTTTATTTTTTTCATTTTTTTGCCAAAATATTGATATTGCTGTTTTTAAAAGAACAACAACACTCAAAAACTCTGAAATAATTAAAACTATAGATACCCATAAGAATCCTTCATTTGTAAGTGCAAGAAATATTGTGATTGAACTTAAAAAACTTGCAAAGAGAGGCATTCCTCCTACTGCAAGACTTCCAATAAAAAAAGATACTGTAATTACAGGCATTTTAACTATTAATGTTTTTATTTCCTCAATCTTTTTACTTCCACAAGTATAAACTATTGCACCTATAGCAAAAAATAAACCTCCTTTCATAAGAGTGTGATTTATAAGATGGAATATACCTCCAAATATTCCTTCATATGTTTTTAAAACTAATGCTGAGGCTATAAATCCCATTTCACTGATACTTATATATGCTATAAGTTTTTTAATATCTTTTTGATTAAATGCAAGAATTGCTCCAAATAACATACTTAATGATGATAGGGTTATCACCAGAATTTTTATCTCTTCATAGTGAAAAGAAAAAACTGTTACAACACGAGCTAATCCATAAAATCCAAGTTTTGTTACAGTTCCAGCTAAAAATACTGTAACTGCTGAAGGAGATTCTGCGTATGCGTCAGGTAACCATAGATGGAATGGAAGCAAACCTGCTTTTGTAAAAAATCCAATAATAAATAAAAATGCTGACAACAAAGCAATATTTCGGGGTAAAGTTTTAATAACTTCTCCAATATTGTTTATCATTACAGGTTCTCCAGCAATATAGAAAAGTAAAATAATTCCCAACAAGCTAAAAAGAATTCCCACATTAATCAAAATAAGATATTTAAATCCTGCTTTCAATGATTCTTTGTTCAAATTAAAAGCTATAATATAAACTGAAAGAATGCTGCTGAGTTCAAGTGCAATATAAAACCAGAAAAGATTGTTCAGAATAAATGTGAGATTCATAAATCCTGTTGAAAGAAGTATAACGCTATAATAAATATGAAAGTTTGCTTTTCTATGACTGTATACTTTTGGAATATAAGCAGATGAATATAAAATTACCATTAAAGCAACAAGTTCAACCATTAATTGCATGATTATACTGAATCCATCTATATAGAAGGTTTCTCCAAGTAACAAAACCTTTTTATCTGATATATTTAATGAATTCCAGCATAAAACTGTTGAGAGCATTGCTACGGTTAATGATAAAATTGAAATCGTTTCTTTTATAAGTTTTTTTTTGCCGAATAGGAAAACTATCAAAGAGGACAAAAAAGGAACTATGAAACTAAAAAAATATATCAGAAATTCAAAGTTCATAATTGACTCCTTTGATGGTTTGATTCTTTAAATTTTTTAATTTCCTCTATAACAGATATCTCATTTATTCTTACAGTAAGATAAACAAAAAATAGTGTAGCAACGATAAAATTAAAAGTTAGAGAAAATTCAATAAACTTTGGCATATGTGGAATCATACTTATTATTAAAAAATGGATACCGTTTTCAATAATAAAAAAGCCTATTATCATTTTTACAATATCTCTTTTTGATATAAAGAGGTAAAACCCGTAAATAAAAAGAGTTAATCCACATGAAAAATTTGAAATTACATGAGGCAAATAGAATGATTTGAATGTTTTAACAAAATGATAACCAACAGAAAGCACAACTATTGATAAAGCAATAGAAAGAGGATGAGATATTGATGGTTTTATTTCTATTTCAACTCTATTTTTTAGACATTTAAGCAAAAGAATGGGCATCAAAATAGCTCTTACAACTAAATCCGCTATTCCTATTAGATAAAGAGAAGGGATTTTATTAATGTATCCAATAGTAAAAACTACAATAACAATAAAAAGAGAATGAGGAATAAGACTTAAAACTGAAAATTTTAAACTTTTAGCCTCTCCAGCAAGAAAAGTAAAAAATAAAATTGCTATATAGATTATCTCCATATTATACTCCTAAAAGTGCTAAAAATATAGATGTTAATGAAAAAAGAGCAAGGGTTAAGTTATATTTCAGCGCCTGATCAATTCTGAGTCTCGGATTTAAAGCCTCAATCAGTGTGCTTACAAAGATAATTGCTGTAACTTTAATCAATGCAACTAATATATTTAATAAAGCATTTTCTGAAAAGGTCCAGGGAACAAAAATTTGCGTAAATACAAGACAGAAAAGCACCTGTCTTGACATATTTGCCCATTTAACACAGGCATACTTAGGACCGCTTAATTCAATTAACACACCTTCTGCAATCTCCTGCTCAGCTTCTGATATATCAAAAGGAATTTTACCAATCAATGCCTGAAGAGAAAGAAATACACATACTGTGGACAGAATCATTGAAACGTTTGGACCATTTGAATAATACCAAGAGACTATATCTCCGATCTTAAAAGAACTTGCATTTATAGCACCTGTTAAAAGGGCAATTGCAAGGATTGGTTCAACTGAAAGATGAAGCATCATTTTTCTTGAAGCACCAATATAGGCAAACGGATTCTCTGAGGCAGAGGCAGTTATAATTATTGCAATTCCAACAACTGTGATTATATAAATAAAAAGAAATATATCTCCCCATAAGTTTAATGGTGGAGTTAAACTTGTTATAGGAATTAAAAGAGATGCCATACCTATACTTATAACTGAAAGATATGGTGAGAGCCTGAAAAGTGGATTTATTGTTGATTTCAGGTCTTCTTTACCCATTAACTTGATAATATCGTAATAAGATTGAAGGGGAGGAGGTCCAACCCTGCTTTGAATCAGTGCTCTTATTTTTCTTGTAAATCCATCAAAAAATGGAGATAAAATTAAAACAATCAGTATATTCACAATGAATGATAAAAACATAAATTCAGGATTCATAACCTTCCTCCTGAAAAATAAAACAGTAAAATAAAAGTGAAAATGCTGCCAAATATTAGCCATGCAATATATTTTTCTGTTATTAAACTATAAATTTGTTCTGATAATTCAAAAAATTTTATCAACTTATTTATAAAAGGATAATAAAGCCATTCATCAATGCGGAGAATTTTTAAAAAGCTTTCTGGTACAGAAAATTTAATTGTTGGAGTTCCAACCGGATAAAATCCTTTAAATTGAATTTTTCCTATTTTGAAGCTTACAAGATCTTTAAACGGCTGATAAAAACTATGCCCTTTGTATGCTACTTCTTCAGGAGCATGTTCTTTACCGCCATACCATGTTTCTACATCTCTTTTAGGTACTTTGGCATATCTTTCAAAAGAAAAGATTAAAATACTGAGAATTATTAAAGGAATCATAATAAAGATAGGAAACCACGTTCCTTGAGAACAATTTTCAACAAAATTGATATCAACTCCCACAATATTAACAGCAAAAACTGATGAAAAATTAGGTAATGAACCAACTGAAGCAACAGTTGCAGTATAAATAATTTTTAAAGGAATAAAAGGGAACAAACCTGTTAGAAGGCAGACAAGGGCAAGTATTATCTGAGACAAAACCATACTCCATGGTAGATTCCTTTTTTCATCAATTGAAACATGAAGTTTTCCCATAAAAGCAGAGTTTACAAATTTAAGAAAGGATGCTAAAGTTACAGCAGAAATAAAAACAGAGATAATTCCAAAAATTATAAATGCTCCTCTTATTAAGAAGAACACTTCTGATTGTTTTGCTGCCCAGATTGATGATTCAAAAATCAGCAGTTTTGATATAAAACCATTAAAAGGTGGGACACCAGCTATTGATAAAGAGCCGACCAGAGCAGTGATTGCCGTAAGAGGCATTAGTTTTATCAATCCTGAAACCTTATTAAGGTCAGTAGTTCCTGTTTTATAAAAAATAGAACCAGCATTAAGAAATAAGAGGCTTTTATAGATTGAATTATTAAAAACATGAAATAATCCGCCAACCAATGCAACAGAAGCAAGAAAAGGATTAATATTTATAAAATAAAGTCCAACTCCTATTCCCAAAAACATATATCCAACCTGGCCAATGGCATGGAATGACATAAGTCTTTTAGCTTCATCCTGCGTTAGAGCAGCGATTGTTCCAACAAATATTGAAAAAACTCCAAAAGCTGCAATTATAAATCCCCATGTCTGAGTATGAAATGAAAGAGGCAGTACCGAGCAGAAAAATCTGAAAAGAGCGTAAACTGAAAGTTTTGACATCACTCCACCAAAAAAACAAGAAGCTGATGATGGAGATTGAGGATATGTATTTGGTAACCAGAATCCAAAAGGAAGAACCCCAGCCTTTGTGGCAAAAGCTATAAAAATACAGAACAATATGAAATGAGATAAATAAGGCTGATTCTCTATAATTAATGAAAAACTTCTATTTATTTCTTTAAAAGAAAAATCGTTGCTATATGAATAAAGTATTACAGAGGCAAGAATTAAAAAAGCTGTTGTTACATGTGTTGTAATAAAATATTGAAGCCCTCCTTTAATTGCTGTTTTCTTTTTTCTTTCAAAAACAACAAGAAACCATGAAGTTAGTGTCATCAACTCCCAGAAAACTATGAAAAAAAGAAAATCTTTTATAATGACAACTCCGATAGATGAGATAAAAAGTAGCATTAAAAATGGATAAAATCCTATTGGCGAGTTTAGTTTATAGCTGTCAAGATATTTCCATGAAAATAAAGATACACAAAATGAAACCAAAATTATTATTAATAAAAATAAAGCAGAAAGAGAATCAATGCTTACAAGAAAAGAAGAATTTAACAAAGGTTTAAGTGAAAAAATTTCTTCTTCAATAATTTTATTTTCAAGTATTACGTTTAATGAAAAATTAAAAACACAAATTGAAGAAAAAATCGTTATAATGAGTGTTAAAAATCCAGAAAAATTTTTATTTTTGATAAAAGATGTTAAAATCGTTCCTAAAATTAGAGCTAAAAATGAAATATAGATAGATTGCATTAATGTCCTCCTAATAAAGCTTTAATAAAAGAATAGCCAATTATAGGAGATACAATATTTAGAATTAAAAGACATATTAAACTAAGTTTCATGGATAAAGGAATTTTATCATTAGCATTCAAAACCTTCTCTGATGTCTCTCCGAAAAAAACTTTATGTCCTACAAAAATATACCAGCAAAAAGCAAGAATGCTTTCAAAAATAGCAATTAAACCAAAAAGGTTGGTAATCCAATTTTTAAGTTCAAAAGCTCCAGTGAAAATCATAAATTTACTCCAGAATCCTGAAAAAGGCGGGATTCCAACTATTGCAAACATTCCTATAAGAAAACATGCTGTAAAAAGAGGAAATCTTTTTGAAACTCCTTGAAGCTCTTTAATACTTTTTGAGCCAGTTGCATAGGCAATCCCGCCAACCGAAAGAAAGAGTAATCCTTTAGCAAATCCGTGATTTATTATGTGGAAAATCCCTCCCATTCCTCCTGTTTTTGAACCATAAATTCCGACAGATACGCCAAATAGAATATATCCAAGATGTCCGATTGTTGAATAAGCAAGTAGTTTTTTTAGATCATCCTGGAAATAGTATAAAATTACTGAGACTATCATTGTTGAGATAGTAATTATTCCTATAATAAAAGCTTCACTTTCTGACAAAGAAGCATTTGAAATATAAATTCTTGCTATTAAGTAAACTCCTGCTTTTACCATTGCTGCTGCATGAAGATAAGCACTTACAGGTGTTGGAGCAACCATTGCATTTGGCAGCCATGTAAAAAGAGGTATTTGAGCAGATTTTGCCGATGCAGCGAAAAACAAAAGTGTAAAAACAATAAATTTATTTGATAAAGTTCCTATTACTGAAAAGTCAAATGATTTTGCTTCAGAATACATTAAAGCAAGAGCAATCAAAAAGCTAAGTCCTCCAATATGGGTCATGATAAAGGCTTTTAAGCCAGAAAGGAGAGCTTTTTTTTCTTTTGTATATGAAATCAATGCCCATGAACATAGGGTAGTTATTTCCCAGAAGAAAAATAACTGTAAAAGATTGGTAGCTGTAACAATTCCAACCATTGCACCTATAAAAAGAAGCATGAAAAAATAATAATTTCCAAAAGGCTTATAAAATGGATGCTCAGCATTTAAAGATGACATATATCCTGCAGAGTATAAAATTACAAAAAAGCCAATTACAATTATAAGAATAAGCAGAATTAATGTTAATGGGTCACAAATAAGTCCGAAATTTACCTCATTATTTAACCACTTAAAGAGTGAAAAACTATAATAAATTTTTATTTTTGAAATATAAACTTCAAAAAAATTGAATAAACTGAATAAAAGCGTAATTAAAGAAAAAACAGTAGCCACAAATCCAGCTTTGTTTTTGAATATATAAGCAAAAAATGCTCCTACAAATGGTGTGATTAGTGTTAATATGAAAAAATCCATAATTAATCCTTAAAAATTTTCTTTTTTTTACATTCAGCACATATTTTAAGTTTGTTAATCTGTTCTTCGTTTTTGTCCTGCAATCTTTCTATTTGCTTATTTAACATATTCAATGAAGTAAATGGTTTTCCACAAACAATACATTTTACCATTTTTATTTTTATAACAATTTCAAGATCCTTTTTATTATCAGTTGCGAGTTCGTATTCATGGGTAATACAAATTGCTTTTTCAGGACAAGCAGTAGCACATCTTCCGCAATATATACATCTGCCTGATGAAAACATTACTATCCTTTCATCCTTGTAATTTTCAATAGTTATTAATCTTGAAGGACATGTTCTTACGCAACTGCCACATCCTATGCATTTGTTAGGATCAATCTCAAGTCTTCCTCTCAGATTTTCAGGAGGAGTAACAGGAACAAATGGATATGGTCTTGTGATTTTTTTATGCCTTGATGATAGTAAGAGTGCTCTTATTTTACTTTTAAACATTCTTTTAATTCCTCTGCTGTATAAACCTTTATAGAGTGCGTCTTTAAATCAACAACTTCATATCTTTCAGTACAGGAAAAACATGGGTCAATGCTTCCAATAATTAAAGAAGCATCAGCTATTGAAGCTCCTTTAAGCATGACTGAGAGAGCTTGATAATTTTGATATGATGGAGCTCTCACGCTCCATCTGTAAGGTCTTCCTTCATGTCCTGTCATAACATAGTGAAAGAGTTGTCCTCTTGGAGCTTCAATATATGAAATTGCTTCTTTCCACGGCTCTATTTTTGAGATTTTTACCGATGTTGGTCCTGCTGGAATATTTTCAAGAATCTGCCTGATAATGTTTATTGAGATTAAAACTTCCTCTAATCTCACAATAGTTCTTGCCCATACATCTTCTGATTTGTTCAAAGGAATTCTCATATTCAACATTGGATAAGCTGCATATGGGAAATTAATTCTCATATCAATATTTATTCCTGAAGCTCTTGCAACAGGACCGCATACACAGTATTTTTCAGCATCATTGTGTTTTAAAATTCCTATATTTTTAAATCTTAGTTGTATTACTTCATCATCAAGAATAATTTCTCTGAGTTCTCTTACTTCTTTGTCAATTTGAGATATTACCTTTTCTATATCTTTCAAATGCTGATCATGAACATCTATTGTTACTCCTCCAACAATATTTATTCCATAAGTCTTTCTATTACCCGTAATAATTTCGCAAATATACATTATTGGTTCACGAATTCTCCATGCCTGCATAAAAAGTGTATCAAAACCAACAATATGAGCTGCCAACCCTACCCATAAAAGATGACTATGAAGTCTCTCAAGTTCAAGGAAAATGCTCCGAATAAATTTTGCCCTTAAAGGAATCTCAATCCCAGCAGCTTTTTCAACTGCTTGACAGTAAGCACATGAATGAACAAATCCACAGATACCACAAATTCTTTCTGCAAGGAATGGAATCTGTTGATAATTCAAAACACTTTCAGCAAGTTTTTCAATGCCTCTATGTACATAAAAACCTCTGTAATCAAAATCAACAATTTCTTCTCCATCAACAATCAATCTAAAATAAGCAGGTTCTTTAAGTGATGGATAAAACGGACCAATTGGAATAACTGTTTTACCTTCTTCAGGCTTCTTAAGTGGAGCAGGTTGTTGTGATTCAGGTGGTCTGTTGTTGTAAGAAAAATCTTTTCTTAATGGATGAACTCCTTGAGGCCAGTTATCAGGTAGAACAAGTCTTCTTAGATCAGGATGTCCTTCAAAATTTATACCAAATAAATCATTGCATTCTCTCTCAGCCCATATAACTGCTGGGATTATCTCTGAGATTGATGATATTGAAGGTTCTGAACTTTCCAGAGGAGTTTTTACAATAACATTCATTTTGTTATCAATAAGTGAAAAAAAATAGTTAAGTTCAATTTGATTTTTTTGATTGGAAAAATCAATTGCTGTAAGATGAACAAATCTTGCTCCTTGCATTACAAGCATTTTAGCAACTTCTTTTATTTGAGAAGGCTCTGCGTATATAATAAGGTTTTCATCTTTATTTTTAATATTATCAGTTATATTTACTATATTTTCCTTGATTTCACTCATAATAAAAGTTTATATAAAAAAGTGACTTAGCTTCAAATAATAATTACTAATATTCAAATAATATTTTTTGCTAT
>FMJZ01004942.1_pt1 | contig 13956 bp, 10 predicted proteins | sample 1987881 | NCBI WGS metagenome assembly FMJZ01 (sample SAMEA4378227, study PRJEB15110) | soil metagenome | biome: soil; feature: Field; material: Soil | place: India | collected 2015-03-11 | depth 0 m | reverse complement strand
TGTTTGGGTTTATCACTTTTACGAGTATCATAATTACTGTGACGATACTTGTGAATAATCTTGTATTAAAACATATAAAAAAGCTTGCAGATGCTTCCAATGAAGTTATAAAAAACAATTATGCTGTCCAAACAAACATAAAAACGGGTGATGAGATCGAGCATCTATCCACAGCGTTTGATAAGATGGTCACCACCATTGCGAAAAATGAGGAGATATTAAAAACAAAATTGAAAGAAGCCGTGAGCAATTATGTAAAAACCTATGAAGAACTCAAAGAGAAAAACGAAAAACTGCTTACATTAAACAAAATGAAAACCGATATCATAGATACAATGGCTCACGATTTTAGAACTCCGATGACAAAGATACTATCCTACTCAGAGATGCTAAAAGATGAGAAATTCTTATCCAACCCCTCTATGATCGAAAAGGCGATTTCCGTAATTTACAATAATATCAATATTATGAAAAGATCCTTAGATCAGATCCTTATCTTATCGAAATTGGAGCATGCTGATGTATCGATAAAATTGGAGGAGTTTTACCTAAAAGATGTAATAGAAAATATAGTCGGCATGTTTGAAAAAGAGATCGAGGACAAGAATCTGACAGTAAATATCGATATAAATGAACACCTTAAAATTCTGTCTGACGAGGATATACAGTATCATCTCTTTAAAAACCTCATTTCCAACGCAATCAAATACAACAAACAGAATGGTGAGATATCTATCTCTGCAAAAAGTAATCCTCATGAGATCATCCTTGAAATATACGATTCCGGTGTAGGGATAAAGAAGGATGAGATAGACAAGATTTTCAACAGATTTTTTAGAGGAAGCAATGTGAAAAACTCTATATCAGGCACAGGGTTGGGGATGTCGATAGTTTATCAATCTATAATGAGACTGAATTGGGATATAAAGTTGGAAAGTGAAGAGGGTATATATACAAAGGTAACCATATTTATACCCTCTACATAAAAAGTTTGGTATTAAGCGGCACCGTTTAAAAAGTGTAGATCAAAGTCTTTAAATACAGGATCAAACCCCCTTTTCCTCAACATAGCAACAAATTCTTTGACACTTCGTGTATCCTCCATCATAAACTGCTGACCTGTATTGGCATGCTCAGAATAGCCACCTGGGTTAGTTTTAGAACCGGCACTCATCTGTGTAACGCCAAGCCCCACGATGTTATCTCTAAACTCTGCAGGCTCCCGTGTGGAGATGACAAGCCCAACATCGTTTAAGAATATTCTAAGAGCAAACATAGATTGGAGTAGATTTTTATCGGAAACGGGGTAGTCGGGTTTAAATCCTCCTTCCGCGTATCTTATTCTCGGGAAAGAAACCTTTATGTGGGTTTTCCAATATTTTTTCATTAGATATTTTGCATGAAGGCCAACAAAAAACTCCTCCACTCTAAAATCCTCAAGGCCCATCAAAGCTCCTATACCCACAGTTCTAAGTCCTGCTTCGGCACCCCTTTCGGGTGTTTCCAATCTCCACTGGTAGTCTGTTTTTTTACCACCTAAATGGTATTTTTTATAAGAATCTTGGTTGTAAGTTTCTTGATAGATCGTAAGTCCGTCTACACCGATTTTATAAAGATCTGCATATTCCTCTTTTGTAAGGGGTTGAATCTCTATACTGATTGATGAAAAGTATCTTTTACAGATCTCTACTGTTTTTTTCAGATATTCCATATTAACATCTTTGGGCGATTCCCCTGAAACGAGCAAGATATGCCTGATCCCTTCGGAAGAGATCACCTTTGCTTCCTTCTCAATCTCATCAAAAGTGAGGGTTTTTCTCGGTATCTGATTCTTTCTACTAAATCCACAGTAGATACAGGAATTGGTGCATTCATTTGATAGGTATAGTGGCGCATAAAGTAAAATTGTTTTACCAAACCTACGGAGGGTAATATTTTTGGATAGGAAAGCCATATTTTCTAAATATTGTTCAGCAGCGGGGGATAAAAGAGTGGCGAAATCTTCATCAGATAGTTTGGTTCTCGTTAAAACTTTTTTTACATCATTTTCAGTTCTCGTATAGATAAAATCCTTAATTTCTTCCCAATTGTAATTTTTAATTATGTCATAGAAGCTCATATCAGTCCCTCAAAAAGCCTGTTAATGGGCTTGATGCTTCAGCCCTTAATTTTTCGGTGGGCATACCTGCATTGATAGCGTGGCAGGCAGCCTCTACGGCTAACTTGAAAGCCTTTGCCATCTCTACAGGGTTATCTGCTGTTGCAATTGCTGTATTTACCAGCACTGCATCAGCACCCATTTCTATGGCAAGGGCAGCATGGCTGGGTGCCCCTATCCCTGCATCCACAACAACGGGGACATTTGCCTGTTCGATGATGATCCTCAAATTTTCTGCGGTTTTTATACCCCTATTGCTTCCAATCGGTGCCCCCAATGGCATTACCGTGGCACATCCGATCTCTTCAAGTCTTTTGGCGAGCACAGGATCTGCGTTTATATATGGTAGGACATTGAAACCCTCTTTTACGAGTATTTCTGCGGCCTTGAATGTTTCTATTGGATCAGGGAGAAGATAGTATGGGTCTGGTGTTACCTCCAATTTTACCCACGGTTCACACCCTGCTGCTCTTGCAAGCCTTGCAAGTCTGACTGCCTCCTCTGCATCCCTTGCTCCAGAGGTATTTGGTAAAAGTAGGAATTTTGTTGTATCTATGTGCGATAAGATGTCATCTTCTCTGTCATTGATATCGACCCTTCTTAGAGCAACTGTGATAATCTCTGCACCAGACTCTTCGAGGGCTTGTCTCATAATTTCGCTTGATGGGAATTTACCGGTGCCGAGCATGAGTCTGCTTTTAAACTTTCTACCTGCAATTGTTAGTTCATTTGTAAACATAACGGTTCTCCCGAAAATTTATTATAAAAAAATGCCATCCGCCGAAAGATACGGATGGCATTTTTTCATCCGATTCCCTTCGACGGCATTACCCGTATCAGGTTCGAGGGGTATTTCTCAGCCCTTTTTAAAGAGCACCCCCACGGATGAAAACAATATATATACTTTTTTAAAATAATTCAATAATTTATTTTGAGATCATACCCCTTTGTCCTCGATGTTTTTTGTAATATTCTTTCTTGTGAGGTACCTATTTAGTGCATTGAGCCAGGCTAAGGCACTTGCCTGTACTATATCTGTGGAATACCCCTTGCCTGTGATATCGTAACCACACTTTTCAAATTCAACACTGAGGGAAACCTCTCCCTGAGCATCTTTTCCAGCACTTACAGCCTGTATCTTGTAGGTTTTTAGTCTACCTTCTACCCCTGTCACCCTTTCTATTGCTCTAAAGGATGCATCAACAGGTCCATCACCAATGGAAGCATCTGTAAGGATATCACCTTTATCGTTGGATACCTGTAATGTGGCAGTGGGTATCGATGTATTACCACTTGTAACATTAAGATACTCCAAAGAAAAATACTCTTTGTGGGATGATATCTGATTTTCAACAATAGCAGCTAAATCCTCATCGTATACCTCTTTCTTTTTGTCTGCAAGTTCTTTAAATTTTGCAAATGCGATCTCCAATTCACTGCTGGTGAGTTCAAAACCCATCTCCTTCAACCTTGCTACAAAGGCGTGTCTACCGGAATGTTTACCTAAGACAAGTTTATTGGATGGATAACCTACACTCTCTGGTGTCATAATTTCGTAGGTTGTTCTCTCCTTTAATACACCATCTTGATGAATACCGGCTTCATGGGCAAAGGCATTTTTCCCTACTATTGCCTTGTTTGGCTGGACATCAACACCGGTGATAGATGTGAGAAGTCTGCTGGTACGGTATATCTCTTTGGTATTTATGCCTGTTTCCACATCGAAAAGCTGTTTTCTTACATAAAGAGCCATTACCACCTCTTCAAGGGAGCAGTTGCCGGCTCTTTCACCTATACCGTTTATTGTACACTCCACCTGACCTGCACCTGCCTTTACAGCAGCGAGGGAGTTTGCTACGGCTAACCCCAAATCGTTGTGGCAATGAACACTTATGACTGCCTTATCCACATTTGGTACTTTATTCATTATTGTGGAGATAATCTTTTCATATTCCATAGGCACAGTATAACCCACAGTGTCGGGAAGATTTACAGTTTTTGCTCCGGCATTGATTACAGCCTCTACCACTCTGCACAGAAAGTCGAGATCACTTCTTGTGGCATCCTCAGCACTAAATTCCACATCATCACATAGGTTTCTTGCAAATTTTACAGCGTTTACTGCTATCTCCAACACCTCTTCGGGAGTTTTCTTTAGTTTGTGTTTCATGTGTATATCTGAAGTGGCAATAAATGTATGTATTCTCGGACGGACTGCGTGCTTTAGAGCATCCCAGCCCACCTGTATATCCTTTTCGTTAGCCCTACAAAGACCTGTAACAATCGGTTTTTTCACAGCCTGTGCTACTTTCATCACTGCCTCGAAATCTCCTGGCGAAGATATTGGAAATCCGGCTTCAATGACATCTACTCCCAATTTTTCGAGCTGTAGCGCCATCTTTACCTTTTCATCCACATTCATACTAAAACCCGGAGCCTGTTCACCGTCCCTCAAGGTGGTGTCGAAGATTAAAATTTTTCTACTCATAAACTACCTCCATTTTTGTCATATATAAAAAAAGCCCCAACTTATTCTAAGTCGGGGCTTTTGTTTGCTTTTTCCTTAAACTTTGTTATGCTTTCTTAGTCCCAGACTCAGAATATATCGGTTTTCTACTCTGGAGTCGGAGGAGTTTTAAAACGATGCCTGAAAGTGCAAACATTACGAAGAATACAAACAGCATCACCTGTGGATACAATCCTAAAAGAAATATAAATAGAACGAAGATTACCAATATATTAAATGGTTTTACAGATATCCATTCAACCTTCTTGAAACTGTAGTATGGGAAGTTGCTAACCATCAAAAATGCCAATACATATATCAGAAATACGAATGAGATAGGTATTGAAAAGAAATAAGGGTCGCCGAAAAATTCTTTTACAAAAAGAACACTTGATGCGATTACCCCAGCAGCGGCGGGGATCGGAAGTCCTACGAAGAATGTGCTATCTATCTTTCCTGCCTGTACATTAAATCTTGCAAGTCTTAAGGCACCGCAAGCCACAAAAAGGAAAGCGGCCATCCAGCCGATCCTACCGTATGGCACCAGTAACCATTTGTAAACCAACACTGCAGGGGCTACTCCAAAGGCAACTAAATCGCTCAGTGAATCGAGCTGTACACCAAAATCGCTAGTAGCATTTAGTAATCTTGCAATCTTCCCATCCAACCCATCGAAGATAAACGATACCAAGATAGCATAAGCGGCTAATACATACTGATCATTCAAAGAGGCAACTATGGAATAAAACCCAGCAAACATCGACATAATAGTGATGAGATTTGGGAAGATGAGGTTTCTTCTGATCATTAAATACCCTCTTCTAATGGGAACCTTGCTATGATTGTTTCTCCTGCGTATACATGGTCATCCATTTGAACATTGATCTTGGCATTCATTGGAAGATAATGGTCAACCCTTGAAGAGAATTTGATGATACCCAATCTATCGCCCAATTTTACCTTATCTCCTGGTTGGACATAGGAAACTGTCCTTCTTGCTACAAAACCAGCCACCTGCTTTACGATTATTTTGCCATATTTAGACTGTATTGTGATAATATTTTGCTCATTTTGGAAAGAGCTTTCCTTTCTATCTGCCGCTAAAAACTTACCAGGTTTGTGAACAACGCTAATTACTTCTCCATCAACGGGTACTCTATTTACATGGACATTAAACACATTCATAAATACAGATACTTTCTTATACATCTCACCTTCAAACTCTTCATCAGAGATCTCAACTATTTTGCCATCGGCACCTGAAACTGCGATACCATCTTCTATTGGAATATCTCTTTCGGGATCTCTGAAAAAGATGAGAAACAGCACGGTCAAAGAAAAGAAAAGTAGTGTGAAAAACCATTTTGGGAGGAAAAATACTATTAAAAAAAGCCCACCAGCAATGGCTACATAAGAGAATCCTTCTTTTGCTATCAATTAACACTCCTATTAATTTTTTTAATATTATATATTGATTTTAAATAAAATCAACAGTTTTATTGTTTCACTAATACCTTTTCAATTCTATTTGTATCTGAATATGGGTCGAATATGTTTCGGTAGAATAGGGGGGTAATGAATTGAGGTACAACTTCCGAATAAAGTTTACAGTATTCGTCATCATATTCTTTTGCACATCTAAATTTTTCTCTACTACTCTGGATTAAATACAAAATATATGGTGAAAATCCTAATTTTATTGATTCTTTTAGGGTAAGCAGATGCTCCAAACCCCTTTTGGTTTTGGCATCGGGAAACATTGCATATTCATCATCAAAAAGCGATACAGATTTTACCTCAAGAAGGATTTGTTTATCTTTAGTCTTTAAGTAGAAATCGATCCTCTTATCGCAGATCTTGTATTCCCTTTTGAGATCTATTATCTGTCCGAAGTCATCTATGATACCATTTATAATCGCGTCATTAATAAGTTTGTTTGCTTTTATGGTGTTTGTTTGTATCCACTGATTATCGACAAAAATACCCTCCAGTGTATAAGGTAATGTTCGCTTTTGATTTACACTTGTTGAAAAGCACACAGGTGCTCCTTCAATCAAAAGATTTCTCATGGAACCTGTATTAGGGTTGTGGCATGTGATAATCTTACCTTCGTATTCGACATCTACGAAAAATCGCTTATACCTCTTGACAAATCTCCCAAATTGTAGCATTTTGCACCTTTCTTATAGAAATTTGTTTTAAAATAACATATAATCTTTTTATGAAAAAACAAATAGAAAAAAGATTTATCTTAAAAATAGCCATATCGGTAATTTTTACTTTTGTTGCTCTACTCTCTGTAAAGTTTTTGGTGGACTATATCTCTCTAAAGTATTATTCCAAGAAAAATGAAGATAACAGAATTGAGTATATGAAAACAGTTGCATACTACAATCTGGTGAAATCTCAGGTGAAATTTTACAACGACATTATCAATATCTCAGACTATATCAAGAGAAACGATTTTCTTCACGAAGAGATCAACCACTACGATTTAGCCCTGACGATAGTGCAGGAAGCATACAGAAAAAAGATCGATCCATATTTAGTATTGGCAATCATAGACATAGAGAGCGATTTTAAGCATAGCAGTGAATCGATCAAAGGGGCAAAGGGTTTGATGCAGGTAAAGGTGGATACTGCTAAGTATATTGCTGTAAAAGAGGATCTTAAGGTTTCCACGAATAGATTAAAGAGGGATCCATTGATAAATGTGAAATTGGGCGTTTCCTATTACGCGTATCTTCTGAATAAATTTGACGGGAATCACAAATATGCCCTTATAGCCTATAATTTGGGTGTAAACAAGGTTTATTCCCTCATGACTCAAAAGATAAACTTACCAAAAAGCTACTATTATAAGGTATACAATAAGTATAAATATATAGCAAAATTGTACAATCAGGAGATCATCCCTTTACAATAAAAAAAGGGGGTGCCGCCCGTAGGCGGCTGTTTATGGAAGTCAAGCGATCTTGATTAAAAGGTCACCGGCTTCGATCTTGTCTCCTTGATTTAATAGGATATCCTCTATCACACCATCGGTATTTGCTACGATCTTTGTCTCCATCTTCATTGCTTCTGTAACCACCAAGAGGTCACCTTTTTTTACCTTATCACCCTTTTTCACATTTATTTTGGTGATTTTGCCCGGCATAGATGCACATACATCTTTTGGATTGTTTATATCACCCTTTTTGTTTGATTTTATGTAGTCGGATAGCTTTTCATCTTTTATTCTTACTGTCCTTGCCTGACCATTAAACTCGAAGTAAACTTTTCTATAACCCTTTTCATCAGGTTCACTCAATCCTAAATATTTTATGATAAGTGTCTTACCTTCTTCGATATTTACCTCAATCTCCTCCTCTTTTCTGAGAGGATAGAAGTAGTCTTTTGTTTCAAATACAGATCCATCACCGTATTCATTAACAAAATTCACATATTCTTTGAAAACTTGTGGGTAAAGTGCATAGCTGACTACTGCCTCATCGCTAAATTCTCTACCAAACTCCTTCTGCAGTTCAGCCCTTGCCTTTTCAAAGTCGTATGGTGGTAGAGATTCTCCGGGTCTACCCTTTAGGGGTTTTTCCCCTTTTAAGATTATCGATTGGAGTCTCTCTGGGAAGCCACCGTAGGGCTGACCTAACATCCCTTTGAAGAAAGATATTATAGATTCTGGCAGGGATAACTGATCCCCTTTTTCATATAGGTCGCTTATATCCAAGTTGTTTCTTACGAGGAATATTGCAAGGTCTCCTACGACTTTGGATGATGGTGTAACTTTTATAATATCCCCCAATTCTTTGTTTACCTTTGCATACATTTTGCGGACATCTTCCCATTTATCCAAGAGCCCTGTTGCTTCCACCTGTACTATTAGGTTGGAATACTGTCCACCTGGGATTTCATGTTCGTAAACCTCAGCTGTTGCCGATTTTAAACCACTCTCGAAGGGGAAATAGTACCTTCTCACCCTTTCGAAATAGTCTGAAATATTCTGTGCCCATACCTTGTCGATGGATGATCTCCTCTCTGTGGAGTCGATGGCATAGAGTATGGAGTTTAAGTTAGGTTGACTGGTGAGACCACTCATAGAGGAGATTGCACAATCTACAATGTCTGCGCCTGCTTCAATTGCCATGAGGACCGCTGCCTCACCATTACCACTTGTATCGTGGGTATGGAAATGTAGTGGTAAGCCAGTTTCCTCTTTTATCGCTTTTACGAGTACTTTGGCAGCATAAGGTTTCAAAAGACCTGCCATATCCTTTATTCCGATGATATCGGTACCGGCGTTTGCAAGCTCTTTGGCTAAATTTATGTAATACTTCAAACTGTATTTTACTCTTTTTGGATCTAAAATATCGCCAGTATAGCATATTGCCGCTTCGGCAATTTTACCATTTTTCTTCACCTCTTCAATAGCAAGGGTCATCTGATCCACCCAGTTGAAGCAGTCGAAGATTCTGAATATATCGATACCATTTTTTGAAGCAAGTCGGATGAACTCTTTTATTACATTATCGGGGTAGTTTGTGTATCCTACGGCATTAGATCCTCTTAGAAGCATCTGGAAGAGTATGTTTGGGATCTTTTCTCTGAGGAGGCGCAACCTCTCCCATGGGGATTCTTTTAAGAATCTGTAAGAAACATCAAAGGTTGCACCACCCCACATCTCAAGGGAGAAAAGACCATTTAAGTGGTGTGCATAAGCATCGGCAATAGCAAGCATGTCTTTGGTTCTAAGTCTTGTGGCAAGTAGGGATTGATGGGCATCTCTCATTGTGGTGTCTGTGAAAAGCACCTCTTTGCTCTGTTTTATGTATTCAAGTACACCTTTTACTCCGTGTCTATTTAAAATATCCTTTGTGCCCGTTGGGATATGTTCACCGTATTTTACAAGGGGGACTCTGATCGGAGGTAAAACGGTATTGTTTTCAAGCTTTACCCCTGAAGGGTTGTTTACAATGTTGTTTGCTAAAAACTTTAATACTTTTGTAGCTCTGTCCTGTGGTTTTGGGAATTTCAATAGTTGAGGGTTTGTATCGATGAAGTTTGTTGAAAAATTCCCTTCCATGAACTCTTTACAGGTGACCACATTTTGTAAGAATGGTATGTTGGTTTTGACTCCTCTGATTCTAAACTCGCTCAAAGCTCTATTCATCTTTTTTGCAGCTTGTTCAAATGTTGTTGCCCAGCTGCATACCTTTACAAGTAGAGAATCGTAATGAGGTGTAATTTTTGCACCTGCAAAGCCGTTTCCAGCATCGAGCCTTATACCAAAACCTGTAGCAATTCTGTATGCTTCTATTTCACCTGTATCGGGTAAAAAGTTGTTTTCTGGGTCCTCTGTGGTTACTCTACACTGTATTGCATATCCATGTTTGTATATATCTGATTGAGATTTTATGCCGATCTCTTTATCTGAGAGTTCTTTACCTTCGGATACGAGTATCTGAGCCTGGACTATATCTATCCCTGTTATCAATTCTGTGACGGTATGTTCTACCTGTATTCTTGGATTTACCTCCAAGAAATAGTGATTACCTTTTGAATCCACGAGAAATTCTGCTGTGGCAGCACAGTGAAGTCCGGTTGCTTTCCCTAATGCTATGGAATCTTTATATAGTTTTTCCAATGTCTTTTGAGGAATATTAAGGGAGGGGGCAATTTCGATAACTTTTTGATGTCTCCTTTGGATAGAGCAATCCCTTTCGTAAAGGTGAACGATGTTTCCGTGTTTGTCTCCCAAGAGTTGAATCTCTATATGTTTTGGATTTTCGATATATTTCTCAATTATGATGTCCCCTTTTCCAAAAGCTTTGATCGCTTCCCTTGTGGCGGCTTCAAAGTTCTCTTCAAGTTCTTTCTCATCGTTGCATATTCTGATCCCTCTTCCACCACCACCAGCGGTAGCTTTCAAGAGAACTGGATATCCAATAGATTTAGCGATAGTTTTTGCTTCATCCAAAGACTCGATGACACCGTCAGAACCTTCAATAACAGGCACATTGCAAGATTTTGCTATATCTTTGGCGATCTTTTTATCTCCGAATATCCTCATTACCTCTGGTTTTGGTCCTACGAAAATGATCCCAGCTTTCTCACATGCGGCGGCAAACTCATATGATTCTGCCAAAAATCCGTATCCGGGATGGATTGCATCGATCCCTCTTCTGATCGCAAGATCGATGAGTTCTTCTATATTCATATAGGCGGCGATTGGGTCGAGACCTTTCCCAACAAGGTAAGCTTCATCTGCTTTATATCTATGTAACGAATATTTATCTTCTTCGGAATAGATGGCAACAGTCCTTATCCCAAGCTCTGTACATGCCCTAAACACCCTGATCGCTATTTCTCCACGATTGGCACACATAAGCTTTTTTATTTTCATATAAACCTCCGTTTTATTTCTGTTTGCTTTTATTATAGATTTGAACGATTGTCAATAGTTTTTAGTATCTTATTGTAAGATATATATGTTTTTATAATTTTAACCATTGTCTTGTTTGTTTGTGCTATTATTTATCGAAATAATTTGTTTTAAAATTTTATTTTTAATAATTAAGATAAATTTTAGGATTTTCTTATATATTTTTTCAATTATATTTGGATTTAAAGTATGTATAGTGAATTAACTTATTGTCAAAGAGTGGTTTCAGGTATATAATTAAAAAATGAAAAAAGCGGGTTGCCCCGCCCAAGACTTATCTTCCATCCATCATTGCTTCGATGTCTTCTTTTACTCCACCGATAGGTTTGATGCCGAAATTTTCTATCAAAACCTTTGCCACATTTGGTGATAAAAATGCGGGAAGCACTGGTCCTAATCTTATCCCTTTTACCCCTAAATAGAGAAGTGCAAGTAGTACGCACACCGCTTTCTGCTCATACCATGCAATGTCATAAGAAATTGGAAGTTTGTTTATATCATCAAGTCCTAAAACCTCTTTGAGTTTCAATGCTACATAGGCAAGGGAGTATGAGTCGTTGCACTGTCCTGCATCAAGTACTCTTGGTATACCGCCAATATCACCCAAGTCGAGCATGTTGTATCTGTATTTTGCACAACCTGCCGTTAGTATTACTGTATCTTTTGGGAGCTGTTTTGCCACCTCTGTGTAGTATTCCCTTTCTTTAAACCTTCCATCACATCCAGCCATTACAACAAATCTTTTAATGGCTCCGCTTTGTACTGCATCAATCACCTTATCTGCAAGTGCCATAACCTGATCATGGGCAAACCCTATGGTGATCCTTTTGCCGTCTTTTGCCTTTAATCCACCACATTCGATCGCTTTTTCGATCACAGGGGAAAAGTCTTTCATTTTTCCATTTGTTGCATTTGGAATATGTTTTATACCAGGCCAACCTACAAGGCCTGTTGTGAATACTCTATCTTTGTAGCTATCCTTTGGTGGTACGATACAATTTGTTGTAAAAAGGATTGCTCCGTTGAATTGATCAAACTCTTCCCTTTGGTTGTACCATGCAGTTCCAAAATTTCCTATGAGATGCTTGTATTTTTTGAACTCTGGGTAGGCATGGGCAGGGAGCATCTCACCATGAGTATAGATATTCACACCTTTTCCTTCCGTTTGCTTGAGTAATTCTTCTAAATCGAGGAGATCATGACCCGACACAAGTATCGCGGGACCATCAACAAATCCTGTGAATACCTGTGTAATCTCTGGTTTTCCATATTTGGTTGTATTTGCTCTATCTAATAGCTCCATTGTTTTTACTGCGATCTCTCCAGCTTTTAATACGAGAGAGATAAGTTCACTTGCTGTGATATCTTTTCTCAAGGTCTCCACAAGGGCATCTTCTGTGAATTTGAAGATCTCTTCAGATTTAAATTTCAATACATAGGCGTGATCAGCGTACGCTGCTATACCTTTTAATCCATATATCAAAAGCTCTTTGAGGGAACGGATATCTTCATTTTGCTCTGAAAGTACTGATACTGCGGCTGCCTTTGCTAAATAGTCCTGCTCTGTTTTTTGTGGTTTCCAAGTAGCGGCATCGTATGGAGCATTTTCATTGGCACCTTTTGATATAGCAATCTCTTTAATTCTATCTCTTAGTTCGATCGCTCTGTTGTTGTATTCTACGAATCTCTGAGGGTCAAAATTAACATTTGTAATTGTGGCAAAAAGCCCTTCCAAGAGAAATAGATCAGTCTCTTCATCTGTAATACCTTTTTCTCTTGCGAGCTTGGACCAATAGGCCAAACCTTTGAGATTATAGATCAAAATATCCTGTAAAGCGGCAACCTTGTCATCTTTACCACAAACCCCTTTAATTGTGCAACCTGTACCCTTTGCTGCTTCTGAACATTGATAACAAAACATACTCATTTTGTCCTCCTTTGTTTTTGTTCTGGTGATAATAATACTCATTTTGTCTTAAAAAGAATTGACTTAGGTCAAAAAAATCTGTATTTTGTAATTATGAAGAAGAATGATGCTATAAAAATATTTTGTACTTCTTTTCTTGGTGGATACGACGAAGAATTATGTAGAATGCTCGATTCTGCCGCATCGGTTGTAGAAAAAAAGAAAGGTGAGATATTCTTTTTTGAGGGTGAGGTAGGAACAAAGGTCTATTTTCTCATCTCAGGGTTGATAAAGCTCTATAAAACGAATGACGAGGGGAAAGAGGCGATTATACATTTTGTAAGAAGTGGGGAGATCTTTGCTGAAATCCTATTTTTTCTGCAGAATAGATACCCGGTTACCTCTCTTGCTATTGAGGACTGTATTGCTCTAAGTATTGATTCGAAAAAGATAGAACAACTCATTCAAGAAAATCCTAAGTTTGCAATGAAACTGATCGGTAGCCTCGCCAAAAGGATCAAGTATCTGATAAATATGCTCGAAAATCTTACGCTTTCAGATCTATCAACGAGGTTTTTGAATTACATATCTGCATTGAGCGAACAAAAAAAGAGCAACGAGGTCATGTTACCTGTTAAGAAGGGTGATTTAGCGATACTCTTAGGTGCTACACCTGAAGCATTTTCAAGAATGTTAAAACGGCTAAAAGATGATGGTGTTTTAGAAGTAGAGGGGAGAAAAGTGAGGATGCTGAATAAATCGTAAAATTTATATATTCTAATTTATTAAACAATGTTATTTTTTGTAAAATATTTGCTTGATTTTGCTAAACAAATTCTGTATTTTGACGATATATACAAATAGTGATATACAGGGGGCATTGATATGGGATTTTTTAAGGATATTTACATCTTCTTAGAGAGAAAGTTTTTCTACACTCTAACGAG